>ERZ724516.1188-NODE-1188-length-15403-cov-6.129333_pt1 | contig 15403 bp, 13 predicted proteins | sample MGYA00376049_ERZ724516 | MGnify/ENA primary metagenome ERZ724516 (study PRJEB28724, sample SAMN07190886) | activated sludge metagenome | isolation source: activated sludge of sewage treatment plant in Hong Hong | place: USA: Christiansburg, Virginia | collected... | reverse complement strand
CCCGCCTTTGGTGCGTCCGACATGCCGGGAAGAGCCCCCGCTGAGCAGACTGGCCGCCGTTCGGTGCGCCTTCAGATGGGTCGCGTCGATCATGAGTCCGCCGTCTCGGCGCCGCCCTTTGCAGGCTCGACGAAGATGCGCCCGAACACGCCCAGCCCGCTCCAGCGGATGAAGCGCTTGCAGATCGTCTTGTGCGGCCCGTAGCCTGGCGGAACGTCGCACCACCGCAGGCCATTGCGGATGATGAAGACGATGCCGCTGATGACCCGCCGGTCAATCCACCCGAGGCATACTATGAGACAACGGAAGGAACGGAGAAATCCGCGCCAAACGGGCGTCGGGAAGCAGGATCAGATCGGTCATGGCGGCACCCCCTACACTGCCGCCGGTGAATCGATGCCTCGCTGCAACCGCAAGCGATTTAGTGGGTCCTGAGCCTGGGTCGGCCTTAACATCTGCGTCGGGTCATGTTCGAGAATCTGAATTTCTCCAACATGACCCGTCGAGCGTGATGTCGAAAGCGCCACTTGGTTAACATGAAACTATGTCGAAGCCGCGCGCTGAGCCACATCGGTTGATGCGGCTGGTCGTGGAGATCCCCGAGCTTCGGGCAGACGATTTGACTACCGGTGCCAGCGGAGTGTTCCAAGGTTAGGCCCGGGAGGATCGAGTAAGGTCAACCACACCACGAACAGCCACGCGCCAAAATCGAAACGCGGACCGCAGCCCGCGCTTCGATTTGGTGCTCTGTCGAGCTTGTTGGCCGCTCAGCAACCGCGTTGCCCGACGGGCTGGAGCGGCTGCGAGTGTACACGCGCAGGTTCGTCTCTCATTTGACCAAGCACAGGAGAGACTAAATGACCCGACCCCTACCAGAACACTGCGACCGCGCGACTTGTCGCCGACCGCATTCGTGGCCTCGTGCACAAGAAGATCCAGATCGAGATTTCTTGCGGTGCACGCCTCGGGCGGCACCGAAAACGATTCTTGTGGCGTGAATCCTGTTTGCCTTAGCCTGACCATCCCATAGCATTTCCGGATGGAAGCAGCCGGCATTGGCAGAGTGTTGTTCTGGGAAGGCGGCAGCCTCTGGCTGGCGCTGATCACCGGAGCCATGGGCTGGCATTCGCATCACGCGATCCAGCTTTGCCTGCCGATCCAGGGGACTGCGCAGTTCAGGACCGAGCCGGGCAGTGACTGGATTACCTGCGATGGCGCGCTCATTGCGCCAGACGTGCCGCATGTGTTTCACGCACCCGGAAGCGTGGTAGCGAACATCCTGTTCGAGCCGGAGTCAGTGGTCGGGCGAGGCGTGCTGGCGAAACATGGCTCGGTTGGGCTTCAGCTACTGCCAGGGGCAGAAGCCAGGCAACTCGCGCAGCCGATTGCCACCGCCTACTTCGAGGGTGCCGATGACGAGACGCTGGCCTTGCTGGCGCGGCATGTGGTTGCAAGATTCTCCGGCGTGGACACACTGCCGGTGATCGCCGACCCGCGTGTCCTGCGCGCCATCACCGAGATCCGCCAGCATCTGGACGAACCGATCACGCTGCCTGCTCTCGCGCGCAAGGTCGGCCTGTCCCCTGGGCGCCTTCGACATCTTTTCGTCGCGGAGACCGGCGTTTCCTTCCGGCACTACCTGCTTTGGGAACGGCTCAACAGGGCCCTGTCCCTTGGCTTTGCCGGGGCATCCTGGACCGACGCGGCCTATGCGGCGAACTTCGCCGATTCCGCACATCTTTCGCGGACATGCCAGCGCATGTTCGGCCTTGCCCCGACCCGGGCCCGGATCGAGCCGCCAAATGCCCAGCATTCCCTGACCGCCTGAATTTTCGGAATAGCCCCTTCGTTCAAGCCTGCCTTCGGCCATTGGCGTAAATCCTGGGCATCGCAAACGAAGGAGCCTCCCATGTCAAACCCGATCACCCGCCGCCGCCTGCTCTGGTCGGTGCCGGTCATCCTGATCGCCGTTGCCGGAGTCGGCGTCGCCAAGATGATGCAGCCCCCACCTGCCGACCTTGACCTGTCGCTTGCCAAGCCGACCGACCAGAGCCTTTACACCGCCGCGGTCGAGCCCGGCCTCTCACCCATCGCCGTCGGCACCATGCACGGCTGGGTGGTCAGCATCACCACGCCGGACGGCACCCCCGTCGAAACGGCCGAGATCACCGTTGATGGCGGCATGCCGCAGCACGGGCACGGGCTGCCGACCGAGCCCGAGGTCAGCGCCAATCTGGGCGGCGGGCGCTACCAGATCGAGGGCATGAAGTTCAACATGCCGGGCTGGTGGGTGGTCAACCTTGCCGTTGACGGCCCCGCCGGTCCGGACACCGTGACTTTCAACATCGTCCTTTAGGAGGGATGGCGATGCGCGCTTCGACCCTTCTCCTCGCGGCCCTGATCGCCGGATCGGCGACGGCCACATACCGGGCCATTTCACCGAAGACGAACTGGACGGACGAGGAAGCCAGGCTTGTGCTGTCGCTGGGATTGTCGAAGCTGCCACCCCTTCCGGCCGATCCGTCCAATGCCGTCGCGGACGACCCGCGTGCTGCGGAACTGGGAAAGGCTCTGTTCTTCGACACCCGTTTCAGCGCGAACGGAAAGGTCGCCTGCGGCACCTGCCATCTGCCGGACCGCCAGTTCCAGGACGATCTGGCGCGGGCCAAGGGGGTGGGGGTGACCGCCCGCCGGACCATGCCCATCGCAGGCACTGCCTACAGCCCCTGGCTCTTCTGGGACGGGCGCAAGGACAGCCAGTGGGCCCAGGCCTTGGGCCCGCTGGAAAGCGCGGTCGAACATGGCACCGACCGGGCCTTCATCGCGCATCTGATCGAGACGCATTATGCAGATCAATACGCCGCCCTGTTCGGGCCTCTGCCGTCACTTGCCGACGTGCCGAACCACGCGAGCCCGACCGGACTTGGTCCCGTGCTGGACGACTGGATGGCGCTCGACGACACCCGGCGCGACGCCGTGAACCGCGTCTTTGCCAATGTCGGCAAGGCAATCGCCGCCTTCGAACGCACGATCACCCCGCGGCCTTCGCGCTTCGACGCCTATGTCGATGCCCTTGCAGCGGGCAAGGACACTGTGGGTCTCCTGAGCCTGCAGGAAGAGGAAGGTCTTCGGATCTTCGTCGGCAAGGGTGAATGCACCAAGTGCCACAATGGTCCGCTCCTGACCGACAACTTCTTTCACAACACGGGCGTGGCCGCCGTCCCCGGCCTGCCTGAGGACCAGGGACGAAGTCTCGGAACGGACCAGGTTCTGGCCGACCCGTTCAACTGCCTCGGGCCCTACAGCGACGCCGATCCCGGCGATTGCGCCGAGCTGAAGTATCTGGCCAAGGCCGGGCACGAGATGACCCGGGCCTACAAGCCGCCGTCCCTGCGCGGCGTCGCCGGTCGTCCGCCCTACATGCATGCCGGCCAGATCGCGACGCTGGGCGACGTCCTGGTCCACTACAACACCGCGCCTGCCGCCCCTGACGGCCACAGCGAACTGGAGCCGTTGAACCTGACCTCGACGGAACTCGCCTCTCTTGAGGCGTTCCTCGTATCTCTTGACCCCATCTCGACGGAAGCTCAGCCATGATCAGCCGATCCGCCATCAAAGAACATCTCGCCCTTGACCGCCGGTCCTTCACCGAACTGGCCACCGGCTTCACCGCCATCGCCGTCGCGGGGGCAACGCTTTACAATCTCGGTTACTTCTCACCGATCGAGTGGAGCCTGATTTCCCTGCTCACGGTGCAGGACCTTCTGATCGGGTCGGCCATCGGCGCAATTCCCATGGCGGTCTCGGCAGGGCTGGCCCTGGTGTTCGGCCGCCTGATCATCCTGGCACCGTTGCACAAGGCACGCGCGCTTGTCGTGGCCGGACTGGCGCTTGCCGTCACCGGCTTCGGGTTCATCCATTTCTATTCGGGCCCCGGACAATCAACCCTTGGCCACATGGCCTGCGGTTATCTTGCCCTTGGCGTGATCGCCGCAGCGATGAATGTCGTGGTCAACTGGCGCCACATGGCCAACCTGTGGCTGGTGTTCTCACTGCTATACATCCCGACGGTCCTTGGCATGACCGACAGCGCAGCCGCGACCGACACGACCCGCGCCCTGTCCGAGATCGAGACTGACAGGGGCGTGATGCAGGGGCGGATCGTGCGCGTGACCTCGGCCTATGTGCTGATAGCCAAAGACCATGCCATCATCACGATGCCGATGAACAAGGTCCGGGAGATCCGGTGGTTCTTCGTCGACTCGCCTGCCGCCGACTTCCTGGACGGAAGGCCGGAGACCGCCGAGGGGGGAGCCGATCCGGTCCTGGCCGAGAAACCTCAATCCTGATGGCGCAGCCCGTTGGATTGCGCCGGGCGCGGGACCTGCACGATGTGCGAACTGCCCGCGTCCGCGAGCAGCGGAGTGCCCCCAGCGACTGACCCGTGAGTGCCATGTCGTCGAACGATCGCGCAAGCCCTTCCTGTTCCGCCGCTCGCAGCGAGTGCGGTTGCGTCCGGAGCAGCGCCAGTTCGGCAGCGAGGTCCGCTGGCAGAGCTGGGGCGTCCGTGGCGACAGATCCGGAAAGGCGACCTTCCTCACCGGCGGCACCAGCGGGATCGGGCTGGCAACCATGGCAGCAGCCCTGGCGGGGTCACCGCGACACGGGGGGGTTGAGCCATGAGTCAGCTTGTTGCCAGGGCTACCGGCTTGCTTGGTGGCGTGATGCAAACCCCAAGTGCTGGCGAGATCAAGGCCCGAACCAGACCGCGCATGCCGACCTTGTTCCAGGCGAGGCGGGCGAAACGAAGAGCGGGAAGAAGATCGACAGAGATGGGGCCACCTCCTGTCCACCGGGCCACCCGTCGTCGGCCTTGCCAACACCGGCCGAACATCACTTACAGGGCGCAATGGTCTCGGGTCGGGCGAAAAACTCCTTTCGTCCCAAAGGGCCAGGCAGGCCATCGTCCTTGGGCAAATGCCGTTCAAGCCCTGGGCTTCAGGTCCTTCGCATGGCACGGCCACCCCGCGCCCCGGTTGCGAAAGAGACTGCCGTCAAGCCAGTCCGGCCATGTCCGAAAGCATCGTCAGGTGCCGGATCTCGACCGGCCGCGCCAGCAGCCGGTCCAGCTGGGAAAATAGCGGCGCAAGATGGGGCATGGCCAGGTGCGCATCCAGATCACCCTGCGTGCGCCAGTTTTCATAAAAGACGAAGCAGCATGGATCATTCGCATCGACGTGAAAGTCGTAGTTGAGGCAGCCCGGCTCGGCCCGTGTGGGGGCGACCTGCGCGTCCAGCAAGGCCAGAAGCTCGTCGCGCGTGTCGGGCCGGGCGGTGACGGTTCCGATGATGGTCACATGCGCCATGGTTTCACCGCTTCTGGCTGAGAGCGACTGCAAGGATGATGATCCCACCCCGCGCGATCAGTTGCTGGCTGAACTCCAGGCCGAACAGGATCAGCCCGTTGTTGATCAGGCCGATCATCATCGCGCCCACGATGGTGCCGATGACGGTGCCCTTGCCGCCGAAGAGGCTCGTGCCGCCCAGAACCGCCGCGGCGATGACCGACAGCTCGTCGCCTTCGCCGAGCTGGAAGCGGCCGGATTGCAGGCGTCCCGCGTAGAGCATCCCGGCCAGCGCCGCCGCACAGGACGACAGGACCAGCACCTTCATCTTGATGTTGGCGGTCTCGATGCCGGAATATCGCGCGGCAGTCTCGCCCCCACCCGTCGCCAGAACCCGGCGGCCAAAGCCCGATCGGCGCAGCACGACATGCCCGACCCCGCCCAGCACCGCGATCCAGACCAGCAGCAACGGGACCGGGCCGATGGACCCGCCACCAAACACCCAGGAATAGCCCGGCGACAGGATCGGCACGGCGGCTGTGTCCGAGATCCACATCGCCACTCCCTTGGCGATGCCCATCATCGCGAGGGTGGTCAGAAACGAGGGGATGCCGATGCGCGTCGTCAGCCAGCCGTTGAACATGCCCACCGCAAGCCCGGTGCCGATTCCGGCCGCGACCCCTCCCAGAGGGCCGGCCACGGCGATCGCCATGGCGACGGTTACGGTCGTCAACCCGGCGACCGCCCCGACCGACAGGTCGATCTCGCCGGCCGAAAGTACAAAGGTCATGGCAATGGCCATCACCGCGATCATTGCTGTCTGCCGGACGATGTTCAGCAGATTGTTGGGGTTCAGGAACCCCTTGTCGTTCAGCGTCAGCGCGAAGATCAGGAAGATCGCGACAAAGCCGATGTAGATGATGTTCTGCCTCCAGTTGGAGAACAGGGCCCCGCCGGGGGCTGCAATCGCCTTAGCCATCTGTGGCCTCCTTTGCGGTCAGGGCTTTCTGAATCTCGATCTGCAGGCGGCGCTCGGCGGCTTGCAGGGCATGCTCGGGGATGGTTTCAGCCGGATCGTCCAGCTCTGAGCGGTCCAGCATCTGATGCGCGCGACCATCGGCCATGACCAGGATGCGGTCGCAGGCGGTCAAGAGTTCCGAAAGTTCGGACGAGATGACGAGCACTCCCTTGCCCGCCATCGCCAGGTCGCGCACCAGGCGGATGATCTCGGATTTCGATCCGATGTCGATGCCCGCGGTGGGTTCATCAAGGATCAGGATGTCCGGATCGGTGGCCAGCCATTTTCCGATGACGACCTTCTGCTGGTTGCCGCCCGACAGGGTCGAGACTGCATGATCGCGACTGGCGGTCTTGACCGACAGGCGCTGGATCATCTGATCGGTGACCTCGCGGGCGCGCGAGCGGTCCACGAGACCGGCTTTGGTGATCCGGCCCAGGATTGCCATCACCATGTTTTCGGCAACGCTGTGGGCCGGGATGATGCCTTGCGTAGCGCGGGCCTCGGGCACCAGTGCTATGCCTTCGGCAATTGCATCCGCCGGGCGCCGGATCTGCACCGGGCGACCCTTGATCCGGATTTCCCCGCCAGCGGCAGGCTCGATCCCCGCGATCACCCGTGCGAGTGCCGACCGGCCGGAGCCGAGTAGTCCGGCCAGGCCCAGCACTTCGCCCCGGTGCAGGGTGAAGCTGACGTTGTCGGGCTTGTGGGGGCCGGTGACATTCTTCAATTCCAGGAGCGCCTCGCCCCGGGTCGCGCCGCTGCGCTCCACATCGGCAAGGCCCTTGGATCGTTTGCCGACGATGTGTTCGATCATCGTGTCTATCGGCAGGTCCGCCATCGGCGCGGTGATGACGTGCCGCCCGTCGCGCAAGATCGTGGCGCGGTCGGCGATACGGGCGATTTCGTCCATCCGGTGACTGACATAGATGATCGCCACGCCCTGCGCCTTCAGCTTGCGCAGAAAGACGAAGAGCCGCTCCACATCCGATACGGCCAGCGCGGTCGAGGGTTCGTCCAGGATCAGCACGCGGGCGTCCTGGCTGATCGCCTTGGCAATCTCTGTCAGCTGCTTTTGCCCCGCCCCCAGGTCACCCACCAAGGCGCGCGGATTCACCTCGACCTCCAGCATCCGGAAGATTGCCTCGGCGCGCCGGATGGAGTCCTCGTCGTCGATCAGTCCGCGCGCATCACGGACCTCGCGCGTCAGGAACACGTTCTGCGCCACGGTCAGGGTGGGGATCAGCGACATTTCCTGAAAGTTCATTGCCACGCCGGCGGCACGCGCCGCTTCCGGGGTGGCGGCGGCAAGCTTGTGGCCTGCCACTTCGACCGTGCCGTCGTCGGGGACGTGCACCCCGTTCAGCACCTTGAGAATGGTCGATTTCCCGGCCCCGTTTCCGCCCAGCAGGGCATGAACCTCGCCCGGAAGAACCTCCAGATCGACAGTATCCAGCGCGCGGACGCCGCCGAAGGATTTGGAGATCCCCGTCATGCGCACGGCCGGAACAGTGGCATCGGGTGTCGGGGCCGGGGCGATCATCCGACCGTTTCCCACTTGCCGGTTTCACCCGAGCGCAGCATCGCATCCGCCACCAGTTCGGTCAGCAACCCGTCCTCGAAGTTCGGGCTGGGCTGTTTTCCCGACGCGATGGCGCTGAAGAAGTCGAAGCATTCGACAATCTTCGTTTCCGAGTAGCCGATGCCGAGGCCCGGGATCGGCCACAGCCCGCCGCCGTAGGGATGCGCCGGACCCGTATAGATCGTGCGGAACCCGCGCGCCTCCGCCGGATCGTCGGCGAACATCACCTGCAACTCGTCGCGGCGTTCGTAGTTGAAGTGGATCGATCCCTTGGTGCCATGGACTTCCAGGGTGATGAAGTTGTTGCGGCCCCAGGCATTGCGCGTGGCCTCAAGGCTTCCCACAGCCCCGTCGGCGAAGCGCAGCATCGAGATCACCTCATCATCGACATCCACCGGCGCGCGGTCGGCACCGGCGGACTTTTCCGAGGCCCCCAGCTTGTCGACACCACCCTGCTGCATCGGTCGGGTCTTCACATAGGTATGGGTCATCGCGATCACCTCGGCGATGGGGCCGACAAGGTAATGCGCCAGATCGACGACATGCGTGCCGATATCACCCACCGTGCCCGACCCGGCGATCTTCTTCTGGAAGCGCCACGACAGCGGGCCGTTCTCGTCGGCCGACCAATCCTGCAGATAGGTGCCCCGAAAGTTCAGGATGCGGCCGATGCGGCCCTCGTCGATGATTTTCTTCGCCAGAGCCACGGCGGGCGTGCGGCGGTAGTTGAAGGCGACCATGTGGATGATGCCCGCAGTCTTCGCCGCCTCGGTCATCGCACGGGCTTCTTCGACCGTGCGCGCCAGGGGCTTTTCGCAGATGATGTGCTTGCCGGCCCTTGCCGCCGCAATGGCGATTTCGGCATGGACGTTGTTGGGGGTGCAGATATCCACCACGTCGATATCAGGGCGCGCCACGACGGCACGCCAGTCGCTGCTGGCCTCGTCAAAACCGAAACGGCGGCGGGCCTCCTCGGCGGCCCCGTCGGTGATGTCGACGATCACCTTGCGATGCGGAATGGCCGGGGCGGGCCAGAAGAACATCGGCATCGACGCATAGGCCATGGCATGCGCCTTGCCCATGAACCCGCCGCCGATCATGGCGACATTCATCACTTTGGTCATTTTCGGTCTCCGCGAATTGAGGGGAGCGCCTTCGGTCACGCCAGAAGCAAACTGCCGGGCCGAAGGCTCTGCTTTCGCGCGGGAATGATCCCCGCGCCGAAAGGATCACTGCATCATCGACTTGATGTTGTCGGTCGCCTCGGTGGAATAGACCTGTTTCCAGGCGTCCAAGAGATTGTCCTTGCTGACGGGAAGCGCCGGCAGGGCAACAAAGGCCGGGGCCTCCTTGCCCAGAAGCGCGTAGCCGGCCAGCTTGGCCTCGACCACGCCCGCATCATAAGGGCGCTGCGCACCAAGGCCCTTGATGAAACCACCCTGCGCCATGCTGATCGCCACGTTTTCCCCGAGGTCCACGGTGGTTATGATCAGATCATCCCGGCCCGCAGCCCGCGCGGCCGAAATCACGCCCTCGGCCGGCACATCCCAGACTGCCCAGATGCCCTTGATCGACGGGTTCGCGGTCAGCATCGCCCCCGCCGCCTTTTCCGCGTCGCCCGAAAAGTCCGGCCCGCCGATGCCCTGTTCGTCCACGATCTTGATGTTCGGGTAATCGCTGGCGATGGTCGCCTTGAAGGCGTCATAGCGCTGCTTGGTCACGAAGAAGTCGGCGGCATGGAACACGAGGCCGATATCCCCGCCATCCGGCCCCAGCGCCTTGGCCATCAGATGCGCCGCAGCCACGCCGTTGCCGTAGTTGTCGGCCGAGACAACCGAGACGAAATCCGTGCCCGCCACGAAGCCCGTCGGCACGTTGTCCATGAACACAAGCTTCGCCCCGGCAGCAGAGGCCGCGCGGTAGGCTGCGGCGGTGGCGGTCGGATCGGTCGGGATCGACACGATGATGTCAGGCGACTGCGCCATGATGGTTTCCAGGTCGCTGACCTGCTTTTCCGGCTTGAAGCCGGCGTCGGTGATGGCAATCACCTCGATACCCATCGCGGCGAACTGCGTCTGGAGCCCGTTGATCTGCGCGCGCGCCCAGTCATTGCCGCCGTAGTGCATGACGATGGCGGCAGAGGCCCCCATCTCCTTGATCTTGGCAATCTCCTCGTCGCTCAGCACAACGGTCGAAGGCGCCGTCGGTTCTTCACCGTTCGGTCCCTTGGACAGCACGGTTTCCTGCAAGGCGGCCAGTGCGGAGTCAGGATCGGCGAAGGCCGGGGCGTTCAGGCCAAGGGCCAGCGCAAAGGCGGTGGCCGAGCCCAAGAGAGCACGTCTGTTCAGCATCACGTCTTCCTCCCATGGAAGAGATGGGGTCGCCCCCGGTAAAGGGCTTGGCAGTCAGTCCGCCATCGCCCGGTTCAGGTAGTCCTTGCTGATCCGCGCCCCTTCGGCGGGATCGTCCCAGCTGTCGAGTTCGGTGCAAACCCAACCCGCAAAGCCCACGTCCCGCATGGCCTGAAGAATGGGGCCGGTCGGAACATCACCCCGGTCAATCGGCGTGAAGGCAAAGGGCTCTCTTTGGAACCCCTTGAGGTGCACATAGGAAATGCGCGCCGCATGATCACGGATCAGTTGCGCAGGGTCGCCCCCGGCGGCGGCCAGGTGGGCGGTGTCGGGGCAGAAATCGATGGCGGTCAGGTCGAAGATCTTGGCAACTTCGTCCGGGCCTTCCACGATGGTGGACAGGTGCGGGTGGTAATGCGCGCGCAGGCCCCGGGCATCTGCCAGTGCCTTCACCCGGTCCAGCGCCCCGCCCAGCTTGTGGTAATCGGTCTCGCGCACGCCGTCGAAACGCTTTGCTCCACCACCCACCACCAGATGCGGCGCGCCAAGTTCTGCGGCACGGTCGGCGACCCGGATCACCCGGGCCAGTTCCTCGGGCAGGACGTCGTCGAAGATGAAGTTTCCACCGGCATAGGTCGCGACCAGCGCAAGCCCGTTGTCGGCCAGAAGCCGACGCATTTCCCCAGCCGTCGCGCCCAGCAGGTTGCCGTCGAACAGTTCGACCCCCTGATACCCCGCTGCGGCGATGTCGGCGAGGGCACGGTCCATCGCGCCAAAGGTGAGGTAGCTGAGTTGGGTGATCGAGGTCACGCCCACGGCATTGCCGCCAAGCGCGCCCCAGCAATTGGCGTGATACGCCAGCTTCCACTCATCCATCTGTGATCCCCCGTTCGTGGCTCGGAGCGGCCCTGCCCGCTCGACCGATCCGCATGCGGCCTCCTCAGACCGTGGAAGGCTGCTTACGCTCCGAATCTGCTCTGGTCAACTATTTTCAGTCATATCTACGCTATCTTTTGCTGATTTTCTGCAAAAGTATTTACTTGAACGGCCGAAGGTAGCCAATTATCCCTGTGAGTACTGGCCAAAGGAGCTGTTCTTGCCGCCGTCCTCTGCCGCCCTCGCCGAATCGACGCGCCCGCGCGGCAAGAGACGTCCGCGCACCAGCGAGACGGCAGCGCCGTCACTTGTGGAAATCCTGAACCTCATCCGGAGTGAACGCGCGACCACGCGGCAGGCGCTGGAACGGGAAAGCGAACTCGGCCGGGCTGTAGTGGCGGATCGGTTGCAGCTCTTGTCGGACCTCGGCCTTGTCGATGAAAGCGAGCTTGGGCTGGCCACCGGCGGGCGCGCCCCGCGCCTCGTACGATTTTCGGCCCGGCGCGGGCTGGTGCTCGTGGCAACTCTGGACCAGACGGCGATCGGGGTCGGCGTATCGGACCTTTCGGGCAACCTTCTGACCGAGCATCACGAGGCCGCCGACCTGACTGCCCCCGCCTCTCACCTTGCAGGTAGCCTGTCGGCCCTGTTCACCTGGTGTCTGGAACGGCATGCCACGCCGACCGCGCCTTGGGGCATCTCGCTTTCAGTCCCGGGAACGGTGCCTACTGGGCGCGACGCTCCCTTCTTGACCGCCACCCCCCCTGTCCTGCCCGCGTGGGAGGGATTTCCGCTTGTCGAAACCCTGACCCGTCAGTTCGGGGTGCCAGTCTGGATCCGCTCCAGCGTGGAGACCATGACGATGGGTGAACTGCACGCCGGTGCGGGCCTCGGCCTGCGTTCGATGCTGTTCATCAAGGTCGGGCGCCGGATCGGGGCGGGGATTGTCTGCGACGGGCAGCTTTACAGGGGCGCGCAGGGGGCGGCGGGGCTGATCGGCGCGTTGCCGGTCGTGTCGGACGGCGTGACCGGCACCCTGGACATGATGGCGGGGTCCGACATGATCCAGCGCGAAGGGCGCGCGGCGGCCGAAGACGGCCGCAGTCCGGTTCTGGCCGATCTGTTGCGGCGCGGGGCCGAGATCACGCCGATCGAGGTTTCGCAGGCTGCTCAGGTCGGCGATGCGGCAGCGGCAGCCATCTTCTCGAAATCGGGGCATCTGATCGGGCAGGTGGTGGCCACGCTTGCCAACGCGCTGAACCCCGAGATGATCGTGCTGTCTGGCACCCTTGTTCAGACCAACGACAACCTGCTGGCGGGCATCCGCGAAGCCGTCTACGGCGCATCCCACCCGCTTGTGACACGCGACCTGCGGATCATCAGGTCGCAGATGGGCAGTTCGGCCGGGCTGGTAGGCGCTTCGCGCGTGGCATCCGAGGCACTGTTCGCCCCGGGTTTCCTCAAGGACTGGATCCTTCAGGGCAAGCCGACGCTGCACCCCGATTTCGTTGCCTTCCGCGCTCAGGCCGACAAGCTCGGCGGCCCGCCATCGACCACTGCACCTCCATCCCGGCCGGAGAGGGGCACACAATGACGATTGCCGGACTTGGCCCGCACGGAGAACGCGCCGCCCCGCCGGAACGGGTCAACCTGCTGCCCGAGGATATCGCCGCCGCCAGGATGGTCGCCCGAAGGGTTGCCGTCGCCCTGCACACGCTGGACAGCGACTGGACGCGACTGCAGATTTCCGGAATGCTGGGCATCTTCGGCGATTGCGGGGTGGTCGTGACCGAGGTCGCCGATTGCGGCTTCTCGGCGCAACGGCAGGTGGACGAACTTGATCGCCTGATCGCAGCGGCACCCGACGCCATCGTCGCCCTGCCGGTGGCCAACGAACAGGTCGTGGCGGCCTTCCGGCGGGTGTCTGCCGCGGGAATCCGACTGGTACTGCTGGAAAACGTGCCGACCGGCCTTCTGCCCGGTTCGCACTACACCTCGCTGGTGTCATCGGACAGTTTTGGGCTTGGCATGATGGCCGCCGCTGGTCTTGCACCTCATCTCGCCCCGGGTGCCGTGGTGGGGGTTCTTGGCTTTGCCGCCGACTTCTTTGCCACCAACGAACGCGAGATCGCCTTCACCAACTGGATGCAAGCGAACCGGCGGGACGTGCGAACCCATGTGAGACGGTTCGGCTCGATGGACGAAGCCGCCGATCTGGCCCAGCGGATGATCGAGGATCATCCGGATATCTCGGGCTTCTTCGTGGTGTGGGACACACCGGCGCATGCGGTGGCGAACCGTCTCGATGTCGCAGGCAAAGCCCCCGCAATGGCCACGGTCGATCTGGGAGAGGATGTCGCCATTGCACTTGCGGCAGGTCGGCCATTTGTCAGCGTGGCAGCCCAGCAGCCTCTCCAGCAAGGTGTGGCCGCTGCTCGCACGACGATCCTCGCGCTTCTGGGCCGCACGGTCCCGGCATGGATTGCCGTCCCCGGGGTATCCGTGACCCGAAACAACGTGGCCGACAGCTTTCAGATCATCTGGAGAAAGCCCGCCCCGCGAGAGGTCCTGCGCTTGCTTGGCTTGACAACCTGAAGTCAAAAGGGAACGCACCGGTCCGGAATTGGCGGTGGGTTCGCACCAGAGGTTGCCGCGGTCGTGATGAAAGGCCGGCCTGCCGGGATGAATTTACGCGAAAGCGCCGCCGGTCACTTACCGCTATGGACCGAAGTCGGCCCCCGAATCGCCGGAGCGGAGGATTCAGCCCGCCCCGACCGGCTGTGACAGAAAGCACCCCCCATCAGGGGAAGCAGGTTTCCCCGGCACCTTAAGTTCACGGAATATCCAAAGCCCAGCACCTGGTCCCTACCTTACCACTGCGACGCATGAAGGTAAGTAACGCACGTGACCAACCACATGAGAGACGCCAGGACCAACCCCTATCCGCGTCGGCCCTGTCGCAACTTGCGCCGCCCGATCTGGCCGCTTGATGCGGATGCCAGCTCCTGACCGGGCCTGCGGTATCCGGTCTTCCGCAACGGCAGCGAACCATGCGTTGCTTCGGAATTGACAAAGTTTGATGCTGCGTGCTCGATGGTCCCGCCGCCAGAATGCGCGATCCGGAGAGGTCCCAGATGTCGTTTCGCCCGCCGGAAAGCTATGAAGAGCTGATCAAGCTGATCCACGACCGCTATGACTCGATGTCGAAGTCATACCAGAAGATCGCGCTCTACCTCACTCAGAACCCGAACGACGTGGCGGTGCTGTCGGTCAATGCCATCGGCCAGAAATGCGGCATCCACGCCTCAAGCTTCGTGCGCTATGCGCAGTCGCTGGGCTATCGCGGATTCAAGGAATTGCAGGCGGTGTTCCAGCGGCGGCTGTCGACGGCGGCGCCCGGCTTCGACGCAAGGGTGCGGGCGCTGGAGGTCGAACTTGGCGGCGCGCGCGAAGGCGACATGGGGTTCCTGGCCGATCTCGTCGCGCGGGACCTCGCCTCGCTGCAGGAGCTTCTGGCCAGCATGGAGCCTGCCGCGCTGGGCCAGGCCGCCGACCTGATCGAGGCGGCGGACACGATCTATCTCCTTGGACAGTTGCGGTCGGCGCCGGTGGTCGATCTGTTGCGCTATGTGCTGACCATGCTCGGCAAGCGCACCGTGCTTCTGGATGCCAGCGGCGGCCTTGCGACGCACATGGCCAGAGCGGCCCGACCGACAGATGTGCTGTTCGTGGTGTCCTTCCGCTTCTACGCGACCGAGGTGGTGAACGTGGCCGAGGAAACGGCAGCGCGGGGCGTGCCAATCCTGGCGATCACCGACAGTACGCTTTCACCCTACGCGAAGCTGGCCAAGGTTCTGTTCGCGGTGCCCGAGCACGAGTACACCTTTTCACGCAGCCTGGCCGCACCGATGTGCCTGGCGCAGGCCCTGTGCGTGGCCGTGGCGGCGCGCTTGCAGAAGGACGGCGGCGAGCCGCGGATTCCAGTGGTTACAGGGCCCTAAAGCCGCATCGGCCCTTCCGGCACCGGCATTCCGCCCGCGACCGCGCCCCAGACCGACTGGTCGAAGTTGACGATGGCGCCGGTCATCAGCCCGGCATCGTCCGACACAAGGAAGTTCACCGCCCGCGCCGCCTCGTTCGGGTCGACCAGCCGCCCGAAGGGCAGCGCGGCGGCGGCCTTGGCCTCCCAGTCGGGATCGCCGCCTTCGGCCTGGATCTCGCGTTCGTGGTC
>ERZ724516.1182-NODE-1182-length-15452-cov-4.564331_pt1 | contig 15452 bp, 11 predicted proteins | sample MGYA00376049_ERZ724516 | MGnify/ENA primary metagenome ERZ724516 (study PRJEB28724, sample SAMN07190886) | activated sludge metagenome | isolation source: activated sludge of sewage treatment plant in Hong Hong | place: USA: Christiansburg, Virginia | collected... | reverse complement strand
GCCTTGAACATTTTCAACGCAATGAATCAGGCCTGCGTGAAAGCAAAGACCCAGAATACGTCCATCAGGCCCGCGTCGCACTGCGCCGCCTGCGCTCCGCCATCAAACTGTTCACCCCGGTTTTGCCGCAAGACTTTGTCGCAGCCTACGGCGAAACCTGGCGCACCCTCGCCAGCGCCCTCGGCGATGCACGCAACTGGGACGTCTTTCTCGAAGAAACCCTCCCACCCATTCGCAGCGCATTCCCCAAGGATCGCGATGTGACTCGTCTCAACCGAGAAGGCCTGCGCTGCGCCCGACGCGCAAGAAAAGCCGTCACCACCCTGATCACACTCCCCGAATACCCAAAACTGATCACCGAGTTCACCGCCGCCGTTTTCGCCCTGAATGATGGGTTACCTATCACTCTAAAAGAGTTCGCCCAGACCCAGCTAAGCAGCCATGCAAAACAAGCAAGCAAACTCGCCAGCCGTCACGCCGAGCTGAATGCCCTAGAACGCCACAAGATGCGCATCCGCTTCAAAAAGCTGCGCTACACCCTGGAATTCTTCGCCCCCCTGCTCCACAACAAACACTTAAGCCCCTACCTGAGCGCACTCAACCAATTGCAGGATGAACTGGGATTGATCAACGACCATGTGACAGCGGAAGCTCTCATCAACAAAACCCTAACCAGGCATCCCAAAGGCCCGGTTCACGGCTGGGTAGAAGGGAGGCATGCCCTTTTGATTGGTAAATTGCCGGATACGCTGGCGATTTGGCTGGAACAGCGGGCGCCTTGGAGATAAGCTACAGAGCACCTCAGTTTTGGCACTTCAGCGATACAATTCGTCAAATTTTCCTCGCAGGATCCTAGTGAAAGCAGTCATTCTTGCCGGCGGCCTCGGCACCCGCATCAGTGAGGAATCACACCTCAAACCAAAGCCAATGATTGAGATCGGAGGAAAGCCGATAATCTGGCACATCCTGAAAATCTATTCAGCCTACGGGATCAACGATTTCATCATCTGCCTAGGCTATCGTGGCTACGTCATCAAAGAATATTTTGCCAACTACTTTCTTCACACATCAGACGTAAGTTTCGATCTCAGCACTAACCAGATGGAAGTTCATGAGCGCCATGCCGAACCGTGGCGCGTTACATTGGTAGACACCGGGGAAAACACTCAAACCGGGGGACGCCTAAAGCGGGTCCGGCACTACATTAAAGATGAAGAGGAATTCTGTTTCACCTACGGCGATGGTGTTGGTGACATTGATATTAGTGCGGCCTTAAGTTTTCACCGCAACCAAGGCACCTTGGCTACAATCACTGCCGCCACACCACCGGGGCGTTTTGGCGCACTTGAGATCAATAACAATCGCGTGAGCTGCTTTCATGAAAAGCCGCCAGGAAGCGAAGGAATGATCAACGCAGGATTCTTCATCCTGTCCCCCAAAGTAATCGACTTGATTGAAGACGATCAAACCCCTTGGGAATCGACCCCCCTCGAAACGCTGACTAATAACCAGCAACTCTCTGTATGGCAGCACCACGGTTTCTGGCAACCCATGGACACCTTACGCGACAAAAACCATCTTGAAGACCTGTGGCAAAGAGGCAATGCGCCATGGAAAACATGGTAAATCCATCTTTTTGGCAAGGTAAGCGCATTTTCATCACTGGCCACACAGGTTTTAAAGGCGGCTGGCTTTCACTATGGCTCCAGCACTTGGGCGCCACAATCACCGGCTACGCCCTGAAGCCCAGTACTACACCGAATTTTTTTGAGGTTGCCAATATTGCAAGCGGGATGAACTCAATTATCGGAGACATCCGCGACCTCGATGCGCTGCAAAAAGCTATTGCGGCAAGCCAGCCCCAAATAGTCCTGCACCTCGCAGCCCAGGCGCTGGTCGGAGAAGGCTATCGCGACCCGCTTGGCACCTTCTCCACCAATATCCAAGGTACCGTGAACCTGCTGGAAACCATTCGTAACTTACCCAGTGTTCAGGCCGTGGTTATCGTCACCAGTGACAAGTGTTACGAAAACAAGGAATGGACCTGGCCTTACCGAGAAAATGAAGCCCTCGGAGGCCGCGACCCTTACAGCAGTAGTAAAGCCTGCGCCGAATTGGTTACTACCGCCTATCGGCATTCATTCCTCACACAAGCTGGTGTCTCCATCGCAACCGCAAGGGCTGGCAACGTATTCGGTGGCGGGGACTGGTCAGGCAATCGGCTGATTCCTGACCTTCTGGCAGCCTTCTCCCAAAGCCAAGCGGCCCAGCTTCGCTGCCCAAACTCAGTCCGCCCTTGGCAGCACGTTTTGGAACCATTGGCCGGCTACTTGATGCTTGCCGAACATCTTTGTTCAAACTCAGCGACAAACTGGTCCTGGAATTTTGGCCCTGGCGAGCAAGATTGCCTACCTGTCGGGAAGGTCGCGGATCAACTCGCTACCCTCTGGGGAAAAGACGCCTCTTGGCAGCAAGAACCAAACTCCTTCCCTCACGAAGCAGGCTTGCTCCGCTTAGATTCATCTCTGGCACGACAACAACTCGGCTGGCAACCACGCTGGCCACTCAGGGCTGCCTTGGAGTCCACCATTTCCTGGCATAAAACCTGGTTGACCGCAGCAAACATGCGTGAATACAGCCTTTGCCAACTAGAGCAATATATATCTCATGAATTCCCCAGACAGTGATCGCACCGCAATCCTTGAACTAGTTCGGACCTACGCCGAAAAGAAACTTAGCCCAAGCACCTTCATCCCAGGGAATACGGCCATCCCCCCTTCCGGCAAGGTGCTTGGCCCGCCAGAACTCATCAATCTCGTTGAGGCTTCACTCGACGCCTGGCTTACGACAGGGCGCTTCAACGAAGCATTCGAGAAAAAGCTGGCAAGCTATCTGGGAGTACCACACGTACTCACATGCAACTCTGGATCCAGCGCGAATCTCCTGGCTCTAACAGCCCTGACCTCACCATTGCTCGGGGAACGTGCGCTCAAACCCGGCGACGAAGTGATTACCGCTGCCGCCGGTTTCCCGACTACCGTTAACCCAATCCTGCAAAACGGTCTTATCCCGGTCTTTGTTGATTCCGATATACCAACCTACAACCCGCTTCCAGATAGCATCGAAGCTGCAATCTCTGACGAAACACGCGCTATCATGTTGGCCCACACCTTGGGTAATCCGTTTGCTGCCGAAGAAATTCGCGCCATTGCCGACCGTCACAACCTCTGGCTAATTGAAGACTGTTGCGACGCGCTAGGCTCTACCTACAACAACCGCAAAGTCGGCACCTTCGGGCATCTAGGCACCACGTCTTTTTACCCAGCCCATCACATCACCATGGGTGAAGGCGGCGCCGTATTCACTACCGACCCCCTGCTCAAACGTATTGTCGAGTCATTTCGCGACTGGGGCCGTGACTGCTGGTGCAACCCCGGTTGCGACAATACCTGTGGCAAACGCTTTGATTGGCAACTTGGCGACCTTCCAGCGGGTTATGACCACAAATACGTCTACTCCCACCTTGGCTACAATCTCAAGATTACCGATATGCAAGCTGCGGTTGGCCTTGCTCAACTGGATCGCTTGGCAGGGTTCATCGCCGCCCGGCAAAGTAACTTTGCTTACCTTTGCGAACGCTTGGCGGATATCGCCCACTTGACCCTGCCAACTGCCACAGAAGGCAGCAATCCGGCATGGTTTGGCTTTCCGATCACATTGGCCGAAGATGCCCCATTCAACCGGGTCGACTTGTTGCGCTATCTGGATCAGCAGAAAGTTGGCACCCGTCTCCTGTTCGCCGGCAACCTCATCCGCCAGCCCTACATGAGTGGCCGCGCCTACCGGGTTGCCTACTCTCTAGCGAATGCCGACCGAATCATGAACCAAACCTTCTGGGTTGGCCTGTGGCCAGGCCTGGAAAGAGCCGCCCTGGACCATATCGGGCGAGTACTTGAAGACTTTTGCGGACGTTGAGTGGAAGCAATTTGAGCCCACAATCTATCTGGGCTGACATTTTCTGAAATACATAACTTACGCTGAAACCCAAGCCACCCGAGAGTACTTGAATGCCCCTCCTTCCTCCCGTTGCACAAGCTGATATCGAGCACATACTCACCCACAGCAAGGAGGATTGGTTGAGTCTAAGTGGAGAACGCCTCTTCATTACTGGTGGGACTGGTTTTTTTGGCACTTGGCTTCTGGAAGCATTAGTCGCAGCAAACAGGCAACTAGACACAAAGATTGAAGCCTGGGTTTTGAGTCGCAACCCCTCGGCCTTCGCACTACGCTCTCCACACTTGGCTAACGCCAAGGGTATTCACTGGATTGCCGGCGACGTCACCAACTTCACCTTCCCGGGAGGCACTTTTAGCCACGTCATTCACGCGGCAACTGCCGCCAGCGCCCAACTAAACGAAGCCAAACCCAGCGAGATGCTCAATACGATCATCCGCGGAACCGAACGGGTACTCATATTTGCGCAAAGCCACGGCACCAAGCGATTTTTGCTAACCAGTTCTGGTGCGGTCTACGGTCGACAACCACCTAATCTTGCCGCTATTCCCGAAACGTACAACGGCTCACCAAACTGCCTCTCCCCCCTATCTGCCTACGCCGAAGGCAAGCGCGTTTCCGAACTGCTTTGCTCAATTGCCGCAGAGCAGAGCGATATCAACATCAAAATAGCTCGCTGTTTCGCTTTCATCGGACCACACTTGCCATTGCACACACATTTCGCTGCAGGCAATTTTTTGGGCGATGCGCTGCATGGAAAAGATATACGAATTCGAGGAAACGGCACTCCGCTTCGTTCCTATCTGCATGCTGCCGACCTGACAATCTGGTTACTTGCCATCCTAGCCCGTGGATGTGCCAGCCACGCTTACAATGTTGGTGACCACCAAGGGATTTCCATTGCGGCTCTCGCTGAACTGATTGCGACCATCGCGGGAAATGAAATTCATGTCATCGTCCAGAATCTTCCAGACGAATGCCCAATTGATCAATATATTCCAGACACCCAGCGAGCACAAAAGGAATTAGGACTGAAGTGCCTGATAACTTTAGACGATGCGATCCGAAGGACATTATCTTGGCTTCAACTTACTGCATCATGCCCCCTACAAACGCCATCGGACAGCGCAATTTAGATCGATGAAAAATTTCAATAATTGCACTATCTATACTTTGTTCGAATTTTTGATGGGCAACTGTAAATTATTTACTTTCAGCGCCCCTCTTTATACATACAGATGAGGCCCCCCCCCGGATTCTCGATGGTTATGGCCGAAGGGGCGGTTGGAACATTATGTTCCGCCATCTATGGAATTCTTTGTGCAAAACTGTGGGGACCAGAGCTATCGGGAATTACAACGCTTGCGTTCGCGCTTGCCTCTTTCTTCTCATTCATCTCTTGCCTTAGCATCGACCAAATTGTCATCGCGCGATATGTGAGCGATAAAGAACATCAAAACTTATTCTTGACCACACTCTATATTCGCTCTGCCGCCACACTCCTTTCATTTATTGGTTTGATGGGAAGTAGTCTAGCGATGAATGATTTTCTTGGCGCATGGATTTGGCTCCCCGCATTTGCTTTCATCCAAAATGCATTGCTTACCATGGATCTTCTACGGTTACGTACTCAAGCACTGAACGAATTACATCGCCAATCACCATGGCGGATCAAGGTTATATTCATCATTTTTTTCTCTAAATTGGCCGTTATTACATCACTCCCAGCTGTCGACAGCGTCTGGATTACTCAACTCCTCGCCATATTTGAGGCGATACTGCTTTTGGCCATTTCTTGTATATTTACCCACCATCATCACCCTGTCGCGACTACCCGCTCAATCAAATGGTCTGTCATTAGCGGTTATGCAAAGAAAATTACGAATCAATCTTGGCATCTCTTTCTGGCCAATTTACTCGTCATTTTATTTTTGAAGATGGATTATCTATTTCTGGCTCAACTCTCAACAGCACGAGATCTAGGGCTCTACGCCTCCGCCATGCGTGTTCTGGAAATCTATGTTGCCTTAGGCAATCTCGCGCTACTACAACTCTATCCGCAACTCACAGCAGACAAGGCGAATTCTGCCTCTCAATATCAATCATCGCTACGCTATGCCTTCGGCTTTGCTTACATGATTGCAGGGCTCATCATATTTTTTAACGTCATTGTCGGACAATGGATTATCCGTAATGTACTTGGCCCAGAATATGATACGGTTGCTCGCTACTCATCGCTATTTTGCATTCTGGCGATTCCTCTGCTTTCTGGAACAGTACGTGGCTTTGCAATATCCCTACAGGGAATACATTACAACCACTTTATTGCGGCGGCCATTGGAATATTTGTCAGCCTCCCGATCCTATATATTTTGATTCCCAAACTCGGCTTCAAAGGAGCATTATTGGCTGACATTGCAGGCTACTACTCCTCTGCGATGCTATCTTCAATACTTCTACCATCATTGCGCAGTATTGCCCAAGCACAGTGGCACCCACGATTTCACCTCTTACTACGAAACAAGTGAACTCAAAATGCATCTTCCGCTAAAACCATTACTGATTCACTCACTCAGCGAATTCCGACAACTTATTGATATTTTGATTCGGATGCAGAACGCCAAATCGGTAGTTGAAATTGGTGCAGAGTTCGGCCCAATCACCAAATCTCTAATAGAAATGGTAGAAGAAAGTCAGCTCGAAAGACTTCATATTATTGACCCCTCACCAAAACAGAAGCTTCTTGACCTTCTCTCGCTTAAAAAAACAAATGGCATCAATTTCATTCAACAATTGAGTATTCAGGCACTCCCTCAAATTCCACCTGCTGACATCTATATCATTGATGGTGATCACAATTACTACACAGTTGTCACTGAACTTGAAATAATTTCATCGTCCCATCTTGGAGAGGAGTTACCAGTTATCTTTCTACATGACGTATGTTGGCCATGTGGACGGCGCGACCAATATCACTCACCTTCACAAATTCCAGAGACATTTCTTCATCAACATGATTTTCATAAAGGAATTACTCTAGGAAATCAGGGAATGATCAATGGCGGTTTTCGATCAAATGGAAACTTTTCTATTGCATGCAAAGAAGGCGGACCAAACAACGGAGTACTGACAGCTGCCGAGGAGTTTATGGCCAAGCACCCTGAATATTCGATGCACATAATCCCGGCAGTTTTTGGACTGGCAATTCTCACTCCAGTAGGAAGTGCAAGCGAAAGACATCTTGATAGTGAGGGGATAAAGTCTCTTACTCCTCTCTTGAAGAACATGGAAGAAAACCGTCTTCAACTCTATCTACACGTAATTGAACTTCAAGACAAACTCGTAAAGTTTGAAAGCCAGAGTATTCGCCAGCTCCTAGTAAGAATATTTACTCTCATCTGCCAGCGTTTCAATTTTAGCAAGTCGCCATGATTGATGAACAGCTTAGAATAATTATTGAAGACTCAGAAGTCGTGTCATTCGACATTTTTGATACTTTGATTCGCCGCCATCATTTTCGACCTACAGATGTTTTCACTGAAATTGACGATGGAAAACTGTTTCCATTTCGCATTCGCCGAATCATCGCAGAGCGTCTGGCCAGAATCCGATTTCGAGAAAAAGAAGATGTTACGCTTTCCCAAATATACTCATCCCTAAAACTCTCGTCTCACGCTGAAATCGATGCAGAATTTCAGAGTTGCCATGCCAATTCGTTGGTAAAGCCAATATACGACTACGCTGTAAAGGCAAATAAAAGACTCATTGCAATTTCGGACATGTATTTACCCGAATCCGTTCTTAGAGCGCTATTAAAAAAAAATGGATTTCCCGCTGTGTCACACATCTATGTATCCAGCGAAATCGGAAAAACAAAAGCATCCACAAATTTATTCTCTCATGTCATTAGTGAACTTAAAATTACTCCAAAAAAAATCCTTCATATTGGAGATAATCGTCATTCGGATTTTAACCAGTCTTTACTGATGGGAATCAGAGCACATCACATTCCATCCCCTTCATCGGCTTTTCAAGATAACACTGCATTACACCCATATTTACTAAAAAAACTTAATTATTCACGGAATCGAGACCACAGCTTACTCATGGGCTTGTTTCGTGACTGTATCAATGATTACCAACACGCGAATCGTTACTGGTATGATTTAGGAGTTACTATCGTTGGTCCAATCGCAAATGCGTTTGTCGATTGGATTGCACGTCAAGCAATATCAAAGAACCACCAAACGGTGTTTTTTCTTGCGCGCGATGGTTATCTACCGTTGGAAATTTTTCGTCTACGCCATCCAGAAATTTCAGCGCAATATACCTACGCATCTCGGCGACTTTTTATTGTTCCGGCATTGGCGACTGAAGTCTCGAATCCTGCCGTGCTAGATGGCCTATGCGGTGGGCTTCCCGGAACACCGGCAATGAATTATTGGCATCGACTTAGGATTCACGATCCTGATATTGAAGCTCGACTAGATGCTGTATTTCCTGACGGGAAGCGCATATCTTCGTTACAGGATCAGAATCAGCTACGTGACTTTTTCAAAGAAGTACACCCGCAACTTCGAGTTCATGGAGTAACTGAACGTAAAAGGCTCAATGAATATCTTAATTCTATCGGATTATCGAATACCAAGGCAAATCCGCTGATTGTAGATATTGGCTGGAAAGCGAGCTCGCAACGCTATTTGGAGATTGCCATTCCCGGACTGCAGGGAACGGCTGGCGCTTACTTCGGATTGAGTCCTGGCAGCTATGATAATGAAAATATGCACGGATTTTTATTTGAGAGAGGCATTCCATCTAAGGCATACAAATTAGTAATGCACTGCGTCGAAATAATCGAATTGATGTTTTCTGCACCAGAAGCTTCTGTAGTCGGATTAGAAAGAGAGAACGAACTTTATAAAGTTTATACGGCAATCCGTGAACCAATCACAAGCAGTGAATCACAGCGTATCTCGATAATTAGCGAAATACAGCGCGGTGCATTGGCCTTTACCCGCCAACTTCACGAATTGGAAAAAAAGGGATTGAAACTCTCGTCAAAAATTGATGTCGAGATGCTTCTATATCCGACCATCATGAACCCAACTGAGCGTGATCTAAAAAATTTAGGCAACCTTCCTCACTCACTTGGATTGGGCAGCGACCGTTACGAAACAATCTTACCCACAGATCTACCAAAAAATTTGGTCGAACTAATTCTGCAATACTTTGGAAGCAATCGCACGCAAATGTATTGGCCTCGGGGGCTAGTTAATAGCATGCGGTTCCATCATGGCGCCCTATCAGGCTTGAGCACACGAGTTGCCACTACCGCTTATGCCCTTGCTCTTACCGGAAGGACTATCGCCCGACGTATTTTAAAACCCTAGCTCTCCGCTATCCACATACAGAACCTCTGCATACTAGGAATACACTTCTCGTCAAATGAGCCCAATACCGTGTGAAAATCTCCGGCAACAATTTGGCAAATCAGCGCTAGGGCCAATTTTTGCTGCATTTGCACACCTACTTATCACCTCCGCCCGTACAGAAAATGTCCATCGCCTCGCCTTTGTTGCTCGTGATGGAGAATTTCTTCGAGAAGTCACTGCCACATATCTTGCTGCATCTGGTTCAGGATTCAAACCAGTGCTGGATTACGTTCATTTGTCGCGCATTTCAACCAACTTGCTCCGCCACGATCATTTTGGTATGGCCGCACTTGCTGAAGCAAATTTTGTACGTGCTGGAACCCTGACACTGCGGAGTTTTCTTGGATTCTTTGGCCTAGATAGACCTGCAGTGGTGGAATATTTCAATGCGCATTCACTTGATCCCGACACACCTCTTACATCCTCGACCACCATTGAGTCTCTATTTGAAAATTCGTACTTTCAAAATCTGGTTGCCCAAATTCGTACGCAACAGAAATTTTACTTACAGCAATATCTAACTGATGCACAAATGCTCGACAACCCTGAGTGCGCCTTTGTCGATATAGGCTGGCGGGGCAGTATTCTTTCGGCAATTCAGCTGCTACGCGAAAGCAAGTCCTCCACACAATTACGGGCTTACTATCTTGGTCATTGGGGAGACCACCTTCCACTTCCAGAGACGGGAGCCAACATCAAAGGAATGTTGGCTGATTATCGGCGCGGCAAAAACCTACGTGAAGGTGCAGCCTATCACCTATCACTTCCGCTGGAGGCTATCTGTCGCGCAGCTCATGGCAGCGTCATGCACTACGAAGTGGGAGCTACAGGTTCGATCAATTGTGTACTAAACACAGAACCTGCGCTCCTCGCACACGAATCTGCCAATGCGCTTTGGCGAGCCCCCATTCGTCAAGGAATACTTGATGCCGTAGAGGAAGCAGCACGCACATCGGTATTTTCAGAAAACATTTCATCTGAACATATCCGGAAGAAAGCCCAGAACCAGCTGCTCCGCCTAGCATTCTTTCCTCGTAGCGACGAAATTGACGCTGTATCCGGACTACTTCATAGTGAAGGCCATAATGCTGCTTGGCATACTCCACTTGTCGCCACTAACCGCCCATCACCTATTTTTTCTCCACGCATCTGGCTAGCAGGCCTCACCTCGCCTTGGCGCTCGGGCTACATCGCAGCAACCGGAGGTTATCCCCTTGCCACATTCCACTTTATGCTCGAAGCCTTCTTACTCGCGGCGCCTCCTGCAACAAGGGAAAACTTAAAAAATTTCGCACTGCGCCTCAGACGCATGTAAAACAATCTCCTATGCAAATAGCCCAGTACATAGCTCAATATCTCGCCACTACCGGCCCTCGCCATTTGTTCTCACTGACAGGCGGAGGCGCCATGTTCTTAAACGACGCCTTCGGACACCAAGCAAACATTTCTCCTGTGTATTGCCATCACGAACAAGCCTGCGCTATGGCCGCAGAGGCCTACGCACGGATTTCCGGAAATATGGGTCTCATCAACGTTACTACCGGCCCGGGGGGTATCAATGCATTGAATGGTGTTTTTGGAGCGTGGACAGACTCACTTCCCCTGCTTGTCATCTCTGGCCAAGTAAAAAGAGAGACATGTCTCGGGAGCTATGACTTACCTGCGCTTCGTCAGTTAGGCGACCAGGAGGCAGACATCATCGCCATGGCAAAACCTGTGACGAAGTACGCCGTACAAATTAACGATCCGGCCGATATTCGCTATCACCTTGAGAAAGCAATCTATCTGGCGACCAGTGGACGCCCAGGCCCTTGCTGGCTGGATATTCCGATTGATGTGCAATCCAGCATGGTGACTCCAGAAACACTCCTCTCTTTCGACCCATCTGAGCTGGATTTAACATTACCTGACACGGCCACCCTCAATACCCACTGCAAGCATCTGCTAGATCGACTAGCAAACGCCAAACGCCCCGTCATACTGGCAGGAACCGGAATTCGGTTGGGCAAAGCCCTTAAGGAATTCAACACCGTTATTCGCCAATTGGGGATTCCTGTTGTCACGGCCTGGACTCACGACCTCATCGCATCCGACGATCCACTTTTCTGCGGCCGGGCTGGCACAATTGGCACACGCGCCGGAAATTTCACCGTCCAGAATGCTGATCTACTGATCATTCTCGGGAGCCGTATGAATATTCGCCAGACAAGCTACAACTGGCAATCACTGGCCCCGCAGGCTTTCAAAATACAGGTTGATATTGATCCAGCAGAATTGGACAAACCCACATTCAGGCCAGACCTCGCCATCACCTGCGACGTAAAACCCCTGCTAGCGTGCCTTGCTGCCCAAATTCTCAAATTTGGATTCAACACGGAATCTCATGCAAGTTGGCTAGAGTGGTGCAAGAAACGCGTTCTCGATTACCCGGCAGTTCAGAACCAGCAAAAAACGTTTTCTGGAAAAATCAATCCTTACCACTTCGTCGACCGCCTCATCTCACAACTAAGAGATGATGACATCATCGCTTGTGGCAATGCCTCTGCATGCATTATCCCTTTCCAAACAGCTCAACTGAAATTTGGACAAAGGCTCTTCTCAAACTCCGGGAGCGCATCCATGGGCTACGACCTACCCGCCGCAATTGGTGCCTACTACGGTGCGCTTGCTGTACGCGGAGAACAGCAGCGCGTCATTTGCATTGCCGGTGATGGCAGCATCATGATGAATATCCAAGAGCTACAGACCATCGCGCACTACCAACTACCGATCAAAATATTCGTGATCGACAATGGGGGTTACCTGTCTATCCGAACCTCACAAAACAATTTCTTCAAGCGCCTGACAGGTGAGGGCCCAAGTTCCGGCGTCAGTTTTCCTGATTTCTCCATGCTTGCAAACAGCTTCGGTATTCCCAGCTGCAAATTGGATGGTGCCGATTTTGAGATGCTGATCCCCGACATCATTGACTCTCCCGAGCCCTGCTTATGCCATGTCATAGTCGACGAAACTCAACAGTTCGAACCACGCATGAGTTCACGCAAAACTGAAGATGGCCGTATAGTCACGCCGCCGCTGGAAGAGATGTTCCCGTTCCTTGACCGGGAAGAGCTGGCGCGAAACATGCTGAACTCTTAAAACTTTTCAATACGACATAGATTTTTCAAGTCAATATGAGCCATTCACACATTTTTGAAGACTTTTTCGTTTTGGAACTGGCCAATAACCACTGGGGAAAATTGGACCGTGGGCTGAAAATTGTCACCGACTTCTCACGAATTATCCGTTTCAACAACGTCAAAGCCGCCATCAAGCTCCAGTTTCGCGATGTGGATGCCTTCATCCATCGTGATTTTCGCCATCGGCAGGATATCCGCTATATCAAAAAAACTGTTGATACACGCCTGGAGAAGGATGACTTTTCTGTTCTAGTCGAAGCAATCCGGAAAAGCGGCTGTATCCCAATGGCTACTCCGTTCGATGAAAAATCAGTGGATTTGTGTGTTGAACTGGGCATCGACATTATTAAACTTGCCAGCTCCGATCTAAATGACTGGGTTCTAATAGAAAAAATCGCAACAACACGCAAGCCAGTCATTGTGTCGACAGGCGGTTCTTCGCTCAAAGACATAGACGATTTGGTTAAATTTTTCACAAATCGCAATATTCCTCTAGCCGTCAATCATTGCGTGTCAATCTACCCTTCGGAAGACGAAGAGCTTGAAATCAACCAAATCGATTTCCTGCGCCAACGATATCCACATAACGTTATCGGTTACTCGACTCACGAATATCACGACTGGCAGACATCAATCACTCTCGCCTACGCCAAGGGTGCCCGGACGTTTGAGCGACATATTGATATTGCAGAGGATGGTTACGAAGTCGCAAAGTATTGCAGCCAGCCCCATCAGGTTGATTCCTGGTTCAAGGCTTATAAACGTGCAGTCGCCATGTGTGGCGCTCCTGGCACACAAAAAAGAATCCCTCCGTCAAAAGAGATTCAATATCTCGATGCGTTGGTTCGCGGCGTATACGCTAGCCGTAATTTACCCAAGGGGCACCTGCTGCGTGATGAAGACGTGTATCTGGCTGTTCCTCTTCAACGAGGGCAGATATCCTGCCGGGAACTAATGAGAGGTGAAGAACTACTTGCTGACATCACTGCCGATAGCGCAGTGATGATTGACAACATTGATAGCCCCTACGCAGGAAACGACGAATTGAAAGCGGCGATATATAAACGTGGCCTCTGAAACCCCGGCAATGAAACTGATCAGCATCGTCGCATCTTGCTTCAACGAGGAAGAGAATGTTGAGCCTCTTTACCAAAGGCTCTGCGAACAGTTCTTGAAGCTGCCACAGTATAGATTCGAAATCATTCTTGCTGACAATGCCTCAACCGATAAAACTGTCGAGTTAATTAAAACCATAGCAGCCAAAGACAAGCGTCTGAAACTGATTTGCAATGCACGAAATTTTGGCCATGTTCGCTCCCCACTCCATGCCATGATGCAGGCTTGTGGCGATGCGGTTATCATGATGGCCTCCGATATGCAGGAACCACCTGAGCTCATCCCAGAATTTATTCGCCAATGGGAAAATGGTTACAAAGTGGTGGCCGGAGTCAAACCCCAGAGCAAGGAAACTCCGCTGATGTTTGCCATCCGCCGTATTTACTACAAAACAATCGGTCGTCTTTCCGAAATCCGGCAAATTCAAAATTTTACCGGTTTTGGCCTCTACGACCGAAAAGTCGTCGAGATCATTCGCCAAATTGACGATCCGTACCCGTACTTCAGGGGTCTGATTGCTGACATTGGATTTCGGCATGCTGAAGTTCCCTATTTGCAACCGAAGCGCCTCAGGGGCATCACCAAAAACAATTTCTACACACTTTACGATTTGGCGATGCTTGGCATCACCAGCCATTCGAAATTACCCATTCGGCTAGCAACGATGGGCGGTTTTGCTTTATCTGCCTTATCGCTTTTCGTTGCGTTGGCGTATCTCACATACAAATTACTGCGCTGGGATGACTTCTCTGTTGGCATAGCGCCAATCCTGATCGGATTTTTCTTCTTTGCTTCAGTGCAGCTTTTTTTTATCGGTATTTTGGGGGAATACATCGCCTCCATCCACACCCAGGTACTCAAGCGTCCGCTTGTGATTGAATCAGAACGTGTAAATTTTGATGACCCTATCTAGAACGAGGGCACATCAAAAGTCCTCTGGAATGCTGGAAAAATTCCTTTCACACGATCCATTGCACTCAAATCGAGAACTGGATGTTCTTACGGTCATCGCAGTCGGCTACATTGTTCTGCCCAATCTGATTTTTCTCTTTGGCTGGCTAAAACTCCCAATTGCAACAATATTGGGCATTGGCACTCTAGTTTCTATACAACAACTGTTCCGTCGATCAATAATTTGTTGGCGCCCTAACACCAAGGCAATATTAATTTTCGCCATTGCCACAACCTGGTGTTTATTTGGAGGAGCAGGGCATTTTGGCTACGCCAATGTAGATTGGCAGATACGCGATGCTGTTTACGGAGACCTAATCCATTCTCATTGGCCGCCAGCCTATACCCTCGAAGACTCTTCCAGCTTGGTATTGCGCTCAGCATTCGGCTACTTTCTACTACCTTCGCTAGTCAGTAGCTACTTAGACATTGCTACTGCCGATATTTGTCTATTTATATGGACGGTTATTGGAACTGCCATTTTTCTCTCTCTTCTCCCAATCGATTTCTCTCGCCCTGGCCGGGCTCTTTTACTCTCGATGATAGTTATCATGTTCAGCGGCATGGATATTCTTGGAATATTGCTGACAACGGGAGAATGGCCACTTTTCCCATTGAGACTGGAGTGGTGGACAGCGTTCAGTTACTCATCTCTAAGCGGTCAATTATTTTGGGCACCAAATCACTGCCTACCGATATGGATAGGCACAGCCCTTTTCTACCGGCACTGGGCTAATCAATCTTTTTTGCGACTAGCAGT
>ERZ724516.1179-NODE-1179-length-15477-cov-3.930035_pt1 | contig 15477 bp, 16 predicted proteins | sample MGYA00376049_ERZ724516 | MGnify/ENA primary metagenome ERZ724516 (study PRJEB28724, sample SAMN07190886) | activated sludge metagenome | isolation source: activated sludge of sewage treatment plant in Hong Hong | place: USA: Christiansburg, Virginia | collected... | reverse complement strand
ACCCAGCCCGGCGGGCGGAAGGCAAACTCGAATAACATGGCCGAGGGCACGATGAAGATCAGCGCGGCGAACATGACGAAGAAGGCAGGACCATCGCCGGCATCGGCAATCGTCAGGTCGGCGCCGCAAGCATCGCAGCGCTCCTTGAAGGTGAGAAAGCCACGAAACACCCTGCCCTCACCGCAATTCGGACAGCGACACTTCAGTCCGGCAGATAAAGCAGAAACGGCCATGACGACCTCAGGCTGAAGCGCCCGCTGAAAGCGACGGCGCCAGATACAAAACCAGATAGGTGACGACCCACACAGCGGCAACGACTGCCCAGTTAAGTGCGACAACGTGGAAGCCCAGCGGCTTCTGTTTGGTTGCGACCCCAGCGATCAGCAGGACGACAGAGAGCGCCAGCAGGATGAAGCCGACGAAGAACTGGATGTTGAAGGCCTGGCTGAGCCCGTAGAGCAGGTAGACGTGCAGGAAGCCCTGCGGAAACGATGTGTCGCCGCTGAGCCATTGGTCGGCGATGAACCAGTTGCCCGCTGCGCCAAGCGCAAGCGCCAGCACGGCGAGGCCGACCGCAAACCAGATGCGCGATTTCCGAAAAACGAAAATGGCGGCGATTGCGGCTGCGCCCGCAGCAAGCATCAACAGCGTCGCCCACATCAGCGGACCGTTTGCCTGGAACGGCGTTGCCAGGACGACCTGACTGCCTGAGCGGAAATTGCTCGAGATGTTGGAGAAGCCGCGCCCGCTCCAGATCTGCTGGGCGTTGATCACTGCCTCGCCCAGATAGGGCAAGATCGCCGTCACCCACAGGACAACGGCGATGACCTGCACAAGCAGGAAGCCGACAAGGGCGACCTTCCTGCTCATGCTATAATGCCCGTTAGTGGCCGACGCCCGGCGCGCCCGGACCCCAGACGATATGCGGGGCCACGTACACGAAGGCGAAGAGGAAGAGCCACACCACGTCGACGAAGTGCCAGTACCAGGCGGCGAATTCGAAGCCGAGGTGCTTCTCCGGTTTCATGCCGCCAGCCATCAGACGGCCGAGGCAGACCATCAGCATGATCGTGCCGATCACGACGTGCGCGCCGTGGAAGCCCGTGGCCATGAAGAAGGCCGAACCGTAGATCGAGCCATCATAAGAGAAGCCCGCTTCCGAATACTCGACGACCTGAAGCGCGGTGAAGGCCATGCCGAGAATGATGGTCAGCAGCAAGCCGATCTTGGCGCTCTTGCGGTCACCGACCTGGAGAGCGTGGTGCGCCCAGGTGACGGTTGTGCCGGAGAGAAGCAGGATCAGCGTGTTGATGAGCGGCAGGTGGAACGGATCGAACGGACGGACAGCTGCGCCGTTGATTTGCGCGATCGGCCACTCATTCCATTTCAGCAGTGGCTCAAGCGCCGGGTTGGCGAGGTCGGAATGCTCCGGGTTGGCGCGCAGCGTGTGGTAGATCGCCATCTCGAAGAATTCCCAGAACCACGCGACGAAGAACATCACCTCGGAGGCGATGAACAACACCATGCCGTAGCGCAGGGAGATCTGGACGACCTCCTTGTGGTCGCCCTGACGGCTTTCCTTGAGGACGTCGCCCCACCAGCCGATGAGCACGAAGATGAGCGCGACGAGGCCCGGAAGCGGACCCCACCAGGCGCCCTGTGGAATGAACCACAGGCCCTTCATGTACCCGGCGCCGCCGAGCACCATTACCAGCATCGCAAGTGATGCGAGCAGCGGCCACGGGCTGGGTTTCACCAGGTGGTAGTCGTGCTTGACGTCGCCGGCCATGGCTCCAGTCCCTCAATTCGCGCGGGAATCGGACGGCACGTCCTTCCCCGCAGTCTGGTTTTCCTACCGCCGGTCTAGTTGACCGCGGATGCGTCCTCAAGCCGCGCGGAGGCCTGCGGGCCTGTCGCGCGGAAGTATGTGTACGAAAGCGTGATTCCCCGCACGTCGTCCGCCTGCCAGTCCTTGGCCATGTCGGGGTCGACGAAGAACACCACCGGCAAGGTAACCGTCTTGCCAGGCTCGTAAGTCTGCTCCTTGAAGCAGAAGCATTCGATTTTCTTGAAATACAGGCCGATTTTCTCCGGCACGACGTTGTAGGACGCCATGGCGCGAACCGGCTCGGACGAGGTGTTCGTCACCTCGTAATAGGCCATCATCTTCTCACCGAGTTTCAGCTCGACGAAAGGTTGGACGGCGCGGAATTTCAAGGGAGCGCCCGGCGCAACGTTGGCGTCGAACATGACGCGGACCTTGCGGTCGAGAACGGTCTTGGGCGCTTCCACTGCAACCTGCGTGGTGCCGCCATAACCCGTGAGACGGCAGAAGGTCGAATAGATCGGCTCGGCTGCAAAGCTGAGCCCGAGCATGCTGAGAGCAGCGCCCGAGACGATCCAGGTGGTTATGCGCGCGCGCTTGTTCACAGGTCGCGCACCAGAACGTTGGCGCCCATCTTCGTCATCGTCAGCACGAAGATGACGATCACGAAGGCGAACAGGGCAATGGCGATCCATTGGCCGCGGCGCTTGCGGGCGGTGGTCTGCTCCGGCGTGAGCGTGACGCGCTCGCCCGTCGGGAACGCCTCATGGCTGTCGAAGATTGCGCCCGCCAGACCGGGGCGCGGAGCGACCGGCGCAGCTTTCGCCGGATCTTCCGGGTCGCCTTCCCAATCCTTGATCTGTCCCTTGTCGAGCATCAGGCGCCGCCTCCGACAACGAAGTGCAGCGGAAGAATGCGCTCGACCAGCAAGGCGGCGAACAGGGCAAACAGGTAAATGATCGAGATGCCGAACAGCGCCTTGGCGTGGCGCATGTCGGCCGGAGCATCAGCGTCGCCTGCCCGGCTCATGAAGACACGAACCGCGCCCCACAGGAAGGCCGCGCCACCGACGGCAGCGACAACGAGATAGATCCAGCCGCCGAGGCCGGTCGCAACCGGCACGAGGCCGAAGGGCGCGACCACGAGCGTGTAGATCAGGATCTGGCGGCGCGTTTCAGCGGAGCCCTTGGTGACTGGCAGCATGGGCACGCCAGCGCGGGCGTATTCCTTCTGCGTCCAGAGCGACAGCGCCCAGAAGTGCGGCGGCGTCCAGAGGAAGATCAGGCCGAACAGGATCCAAGCATCGGCCGGCGCATTGCCCGTCGCAGCGGCCCAGCCGATCACCGGCGGGAAGGCGCCAGCGGCTCCGCCGATGACGATGTTCTGCGCCGTCGAGCGCTTGAGCCACATCGTGTAGACAACGGCGTAGAAGAAAATCGAGAAGGCCAGCAGGGCGGCGGCGAGCGGCGTCGCGGCCAACGCCATCAGCATGACAGCCATCGCCTACATGATGAGGCCGAACGACAGCGCGTCTGTCGGCGCGATGATGCCGGCGGGGACGGGGCGCGTGACGGTGCGCGCCATCAGGGCGTCGATATCGGCGTCGTACCACATGTTAAGCGCGCCAGCTGCGCCAGAACCCAGCGCCACCGCAAATACCGCAACAGCGGCGGCGAACGGATGCATGCCGACGGGAGCAGCCACTAGGCCGACGAACGCGGTGAAGACGACCAGCGACATCACGCGCGGCTTCATCAGGCGCACATAGTCCATCGCGCTCGAAGAAGCGGTTGCAGTGGATGTGCTGGCGATGGTCGCGTCGGACATCTGCTTTGCGCTGCAGCCCGGACCTTCAGGCCCGGGCTGCTTGCGCCCTGTTACTTGAACCGCGGGAGGTCGTTGTACTGGTGGAACGGCGGCGGAGAGGAGAGCGTCCACTCCAGCGTCGTTGCCCCCTCGCCCCACGGATTGCCGCTTGCCGTTGCCTTGCGGCGGCGAACGACCGCCTCAAGGATACCGATGAAGAACACGATCGTGGCAGCTGCGGCGACCCAGTAGCCGATGGTCGACCAGTGGTGCCATTCGCGGAACGCGACGGCGTAGTCGACGTAGCGACGCGGCATGCCCTGCAGACCAAGGAAGTGCTGCGGGAAGAAGATCAGGTTCGAACCGATGAACATCAGCCAGAAGTGAAGACCGCCGATGAAGCCATTGTACTTGATGCCGAACATCTTCTCGAACCAGTAGTACCAGCCGCAGAAGAGCGTGAAGACGGCGCCGAGCGAAAGCACGTAGTGGAAGTGCGCCACCACGTAATAGGTGTCGTGCAGAGCATGGTCGACGCCGGCGTTGGCGAGCACGACGCCCGTGACGCCGCCCAGCGTGAAGAGGAAGATGAAGCCGATCGCCCACAGCATAGGCACTTTGAACTCGATGGAGCCGCCCCACATCGTGGCGATCCAGCTGAAGATCTTCACACCGGTTGGAACCGCGATCACCATCGTGGCGGCCACGAAGTACGCCTTCAGGTTCACGTTCATGCCGACCGTGTACATGTGGTGCGCCCACACGATGAAGCCGATGAAGCCGATGGCGACCATCGCGTAAGCCATCGCGAGGTAGCCGAAGATCGGCTTGCGCGAGAACGTCGAGATGACGTGGCTGACGATGCCGAAGCCCGGCAGGATCATGATGTACACTTCGGGGTGGCCGAAGAACCAGAACAAGTGCTGGAACATGACCGGGTCGCCGCCGCCCGAGACTTCGAAGAATTTCGAGCCGAAGTTACGATCCGTCAGCAGCATGGTGAGCGCGCCGGCGAGAACCGGCAGGGCCAGCACGAGCAGGAAGGCTGTGATCAGCACCGACCAGGCGAACAGCGGCATCTTGTGCAGCGTCATGCCCGGAGCGCGCATGTTGAGGATGGTGACGATAAAGTTGATTGCGCCGAGGATCGACGACATGCCCGCGAGGTGAAGCGAGAAGATCACGAGATCCATCGCCAGACCCGGGTGGCCCGTCGTGCTGGAGAGCGGCGGATAGAGCACCCAGCCGCCGCCGAAACCGTTGGCGCCCGCAGGGCCCGGAACGAACATCGAGAGCAGAAGGAGGAAGAACGAAACCGGCAGCAGCCAGAACGAGATGTTGTTCATGCGCGGCATCGCCATGTCCGGCGCGCCGATCATCAGCGGCACGAACCAGTTGCCGAAACCGCCGATCAGGGCGGGCATGACCATGAAGAAGATCATGATCAGGCCGTGCATCGTGGTGATGACGTTATAGTTGTGCTCGGAGCCGAAGAAGCCGCCGAAAGCCGTTCCGTTGAACAGCTGCAGGCCCGGCTCGGCCAGCTCGGCGCGCATGAAGCCCGAGAACACGAAACCGATGATCCCCGCGCACATCGCGAAGATCAGGTACAGCGTACCGATGTCCTTATGGTTCGTGGAGAACAGCCAGCGGGCCGGGCTGTACCATTTCGGATCGTGGTGATCATGCGCATGATCATGTCCATGGTCGTGACCGTGGTCATGACCGTGTCCGGCGGCGGCGGTTTTCGGCTCGCTCGACATCAAACGGCTCCCTGATCCCTACTACTGCGCAGAAGCGACTTGAGCAGGCTTCTTCGCCGGCATCACGCGGTCGAGGTAAGCCCGCGCCGCTTCCGGCGATGTCTTGAATTGCGTCTGCCACTCTTCGTACTGAGCCTGGGTGACCATGCGCAGTTCGATCGGCATGTTGCTGTGGTCCTTGCCGCAAAGCTCGGAGCACTGACCGTAGAACACGCCCGGCTCATCAACCTTGAACCAGAGCTGGTTCAGCTTGCCCGGCATCGCGTCGACCTTCAGCATGAACTGAGGCATCGCCCACGCGTGGATGACGTCCTTGGCGGAAATCTTGAGGCGGATGTATTTGCCGATCGGCGCAACCATCGGGTTGTTCACGGACAGCTGGGCGATGTCGCCACGCGCAGCCTGCAGCTCGAGCGACGGATCGGGCGCGCCAACTTTCAGCATGCGTGACTCGACGTTGAACTCGTTGTCCGTGCCGACGTTGTACGTGTAGTCCCAGAACCACATGTTGCCGTAGACCTTGATGTCCACGATCTCTTCTTCGCGCGCCTGCTCCGGCAGAACGTCTTGTTCGTAGAGCAGCGGGAAGGAGCCCTTGGCGATCCACACGAGGATCAGCACCGGCACGACGGTCCAGAGAATTTCGATAAGCGTGTTGTGCGAGAATTTCTTCGGCACCGGGTTCGCACGCTTGTTGTAGCGGATCATCACCCAGATCAGCAGCGCCGTGACGAAGATGGTGATCACCGTGATGATGATCAGGACCTCGCTGTGGAACGCCTGAACGTGCTTCGCCGTCTCCGTTGCCGGAGCCTGGAAGTCGATACCCCCAGCATGAGGCGTAGCCCAGGCGGAACCGCCGGCTACGAGGCTGGCGGCGCTAAGCGCCAAAAACTTCCAAGCACTGCGCATATTTATCTCACATCCTCCAGCCAGATGCGTGAAACCGGGGCTTTAACGTGATATGCTCCAGCTTGCCACCACTCCGTTCCGCCCCGCCGGGCGCATAGTGTCGCAGGCGGGTCGATTCGTTCGGCAGGCGCGTGGTCGCTACCAGAGGCACAAGGAGTTGGGAAGATGAGCACCCGGTTTCGATTGGGGATTTCAGTGGCGACACTAGCCGTCGTCATGCCGTTTGCCGCGCACGCACAGGGGGCCGTAACGGTCCTCGGCGGCGGGATGGGACAGGCCTGCTACGAGGCCGTCGAATACAGCCGCATGCAGCTAACGAAGGCGATCGAGCTCTGTAATCTAGCGCTCGATACGGAGCACATGCGGCCGAAGGATCGGGCCGCGACTTTCACGAACCGCGGCATTCTCTACATGCGGCAGGGCAACAATACCCGCGCGATGAGCGATTATCGCAAAAGCATCGACCTCGTGCCGGACCTTAAGGAAGCCAAGGTCAATCTTGGGGCCGCTCTCTACAACCTGAAGCGCTACCCCGAAGCCATGACCGCGCTGAACGAAGGCGTTGGAACCGAATCGGTCGATGCGCGCGCCGTCGGCTTGTACAATCGCGGCCTCACCCACGAGAAACTGGGCGATCTCCAGTCGGCCTACGAAGATTTCCGTAGCGCCCTCCAGATCAAACCAGAGTTCCCCCAGGCGTCCGCTCAGATTGCCCGCTTCACGGTCGTGCCCGTCGAGAGCTGAAACCCGGCCGGGTTTCACGCTGTCATTTCACGTCGCCCAGCCCTATCTAGGGGATGTGCGTGATATTGGCGTTTGACGAGGTAGAGCCATGACAGACCGCAGCCTGATCGAGGACGTGGGCGTCGGGATATCCAAGGCCGCCGGAATTCTCGACGACGCGCTTGCCGGTGCGGAAGATGGCGAGATTTATCTCGAATCCGTCCGCTCCGAGAGTTTCCTGTTCGACGACGGCCGCCTGAAGTCGGCCTCTTACGACAGCGGCCAGGGCTTTGGCCTCCGGGTCGTTTCCGGCGAGACGACCGGTTACGCTCATGCCAGCGAAATTTCGGAAGCGTCCCTCCGTCGCGCCGCTACGGCAGCTTCCGCGGCCAAACGCGGCCGCTCTGGCATCCTCGCCGTTGGCCCGACGCCGGTGAATCGCCGCCTTTACGCGGACGTCGACCCCACTGCCTCACCCGACTTCGTCACCAAGACCGGGCTCCTTGCCGAGATCGATGCATGGTGCCGTGCGCGTGACCCGAAGGTGGTTCAGGTGTCCGTCTCGCTGGCCGGATCGCGAACCGCCGTGGAGATCATCCGCTCGGGCGGCGCTGCGGTCGCTGAAGCCCGGCCGCTCGTCCGCCTCAATATCTCGGTCACCATGGAGAAAGATGGACGCCGCGAGACGGGTTCCGCCGGCGCTGGTGGCCGCGCCAACTATGACGAATGGATCCAGCCGGATCGCTGGAAGGCCCTTGCCGAGCGTGCGATCCGCAAGGCCGAGATCAATCTCGACGCCATCCCCGCCCCTGCCGGCGAGATGGAAGTGGCGCTCGGGCCGGGCTGGACGGGCGTGCTGCTGCACGAGGCTGTCGGCCACGGCCTTGAAGGCGATTTCAATCGCAAGGGCTCCTCGGTCTATTCGAACCGCATCGGCGAGCAGGTGATGGCCAAAGGCGTCACCATCGTCGACGATGGTACGATCGCGAACCGCCGCGGCTCGCTCTCCTTCGACGATGAAGGCACGCAGACACAGCGCACCGTGCTGGTCGAGGACGGCAAGCTGATCGGCTACATGCAGGACCGGCAGAACTCGCGCCTGATGGGCGTCGCGGCAACCGGCAATGGCCGCCGCGAGAGCTACGCCAACGCCCCCATGCCGCGCATGACCAACACGTTCATGACCGGCGGCACGCATGATCCTGAAGAGATCGTCCGCTCGATCAAGCGTGGCATCTGGGCCGTCGATTTCGGCGGCGGTCAGGTGGACATCACCAATGGTCAGTTCGTCTTCCAATGCACGGAGGCCTACCTCGTCGAAAACGGCAAAGTCGGACGGCCGGTGAAGAACGCCACACTGATCGGCCACGGCCCCACCGTGATGAACAGCATCTCCATGGTCGGCAACGACTTCGCGATGGACGACGGCGTCGGCACCTGCGGCAAGAGCGGGCAGTCTGTTCCTGTTGGCGTGGGCCAGCCTTCGCTAAAGATCGATGCGATCACGGTTGGCGGCGCGGGCTAAACGTCGGCATATTACGGACAAGCAAACGGCCTCTCTCGCGAGAGGCCGTTTTTGTTTGGGCTATGCCCTCGCCTACTCCGCCGTTTTTGGCGCGTGAGACATGACTTCGGGGTTCTCGTCGAATGCGCCGTGCGCCATGCGCTTCAGGAAGAAGCTGGCCACGCACAGTGCGACGCCGATACCCACGCCCCACCAGCCCAGCATCTCGAAGACCTTGAGCGAGCTTTTCAACGCCGCTTCGTTGTCGAGCGCGGCGCCGGCGATCGTCTCGGTTTCAGCCATGCCCGCGATGATGCCGCTGACATACCCGGCCCACGCATTGGCAAGGAACCACGTCGCCATCATCGTCGAGAGCAGTTTGAAGACTGACAGTTTGGAGACTGCCGACAGCCCAACCGGCGAGACGAACAGCTCCCCCGTCGTGTGGAACAGGTTGAGCAGGATCAGGAAGATGATCGGCACCTGGAAAGCGCCGTCGGCAAAGGTCGCGCCCCATGTCAGCATGAAAAAGCCGACGCCGACCTGGATGATGCCGAGGCCGAATTTCAGCGTCGGATTCGGATCGCGATTGCGAACGCCCAGCCATGTCCAGAGCGCCGCGAACACCGGCGCAAAAAGCAGGATGAAGCCCGAGTTGAAGGACTGGGTCTGCGCTGCGTTGATGGTGAAGAAGCCATCGTTCGGAAGCTGGGTGTTACGTTCAGCGAAGAGGTTCAGCGACGAACCAGCCTGTTCGAACAGCGTCCAGAATACGGTCGCGGCGGCGACCAGGATCAACGCCAGACCAAGTCTCTGGGCCTCGTGCGAGGTGAGCTTGGTCATGTTCCAGAAGATGTATCCAAGAATCAGCACCGATCCGATCAGCAGGGCGATCGCAATATGGATGTGTGGCTGGCTGCTGATGCCGAGCGCGCTGAGGTTCTGCTCAGCGAACGCGTTGAGGTTGGCGAGGATGTCGGCCGGCGGCGACTGAACGAGCAACCAGACGACGCCGACACTCAGGAGGCCGCCGATATAGATGATGTGCTCACGGCTGAGGCCGAACTTGACCTTCGAGACAAGTTTCTCGGGCTCAGGCGGATTGCCGATCTCTTCGGGAAGCTGTTTTGGTCCGGGCGTCCAGAACAGGAACCGGCCACGCACGAACACCAGCCATCCGAACAGCATGCCGACGCCTGCCAGTCCGAAACCCGCCCACCAACCGACCGATTGGCCCAGCAGGCCGCAAAGCGCACTCGACCAGAACGACCCCAGATTGATCCCGTAATAGTAGAGCGTGAAACCGGGATCGCGGCGCGGATCGCCTTGCGGGTAGAGCTGCCCCACCATCGATGAGATGTTGCTCTTCAGGAAGCCGACGCCGACGATGATAAGCGACAGCGCCAGATAGAAAATGCCGACGAACAGCGGGTTGCGATTGGCCACGCCAAATTCGTAATCCGCCTTCGCAATCGTTGCCGGAAGCGCGGCGCTGGCTGGCAAGCCAGCGAAAATGAGATCGCCCGCTGCGTTGGGCGAGATCGTGCAGGCCGATCCCGAGTCAGCTTTCGCATTCAGCTCGCAACGCACATTTTCGACCGGAAGGAAGATACGTCGGTCGCTGCCACGGCCATCGACCTCAAAGCGATACTCGGTTCCGGCGACGGTCATCGTCTGCACAGCCGGCTCGCCTTCCGCCGCCATGAGCAGGTGACCAGCAACCAGAAGCAGCGCGCCGAACGCGACGGACTTCTTGGTTCCGAGGTATCGGTCGGCGAGAATGCCACCCACGAGCGGCATCAGGTACACCAGCGATGTATAGGCCCCGTACTGCGAGCCCGCGAAACTATCCGAAAAAAGGAAATGCTGAGTGAGATAGAAAATCAGGATCGAGCGCATGCCGTAGTAGGAGAAACGCTCCCACATTTCGGCGAAGAAGAGGATGTGCAGACCCTTGGGATGCTGACGCATCTGCGTGAAGACGGGGATCGCCGTCAGGGCCGTAATGAACAGCCCGACCACGACGACGATATTGAAAAAATCCATGGACCCCTCAGCGCTTACGCAAGCGCTGAAGATCAACACGCGCCGGAGGCAGGCTCAACCCCTTGAATCGTCGCCGGGGCGCAAGGATTTGCCTCTTGGGATGAACGGCTCGCCTCGCGGGCTAGCGCGGCGAATGGATCAGGGCATCCTTGAACGCAAGACGCAGGTCGCGCTGCCACGGCCCGTGATACATCGCCAGCCAACGCTCAGCCGGCGTGATCCCGCTATCCGCGATTTCTTCAAGCTCGGCCAGGAACCCTGTCTCGTCCTTGCCGGAGCTGTTCAAGTTCTTGCGACGCTTCAGCCCGGCAATTGAAAGCTTCACCGCTTCCTTCGCGATTGCCTGCGCCGTTGTATTGCGGATCGGCGCCTTCAGCCCCTGCATCGGCACGGCAGACCGAAGCGCCTGACGCTCCGCCGCGTTCCAGTGCTTCACCAATTCCCAGGCCCCATCAAGCGCCGTCTCGTCGTACAGCAGCCCCACCCAGAATGCCGACAACGCACACAGGCTGTCTTGCGGACCCGCATCGGCGCCGCGCATCTCGAGGAATGTCTTGAGGCGCACTTCCGGGAAGATCGTCGAGAGGTGATCGTCAAAATCATCCATCGCGGGCTTCTCGCCGGGCAACAGCGACAGCTTGCCCGCCATGAAATCGCGGAACGAATGCCCCGACGCATCGAGATACTTGCCGTCGCGCCGCGCGAAGTACATCGGCACGTCGAGCGCGTAGTCGACATACTGCTCGAAACCAAAACCTTCGTCGAATGCGAACGGCAGCATGCCCGTGCGATCCGGGTCCGTGTCGGTCCACACATGCGAGCGATAAGAGAGGAAACCATTCGTCCGGCCTTCGGCGAACGGAGAGTTCGCGAACAGCGCCGTGGCGATCGGTTGCAGCGCGAGACTGACGCGCAGCTTCTTGACCATGTCGGCTTCGGAGCCGAAGTCGAGATTGGTCTGCACCGTACACGAGCGGAACATCATCTGCCGCCCAAGTCGGCCGACCTTCTCCATGTAGGCCTTCATGATGCCGTAGCGCCCCTTGGGCATCATCGGCGTCTCGTCCAGCGACCACACGGGCGAAAAGCCTAGTCCGAGGAACTCAATGCCCATCGGTCCCGCGATGGCTTTCGTCTCGCGGAGGTGTTGGGTGATCTCGGCGCAGGTCTCGTGGATAGTCTCCACCGGCGCGCCCGAAAGCTCGAACTGGCCGCCGGGCTCAAGGCTCAGGCTCGCCATGCCCTTCTTGCCGCCGATGATGTGGTCACGCTCGATGATCGGCGCCCAGCCGAACTCGCTCGACATGCCCTCAAGCAGCTTGCGAATGGATGATGGGCCTTCGTACGGCACGGGCCGCAGCGTCTTCTCGATGAAGCCGAACTTCTCGTGCTCGGTGCCGATGCGCCATGCCGTCTTGGGCTTGGACCCGCCCGCAAGTCGCTCAACGAGTTCGCGCTTGTCGCGGATACGCGGCGCGGCCTCGTCGATGTCGCGAGTGGGTGTTGTCATGCAAAGCGTCCCGGACCGGTCCTCACCAGCCAGATAGGTACGCCCGGATAGGTGCGCCAGCAGGGGCCGTCAAATGTTCGATTTGTGAAGGAAAACTATTGCGTGTGAGCGCCTAGCGCCGCCAGTCGCCCCGGATGGCTTGCCATAACGCAAGCGCCGCGAGGGCAGCTGTCTCAGCTCGCAGGATGCGGGGCCCAAGTCCAACCGGCCTGACAAAGGGAAGTTCACGCAGTCGTTTGCGCTCGGTAGGCGAGAACCCGCCCTCCGGCCCGATGAGAATCGCGGCCGGCGAATCCCCAAGGCCAGCCAGCACATCGGCCATGGGGCCCGCTTTTCCGGTCTCGCCACCCCACGGGCGGCCACCATCGTCTCCGGCCTCATCCGCGTAGATCAGCAGGCGGGCTGGGTCCCATTTCCGAAGCAAGGCATCCAGCTTGACCGCTTCGCGCACTGGCGGCACGTCCAGCCGCTCGGTCTGCTCGGCCGCTTCGATTGCCAATCGCGCCAGCCTGTCCACCCGCACGTTCTCGGAGTTGGTCCGTTCGGTCAGCACCGGCAGGATTTCCGCGGCGCCAAGTTCGACCGCCTTTTCGACCAGGAAATCGGTCCTGTCCTTTTTCAGCGGTGCGAATAGCAGCCAAAGGTCGGGCACGCCCGCCTGCTCGCGCACCCGAGCGCCAAGCAGCAATCGCGCTATGCTCTTGGTTACCGCCGAGACGCTCGCATCGAACTCCCCGTCGCGTCCGTTGAACACCCGCACCGGATCGCCCACACCCAGACGCAACACGCGCGTCAGGTAATGCGCCTGATCGCCGTCGATCGGGATATCTGCGCCCTCGCCAAGATCGGGGGCGACATGAAGCCGGGGTGTCGCGCTCATGGCTCTGCGCTATATCGGGCTCCCGCCCCCGTGCAAGGTATTTGCCCGCAAGGACCAGCCGTGACCGACCCCGCCGCCCCAACAGCACCAGCCGACGCCGTACGTGGCTCATGGGTCGCCCGCGCGCCTGCGTTTGCAAGGCCGTACCTCCAGCTCTCCCGGTACGACCGCCCAGCTGGATTCTGGCTGCTCGGGCTACCTTGCCTGATCGGGCTTGCCCTTGCCCGTGCGCCCGCCGACTTCCTGCCCAGCGATGCGTGGCTGGCGGCGCTTTTCATCATCGGGGCCGTCGCCATGCGCGGCGCGGGTTGCACCTATAACGACATTCTCGATCGGGACATTGACGCCAAGGTCGCTCGCACGGCGCTTCGCCCATTGCCGTCTGGCGTCGTCACCTTGAAACAGGCGTGGGTCTGGCTGCTGGCTCAATGCCTTGTTGGCCTGGGCGTCCTGCTTTGCCTGCCCGACATCGCCAAGCTGGTGGCGCTCGGCGCCATTCCCATGGTGGCGCTGTATCCGCTGATGAAACGCATCACGTGGTGGCCGCAGGTCTGGCTTGGCCTCACCTTCAACTGGGGCGTGCTCGTCGCGGCGGCGGCAGCGCAAGGTCAGGTCACGCAAGCCGACGCGCTGCTGTACGGCGCGCTGATCTTCTGGACGCTTGGCTATGACACGATCTACGCCATCCAGGATCGCGAAGACGACGCGCTCATCGGCGTCAAATCCACGGCGCTCCGGTTTGGCGACAGCATCAAGCCAGCCGTCACGGTCATCTACGTTCTCTGCATCGCTCTAGCGGGCATAGCCGGCTACATCGCCGCCAGCTGGTATGGCGCCGCCGCAACCATCCCCTTCGCCCTGCACCTGATCCAGCAAGCCATACGCCTCAACCCCACCAATGGCGGCCTAGCCTTGCATCTTTTCCGCGCCAACCGCGAAGCAGGGATTCTGCTCTTTGCAGGCTGGGCCTTCATAGCTGCCGCGATATAGCGGATACTCCCGTTTCAAGGGCCGGAACGGAGTTAAGGCGATGTCGGGCGAAGCTACACCAGGCGGCAAGAAGAAGATCGCGCTGCCAGCCGCGCTGGCCGGTGGCGCCGTTGCAATCGGCGCGGCGCTGTTCGTGATATTCGCGCCCAAGGGCGAGGAAACTGCCAGCCCTGCTGTCGCTGCGTCAGATCCCGTTGCCCAGCAGGCGACTGACCCTGACGTGTCGGTCGCGCAGACCGCGCCCTTCGGGCAGTCTGATCCGAACGCCCCGGCGCCTCCTGTCCCGCCGCTGCCCGATGGCGCAAGCGTGACCTCGCCCGACGGCGCCGCCATCAGCTTCGCGGATGAGTCCATCAGCTACAGCGCCGCTTTCCCGTCCGGACCCAGTGACGACGCCAACCTCGCCTATCTCCACAAGGATGCGCTCTCCTACCTTGCCGGCAAGAAGGCAGAAGCACGCGCGACCTATGACGAGTTCAAAAAGGCGGGCGACATTCCGGCGGGCTATCCGTGGGAAGTCATGATCCAATGGGACTACACCGCCAAGGCTGGCGACATCGTCAGCCTGTTCGGCTCGGCCTACGAGTATACAGGCGGCGCCCACGGCATGGCGTACTTCGATACTCACATCGCCCGCACCAATGGCCAGCAGATGCAGGTCGCCGATATGCTTCAGGGCGGCATCACGCCCGCGCTGACGATCGCGATGTGTGAAGCACTGAAAGTCGTGAAGAAGGAACGTACCGGTTCAGCGACTATCTACGATGAGCCAATCACCTGCGCCGGGCCGAACGGCAACCTGAAAATCGAGAAGGCCAAGCTCGCGTTGGCCCCGTCCAATCAGCCCGGCAAGTTCGGCGGCATCCAGGTCTATTACGAGGCCTACGAAGTCGGGTCTTACTCTGAAGGGTCCTACGAGTTCGTCGTCCAGCAGGATGTGTTCGCTGAAGACCTCCGCCCGGAATTCAAGCCATTGTTTGCAGGCACGGCGCCGCCCATCGCGCAAACGCCTTAACGGCGCGCCCGGAAAAACGCCTTTAGCATCGCCGAGGATTCCTCCGCCATCAGCCCGCTCTCTACGGTGGGCCGCGAGTGGCATGTCGGCTGTTCGAAGAAGCGCGGGCCGCTTGCTACTGCGCCACCCTTCTCGTCTGCGGCGCCGTAGACTACCCGCCCGATCCGCGCATGGCTGATCGCCCCCGCGCACATCGCGCAGGGCTCCAGCGTCACATAGAGCGTCAGCCCCGAAAGCCGGTAATTCCCCAGCTTCGCTGCGGCGGACCGCATCGCCAGTATCTCGGCATGGCCCGTCGGATCGCTGAGCCTGATTGGTTCATTGTAGGCTTCGGCCACCACTTCGCGCGTTGCGGGATCGACCACCACGGCGCCGATCGGCGCCTCGCCGGCGTCAGCCGCCGCCCGCGCCAGCTCCATCGCGCGGCGCATCATTTCAAGGTCGAATTCGTCGGCCATGCCGCCCCATAGCATTTCGGCGGCGGGATGCTAGATCGACGCCCA
>ERZ724516.1178-NODE-1178-length-15478-cov-6.287428_pt1 | contig 15478 bp, 13 predicted proteins | sample MGYA00376049_ERZ724516 | MGnify/ENA primary metagenome ERZ724516 (study PRJEB28724, sample SAMN07190886) | activated sludge metagenome | isolation source: activated sludge of sewage treatment plant in Hong Hong | place: USA: Christiansburg, Virginia | collected... | reverse complement strand
CGTTCTCCTCAAGGTAGCAGGGCAGGGAGGCGACGACTTCAACCCCGTTTTCAGCGAGAAAATCGGCCAGCTTTTCCTGTCCCGGCTCATTGAGTATGGTCAGGTTGCAGCGATCGATTACCTTGATCCCGAGGCGGCGCGCTTCGCGTACCAGACGCCGGAAATTCGGATTCAGTTCCGGCGCGCCACCCGTCAGATCGAACTGGCGTATGCCTTGTTGCTGAGCAAATTCAAGCAGCAAAGCCATCGTTTCCCACGACATTTCCTCAGTACGCTTCGGGCTGGCCGCGACATGGCAATGCAGACAGGCCTGATTGCAACGGTAGCCGAGATTGGCTTGCAGCGTCCTCAGTCGGCCACGGCGCAGGGGGGGGAAATCAGTCTTGAGCAGCAGGGGCAGGGTATTCAGCATGAGGTTTCTCCGGGGGGCTTGCTGGATTAGTCGGACGAAGCCCGTAATCCTTACGGGCCCTCAGCAAATTACTGCGCCTTACTCAGCAGTCTGAGCCAGAGCAGACCTGCGCTACCGGCGCTTAGCGAAGCGATGAGGATGGCCATTTTTGAGGCATTGATGATCTCGGTGTTGCCGCTATAAGCCAGCCCGGTAATAAAGATCGACATCGTGAAGCCGATGCCGCCGAGCAGACCGGCACCGACGATGTGGCGCCAGCCGAGGCCGGCCGGCAAACGGCAGATGCCGAAAGTGACTGCGGCAAGACAGAAGAGGGTGACACCGACAGGTTTGCCGGCCACCAGACCGGCGATGATGCCCAGGCTGTTGCTGCTGGACAGGTTTTGCATCCAGTCGGCACCGATGACGACGGCAGTGTTGGCCAGCGCGAAGATGGGCAAAATCATGAAGGCCACCGGCTTGTGCAGGATATGTTCGAGGCGGTGGGATGGCGAGTCCTGATCTTCAGCCTTGGCTGAATAGGGAATGGCAAAGGCGAGCAAAACGCCGGCTACGGTGGCATGCACGCCGGACTTCAAGGTCAGGAACCACATGACAATGCCACCCAGCAGATAAGGAAGTAGCGACATGACGCGAAAACGCAGATTGAGCAGCAGCAAAAAGCCCCATATGGCGAGGGCGCCAAGCAGGTAGCCAAGCGAAACTTCGGCGGTATAGAACGCCGCAATGATGATGATGGCGCCCAAGTCGTCGATCACTGCAAAGGCCACGACAAAGACCTTGAGCGATGCCGGGATGCGACTGCCGAGCAAGGCGAGAGCGCCGAGCGCAAAGGCAATATCGGTCGCCATCGGAATGCCGAGGCCGGGCTGGGTTGGGGTGCCGACGTTGAGTGAGTAATGGATCAGGGCGGGGGTCATGATGCCGCCGGCGGCGGCAAAAAACGGGAAGAGGGCATTCTTGATATTCGACAGTTCGCCGCTGTATAGTTCGCGCTCGAGTTCAAGGCCAATCAACAGGAAAAAGATCGCCATCAGTGCGTCGTTGATCCAGTGCTCGATGCTCAGTCCGAAGACGTAGCTTTGCCAGAATCCAAGGTAGCTGCCACCTAGCGCAGAATTGGCCAGCAGCAGCGAAGCAACGGTGCACAGGATCAGCAGTATCCCGCTCGATTTCTCCGAATTGACGAAAGCTTGAAAAGTGGCAGAAAGCTTTTGCTGGGCAACACCCATGTTCATCTCCGTGGTGATCCGTCTTGGGGCCGTGCCCGATTGCTTGATGCGCCAGTTTAATGGCTGACGTCCGCGAAACCCAGCTTAGCTGAGTCCCTGCTTGACGAGATAGGCACCGAGGGGCTTGTCGGCATTCTGGATATGGTCGATCAACCAGTCCTTGATGGTCTGCAGCACCAGCAGATCATTCCCTTGCGGCAACTCGCTGGCAATCCGGCTCACTTCGTCGAGCAGTAGCTCGTGATCATGCTCATGGACAGCTAGTCCGGGATAGGCGTACTGCACCATCAGCCGATGTTCGGTCTCGAAATGGAAAGCGGTGAAGCTGATCAGTTCCTTGAACAGTTGATCAAGTGTGGGCTGTGCTGCTTTGGCGATGATGGCCTGATTGATCTTGTTGACGATCCCGACCAATTGTCGATGCTGGGTGTCGATTGCCTCGATGCCGATCAGGTGCGAACTGTTGAACACCACCCAGGCACGGCTGTCGCCCTCTTCGTCCGGGTGCTGCTCGGAGAAAGTGATGGTATTTTTCCCGTGCGACTTGCTCTGGTACATCGCGCTGTCGGCGGCGGCCAGCAGCGAGTCGATTTCTCTGCCGTTGTCCGGGTAAATGGCGATGCCAATACTGGCCCCGACCTGGCCCAGGCGGCCATCCGTCAATTCGATGCCGGGGCGTAGTACATCAATCAGTTTTTGCGCAACGCTAGCGGCGCTCTCGCACTCATCAAGGTCGCCGATGATGACGGCGAATTCGTCGCCACCCAGGCGGGCGACGGTATCGATCTCGCGCACGCTGCTCAACCAGCGTTTGGCGACAGTTCTCAAAACGCTATCCCCGGCGTCGTGGCCGAACTCGTCATTGATCAGTTTGAAACCATCAAGGTCGAGAAAGAGCAGGGCAACGGATTTGTCGTTGCGTCTGGCCGCTGAAAGCTCTTTGGACAAGCGGTCAAAAAACATCGGGCGGCTTGGTAAGCCGGTCAGTGCATCGAACATGGCCTGCATCCGCATCTGTTTATAAAGTGCGCCGAGTTTCTGGTTGGCGTGCTCGATGCGGTCGCTACTGATAAAAACGATGCTCAGGATAATTGACAGCATCAGGGCGAATACTGTTATTGCGATACCTCCCTGCCACAGCGGGCGGGCGCGCTGATCGACGCTGTGCACAATGTCGGCTTCCGAGAAGCCCAGCATCATGACCAGAGGCAACCCATCAACCTTCTGAAAGACAAAAATTCGGGATATGCCGTCTATTGGACTGGCGGTTTGAAACAGGCCGTTGTTTGCCGCCTCGATCTGCGTCCAGAACGGCGACTCAATTGCGCTTGACCACTGTGTGGCCGCTGGTTCCGGGAAGCGCGCCCGAATTTTTTTGTCATTCGTTCCAAACAGGGCGACCACTCTTTGTGCGCCGGGGGTCAAACGCTGGTAATAGTTAGCAAAGGCCTGCGGATTGATCGAGGCCAGCACAATGCCGCCAAACGAGGCATCCGGGAGATTGATGCGCCGGCTTATCCCGAAGTACATCTTGCCGGTAATCCGCCCTTTCTCAACTGCGGAAATGAAGGGTCGTTCATTGCTCTGCGCGCGGTGCACCTGAAAATACTCGCGATCAGTCGTCGATCGGCCACGTCCCGCCGGGTCGTGAGAAATCTGCACGGCGCCATCGGCACTTATCAGATAAATGTTGTCGACGATCGATTTGTCAAAGCCCAGGTGATTGATAAAACGCTCGGTTTCATCAATCGAGCCGGTGCGCAGGTAAAACTGGCTGACCGAACTGAGCAGGGCATCAACCTGATTGACGACCTGTCTGGTGAATTCTGAAAACGCCAGATTGGCCAGTTTCGCCTCGCGTTCGAGCCGTGCTTTCTCCTCAATGTGGATACGGCTTCTGGCTTCCAGACCGGCGAGGAAAATGGCGACGAGGACGAGCAGCACGCCGGCCCAGAGCAGGGCGATCTTGTGTTTAAGCCTGATTCTGATTTTGTTGCTCAATTGATGTGGGTCATCGTTGTGCCACTCTTAACCATTTGAGTAGCGTTTCAAAAAGAACCTCGGGGTCCACCGGTTTTGCGATGTGATCGTTCATGCCGACGGCGATGCAGCGCTGGCGATCTTCGTCAAACGCGTTTGCGGTCATCGCCAGTATGGGCGTGTGCTGGCGCCCGGGCAGGGCGCGAATCGCCTGAGTGGCCTGCAGACCATTCATTCCGGGCATCTGTATATCCATCAGGATTAGCGAATAATTCGTCTGTTTTGCCATGTCGACCGCAACAATGCCGTTTTCGGCCAGGTCGACTTGCAAACCAAGCTCTTCCAGCAATTCACGCGAGACTTCCTGATTGATCGGTTCATCCTCGGCCAGCAGAATACGCGAGCCGGAAAACTGTTCGCGGATCGTTGCTTCGGCTGTGCTGTTTTGCGCTAGCGCCACACCCTCTGCGTAATCGGTAGTTTTGGCAAAACGGGCAGTGAACCAGAAGGTACTTCCAACGCCGGGCTGACTCTCGATGCCGATGCTGCCACCCATCAATTGAACCAGACGTTTGCTGATCGCCAGCCCCAGTCCGCTGCCGCCATATTGACGAGTCATTGAGCTGTCGGCTTGTTCAAAGGCAGTGAATAGCCGTGCCTGATCGGCGCTGGAAATGCCGATGCCGGTGTCGCGGACTTCAAAGCGCAGCAGTATTGACGCATCATCTTCCTCGCTGCTCCGTACGCTGATCGTGATTGAGCCGGAGGCAGTGAATTTGCTCGCGTTGCCGGCCAGGTTGAGCAGAATCTGACCAAGGCGCACGGGATCGCCGCGCATCGCTTGTTGGGCAAGCTCTTCGGGCAGGTCGATCAGAAGTTGCAGACCTTTTTCGCTGACTTTCTGGCTGATCAGGCTTCTCAGGTTTTCAAGGACCGTACCGAGGCGAAAAACAATCTGCTCCAGAGCCATCCTTTCTGCTTCAATCTTGGAGATATCCAGGATGTTGTTGATGATCGAAAGCAAATGCTGCGACGCGTTGCTGACCTTGTGCAACTGCTCAATCTGTTTGGCATCGGCGGCGCGCCGAAGTGCCAGGTCGGTCATGCCCAAAATGGCATTCATCGGCGTGCGCAGTTCATGGCTCATATTGGCGAGGAAGGTGCTCTTGGCACGGCTGGCTGACTCAGCGATTTCCTTGGCGATAGAGAGGGCGGCGGTGCGCTCTTCGACCAGTTTTTCGAGGTGATGGCGATATTGATTGAGCTCGGCTTCGGACTCCTTGCGTGCAGTAACGTCGGTGATGAAACCGTGCCAGAGAATTGCTCCGTCAGCCTCCGGTTCGGGTGCGGCGCTGCCATGCAACCAGCGGGTGGTGCCATCGTCGAATTTCACCCGGTATTCATGGCGCCAGGTTTCTAGCGAGAGCGCGGATGCGGCGATGGATTTTTCGAAATTCTCCTTATCCTGCGGGTGGATTTTTTCCAGAATGGGGTCGAAGCAATCAACAACCTCGGCCGGATGAACCTGATAGATATCGAAAAGTGCTTTGCTGGCATAGGGAATGCAAGCATGGCCATCACGGCGTAAACGGAACTGAAATATCACACCGGGCAAGCGGCTGGCGATTTTCTCCAGACGATCCAGAGACTCCTTGAGTGCCTCTTCGCGTTGTCCAAGGGTCTCCAGTAATCGGTTGAAGCCGCCCACCATTTGTCCGATTTCGTCTTTTGAGACCACGGGCAGGGCTTGCAAAGGCTGTGTTGCGTCCGACATGGCCGAGAGTGTTCGCGCCGCCGCCAGCATCGGCGCCAGTTCTTGCCGCAACAGCCACCAGGTCAGTCCGCCGGCGACCAGGGTCAGTAGCAGTGTGGCCAGCAGCATGCGCTGCTGCATAGCGCGAATCGGGGCAAAAGCTTCTTCTGTGGTGAGCGACGATGATACTGTCCAGTTCGCTAGCGGAATACGTTTGATCGAGGCGAGAACCTCGCTACCAAACTGATTGACATAGACCGCCGAGCCTTCGTAGCCGGCGAAGAAGTGGTCGATAGCCGGGAACGTGCCAAGCTTCGGCAAGCTGCCCATGATGCGATCCTTTTTGGAAGAGGTCACAATCAGGCGTTGTTCGACGGCTACCAGAAAATAGTTGCCGGTTCGACCGTAGCGGCTTTCAGTAATCCGGTCGAGAAAATTGGGCAAGGCCAGGTTGGTAATGCCGCTCAATGCGCCAATTACTTCGCCTTGGCTATCCCGAATGGGCACCGAGATGGCGAAAATTGCCGCTTTGATTTTTTTGCCAAGGATGGGCTGGCTAATGGATGGCTTGTCTTCCTTCAGGGCGCTGGCGACCCCGTCAATATCCATGTAATTGATGCCAAGCCGGCCTGTCTCAACCGGGTAGTCGGCAATTGCTGTTCCGCTACGGTCAACGGCAACCAAGCCACCATTAAACATGCTCTGCAGGGCTGGGCGCTGTTCAACAAAACTCTGCATCGCCAGCGGCCCGGCTTGCATGGCGGGAGCAGCCAGAGCGGCAACCTTCGTCAGCGTGCTGATCCGGTTTTCCAGTTCACTACTTACCTGTGAGGCGACCATGGCGGCCGTGGCAAACTGCTGCTCACCGAGCAAGCGCTGCATGTCCTTGCGTAGCATCTGGCTGGCAAAAAAAGACAGCAACCACAAGCCCAGCACAAAAATGATGAGGGTGGTCAGGGTAACTCTGGAGTTGAGCGAATGACGCGGACGAATGAAAGCCATTTTGCGCGGTGTCCTTGAGCTTGCGGTTTTGTCTTGCCGCAGATCAATACTACGCTGCTTTATTCGCCTTGGTTATGCCTTGGGCTTTTTTACCAACTGACGGGCGAAGGCGGCATCGTTTTTGGTGATGCGCCGGGTTTCCTGTGGGCCCATGGTGTTTACATGACGGACGAAGTCGTCGAGGGCGAGTGCCGTGGAAACCTCCTGGTCACCCTCGGCAAGCTTTTCAAGTAGTTTGAAGAGGCCGTCACCGGTCAGCACCATCGTGTAGTGATGACCAATGCTGCGCTCATTGAGCCTGGCGACAGCAGCACTGGCGCGGGTTGAACGCATCTCTTGCTCGGCTTAAACCGTGCTGGGAACGCTGCCGTTGTCGGCTGGCGTGGCGGTGGAGGTATCGTCAGGATTGTCGGTGGACTGATCGCCATCAACCTTGCCTGCGAGTTTTTGCCGGCGCTTTTCTTCCTGCTTGGTTTTTTTGGCCAAATCGCGCTGACGTTTTTCGAACTGGTAGTTGGGTTTGGCCAAGGGGCCTCCTGTATTTGCCGTGACGGCAGTCTGTGCGCTTAGCCCGGTGGCGCGCGGGGCATCATCATGCCCATTTTTTTGCCTATCGGTTGAATAATTTTGTGAGCTGACGCATTGCCGAGGTGGAGCCGCTGTCGTTCAGGTCGAATTACCGGGCCATGTATTCGATAAGGCAGTCGCTGGTGCCCATTTCGTAATCCCGGCAAATTTCCGGGCGGCGCTGGTAAATAGTGCAGCGCATGCTCTGGCGATCCAGTGCCGCACACCAGCCATCACGCAGCCGGCGCATCACGGAGCCACCCCATTGATCCTCGGTGCAGAGATGGCTGGGAATGTCGTCCTCACCCATGAGCATGACTTCGAGGCGGCAGCAACTGGCGGCACAGGTGGCGCAGGAGATGTTTGCGTTCCCGCTAGTCGGCGGGATGGGCTTAATCACCGAAACTGCGCAGTCCTTCGAGGTCCAGTACATTGATTCCGCCATATTCGCTACGCACCAGACCGGCATCTTCAAGTACCTTGAGCGCCTGATTGGCTCGCTGCCGGGAGACGCCGGCCAAATAGCCCAATTCTTCCTGCGAAATCTGCAGCAGGCGGTTGGTGCCGGGGTAGAGTACCGGATTGAACAGAGCGGCAAGGCCACGGGCGATGCGCGCATCGACATCAAGCATGCGTTCGTTTTCTATCATGCCAATAAACTGGCCGAGGCGCTCGTTCAGTTGTGCAATCAGGTAGCGATTGAACGGAATGCTGTGATCCATCAGCCAGAGAAAAGTACTGCGGTTCATGAAGGCAACGCGTGTTTCACGGATGGCCATGACGTCGTAGCGGCGCGGTTCATTTTTGAGCAGCGAACCTTCGCCGATCCAAGCGCCGGTAGTGATGCCGGTCAGTGAGGTTGTCTTGCCGGTCGTCCAGTGGCTGGCCATCTTGCCGAGTCCGCTGACGATACCCATCCAGTAATCAACTGTTTCGCCCTTCATGCAAATGAAGGCGCCCGCAGCATAACTGCGCTCACAGGTGCCGGCGAGTGCCCTGAGCAATTCTTCCTCAGTGAGTGATCGACCCCACAGAGAGGTACGCAGCAGTTCTTCAGCGTTCTTCAAAGAATTTCCGATTATTTTCTGGATTGTCTGCAGGATGACAATTATACGGCTGCCAACTTACTAAACTCCGGCGCAGGCTGAAACGATTGTGGTGCACTGCAAGGTTTACCGATGTGCCGACAATGGACACAATGCCTCAAACGAACGTTAGACTGCGCTGGACCCCAAGCGTGGCAAAGAGGAGACAAGAATGCCTGTAGAGGCGAATTTACCGTCGATGGATGGTCTTCATACCTTCCCGCGGCTGCTGTTCAATCATGCAAAGACCCGCGCCAATGCACCGGCCATGCGTGAAAAATATCTTGGTATCTGGCAGACGTGGACCTGGGCCGATGTTGGCGAGCGCGTGCGTGCGCTGGCCTGCGGCCTGGCAGCGCTGGGTTTCAAGCGCGGCGACAATCTGGCGATCATCGGCGACAACCGGCCGCATCTCTACATGATGATGAGCGCCGCGCAGTGCCTGGGTGGCGTGCCGGTTCCTCTCTATCAGGATGCTGTGGCCAGCGAAATGCTGTTTGTGTTGCAGGATGCCGGCATCCGGTTCGTCGTGGTCGAGGATCAGGAGCAGGTCGACAAGATGCTGGAGATCAGGGATCAGGTTCCGGATCTGGCGCATATTATTTACGATGATCCGCGCGGTATGCGTCATTACACGCAGACCTTTTTGCACGATATCCATGAACTGATGGAGATGGGGCGGATTCACGACCGCAACCATCCTGATTTCCTCAATCAGGAGATTTCACAAGGCCATTTTGACGATGTTTCGGTCATGCTCTATACCTCTGGAACGACTGGCAAGCCGAAAGGCGTTTGCCAGACGCATTCCGCGTTCATCGCCGCCGCACAAGGCGGTGTCGAGGTCGATAAATTGGGGGCAGATGGCGACATTCTTTCTTACCTGCCGATGGCCTGGGTCGGTGATCACCTGTTTTCCTATGCCCAGGCACTGGTCGCCGGTTTCACCATCAATTGCCCGGAGTCGGGCGAAACGGTAATGACCGATCTGCGTGAAATCGGACCAACCTGCTATTTCGCCCCGCCGCGTGTCTTTGAGAGCCTGTTGACCTCGGTGATGATCCGTATGGAAGATGCCGGCAAATTCAAACAGAAAATGTTCCACCATTTCATGGCGGTCGCCAAGCGTTGCGGCGCCGATATTCTCGATGGCAAGTCGGTGGGAGCGGGGGATCGCTTCCAGTATTGTCTGGGCAATATTCTGGTTTATGGGCCGTTGCGCAACGTGCTCGGCATGAGCCGCATTCGTGCTGCCTATACTGCCGGTGCGGCCATCGGACCGGAGTTATTCCGCTTCTATCGCTCAATGGGGGTCAATCTCAAACAGTTTTATGGCCAGACCGAAACCTGCGCCTATGTCTGCATGCAGCCGGATGGCCAGATCAAGTTTGATTCGGTTGGTCAGCCAGCGCCGGGTGTCGAAATCAAGATCGCCGACAATGGCGAAGTGCTGGTCAAGGGACCGATGCTGCTCAAGGAATATTACAAGCGGCCGGATGCAACGGCCGAGTCGATCAATGCCGATGGCTATTTCATGACCGGCGATGCCGGGTTCCTCGATGAGGATGGCCACCTGAAGATCATCGACCGCGCCAAGGACGTTGGCAAGCTGTCGAACGGCGCGATGTTCGCGCCGAACTACATTGAGAACAAGCTGAAGTTCTTCCAGCACATCAAGGAGGTTGTCTGCTTCGGCCATGACCGCGATATGGTGTGTGCCTTCATCAATATCGATGTCGGTGCAGTGGGTAACTGGGCTGAGCGGCGTGGCATCGCCTACTCCGGTTACGCCGATCTGGCGGGCAAGCCGGATGTGCTGGAGCTGATTCGCGAGTGCGTCGAGCAGATCAATGCCGATCTGTTACATGACACGATGGTCGCCGACTCCCAGATTCATCGCTTCCTGGTGCTGCACAAGGAACTGGATCCTGACGACGACGAGCTGACCCGCACGCGCAAGGTGCGGCGCAACTTCGTCGCTGAAAAATACAAGGTATTGATCGATGCGCTGTATAGCGGCAAGGCGAATCAGTTCATTGAAACCGAGGTCAAATTCGAGGATGGTCGGCGTGGCAAGGTTTCTGCCGATCTCAAGATCATCGATGCCAAGACCTTCCCGATCGTGAAAAAGGCGGCCTGACATGTCCAAGAAAATAGGCGACGTCATTCTCGACCTGCAGAACATTTCTTTGCGCTTCGGCGGCGTCAAGGCGCTCACTGATATTTCCTTCAACGTTTGCCAGCACGAAATTCGCGCCATCATCGGCCCCAACGGCGCCGGCAAGAGTTCGATGCTCAACGTCATCAACGGCGTTTATCACCCGCAAGAAGGCAAGATTTTCTGGCACGGCCAGGAGCGCAAGCGGATGGAGCCGCACATGGCGGCCAAACAGAATATCGCCCGTACCTTTCAGAATATCGCGCTGTTCAAGGGTATGACCGTACTCGACAACATCATGACCGGGCGCATCACCAAGATGAAGGCCAACTTCCTTGAGCATGCGCTGTGGTTCGGTCGTGCCAGGACGGAGGAGCTGGAACATCGCAAGAAAGTGGAGGAGGTGATCGACTTCCTCGAAATCCAGCACATTCGCAAGACACCGGTCGGCCGCCTGCCCTATGGTCTGCAAAAGCGCGTTGAGCTCGGTCGTGCCTTGGCTGCCGAGCCGTCGATGCTGCTCCTCGACGAGCCGATGGCGGGTATGAATGTCGAGGAAAAGCAGGACATGTGCCGCTTCATTCTCGATGTGAACGATCAGTTTGGCACCACCATCGTCTTGATCGAGCACGATATGGGCGTCGTTATGGATATTTCCGATCGCGTCGTGGTACTCGATTACGGCAAGAAGATCGGCGATGGCGTGCCGGAAGAAGTGAAAAATAATGAAAATGTGATCAAAGCCTATCTCGGCGCTGGTCACTAAGGAGACAGGGACATGAATTTCTTTTTCGAAGTCCTGATCGGCGGCCTGCTCTCGGGGGTCATGTATGCCCTCGTTGCGCTCGGTTTTGTCATGATCTACAAGGCATCCGGGGTGTTCAACTTTGCCCAGGGGGCGATGGTCTATCTGGCGGCGTTGTCTGTTGTTGGCTGCATGGAAAAGGGGGCGCCGCTCTGGTTGGCGATCATTCTGGCATTCGTCATCATGACCGCGTTTGGTATTGCGACAGAGAAGTTCGTGTTGCGCAAACTGGTCAATCAGCCGCCGATTGCCTTGTTCATGGCGACCATTGGTCTGGCTTTCTTTATTGAAGGTCTGGCGCCGATGATTTTCGGTAGCGAACCGCGTGCCCTCGATCTCGGTATCGTCGATGAGCCAATTCCCTGGATTCTTGACGAATGGAACATGGTGATTTCCAAGTTCGATCTGGTTGCTGCCGGTGTGGCGGCGGTGCTGGTCGCCACGCTCGCCCTGTTTTTTCAATACACCCGTATTGGCCGTGCCCTGCGCGCAGTGGCAGATGATCATCAGGCGGCCTTGTCGATTGGCATTCCGCTGCAGCATATCTGGGCGATAGTCTGGGGTGTTGCCGGCTTTGTGGCACTGGTTGCCGGCATGATGTGGGGCGCTCGCAATGGCGTGCAGTTTGCGCTCACTTTCACAGCTCTCAAGGCACTGCCTGTACTGATTCTCGGTGGCTTTACTTCTGTACCGGGCGCTATTGTCGGTGGTTTGATCATTGGCGCCTCTGAAAAACTGGCCGAAATCTATTTGCCGCCAGTCATGCAGGATCTGTTTGGCGGCAATTTTGGTGGCATCGAGGGCTGGTTCCCTTATGTGCTGGCACTCCTGTTTCTTCTCTTCAGGCCTGAGGGTCTGTTTGGCGAAAAACACATTGACCGCGTGTAAGAGAGGATATCAACATGCTTTACCGTGAAGCCGGTCAGTTCAAGACCACTTATGCTGCCGATCAGCAGCTTTTCCCGATTCGCCAGGATCGCCTGGGTGTCATTGCTCTGCTTGTTGTCGCATTTGTCGGCATCCCGCTGTTTGCCAGTGAATACTGGTTTTCGGCGATCCTGATTCCCTTCCTGGTTTTTGCGCTGGCGGCACTTGGACTGAATATTTTGACCGGCTACGCCGGCCAGTTGTCGCTCGGTTCTGCTGCCTTCATGGCGGTTGGTGCTTACGCCGCCTACAATTTTCAGTTGCGGGTTGACGGAATTCCGCTCGTCGTTTCCTTCATCTGTGGCGGGTTGACCGCAGCAGGTGTCGGCATCCTGTTCGGTTTGCCATCGTTACGCATCAAAGGTTTTTACCTTGCGGTGGCGACATTGGCCGCACAGTTTTTCATTCTCTGGTGTCTGACGAAATTTCCCTGGTTGTCCAATAACTCGTCATCCGGAGTAATCTCGACGCAAAAACTGATAATTTTTGGTCACGAATTAAATACGCCGGTTGAAAAGTATCTTCTGGTGCTTTCCATCGTCGTCTTTATGGCGCTGGCGGCCAAAAACATGGTGCGTTCATCGACCGGGCGGGCCTGGATGGCGGTGCGTGATATGGATGTGGCGGCTTCGGTGATTGGTATCAAGCTGATGCCGACCAAGCTGCTTGCCTTTGCCGTCAGTTCCTTCTACTGTGGCGTGGCGGGGGCGCTCTACGCTTTTTGCTACCTTGGTTCGGTGGAACCGGACGGTTTCTCGCTTGAAATGTCGTTCAAGATCCTCTTCATGATCATCATCGGTGGTGTCGGTTCGATCATGGGCAGCTTCCTAGGTGCAGCGTTCATCCTGTTGCTGCCGATCTTTCTTGATGTGGCCCTGCCGTTCTTTGCTGGCCTCTTCGGGCTTCCCTTTTCCAGCGCTACCGTGTCGCACATCCAGATTACGGTATTTGGCGCGTTGATCATGTTCTTCCTGATCGTTGAGCCACACGGCTTGGCCCGTTTGTGGCAAATCGCCAAGGAGAAATTGCGTTTGTGGCCGTTCCCACACTAAGAGCGGACACGATTTGAGCGGCGGCGGTCCCGTCGTTTTTTGTAAAACTGGAGGAGACATTAGATGATTAAAAGATTCAAGCCCGCCCTTGCCGCCGCTGCGGTCACCATGGCCTTGCTGTCGCAGCATGTCGTCGCAGCCGAAGAGCAGTTCTTTCCTGTGATTTCGTATCGCGTTGGTCCCTACGGTGCCAACGGTCAGGCCTTCTACGGCGGCTTCATTGACTATTTGAACTACGTCAACATGAAGGAAAATGGCGTCAATGGCGTCAAGATGACCTACGAAGAGTGCGAAACGGAATACAACAACGCCAAGGGCGTCGAGTGTTATGAGCGCCTCAAGGCCAAGGCCAAGGTTTCGTCAGGCCCGATTCACACCATGTCGACCGGTATTTCCTACGCATTGGTCGACAAGGCTGCTGCCGACAAGTTGCCGCTGACCATGATGGGTTACGGCCGCACCGATGCGGTTGATGGCTCGGTCTTCCCCTATGCATTCCCGCTGGTCACTACCTACCAGATGCAGGCCTCGGCCATCGTCAAGTTCATCAAGGACAAGAACGCCGGTAGCCTGGCCGGCAAGAAGATCGTCTATCTGTATCACGATTCTGCCTACGGCAAGGAAGCCATCGTTGCACTACAGGCCGAGGCTGGTTTGAACAAGTTTGATCTGGTGCAGATTCCGGTGGCCCACCCCGGTAATGAGCAGGGTGCACAGTGGACCAAGATTCGTCAGGAAAAACCTGATTTCGTGATCTTCTGGGGCTGGGGCGTCATGAACCAGACCGCACTCAAGGCGGCACAGAAGGTTGCTTTCCCGCGCGACAAGATGATCGGTTCCTGGTGGACCGGTTCTGAAGAGGACGTCGTTCCTGCCGGGGATGCCGCCAAGGGCTACATGGCCGCGACCTGGAACGTTGCCGGTAAACAGGTGCCGGTGATCGCCGACATCGAGAAGGTGGTTTATGGCGCGGGCAAGGGCAACATGCAGGACCCGACCAAGATCGGTACCATCCTTTATAACCGTGGCGTTTCTGCAGCCGTTCTGTCAGTTGAATCGATTCGTAAGGCGCAGGAAAAGTACGGCAAGGGCAAGGCGATGAACGGCGAGCAAGTGCGTTGGGCGCTGGAAAACCTGAACATTACCGATGCTCGTTTGAAGGCGCTGGGTGCGACTGACCTGCTGCCGGAAATCAAGACTTCCTGCGATAACCACGAAGGTTCCGGCAAGGTGAAGATTCAGCAATGGGACGGCGCCAAATGGGTGCCGGTGTCCGGCTGGATCGAGGGGAACAAGGGTTTGATCCACCCACTGTTCCAAGCCTCTGCCAAACAGTACGCCAAAGAAAAGGGCATCACGCCGCGTGATTGCTCCAAGGAAAAATAAGGCAACAGAGGTGGTCGGCGAGGGGGTGACCTCTCGTTGGCTGCCAGTTTCCATGCTTCGGGAACAGCTATGAGTACACAAACTGCCGCTGTTGCGGTCGACAACTATTTGAGCATAAAAAATATCGAGGTCATCTACGACCACGTGATTCTGGTGCTCAAGGGGGTGTCGCTGAACGTGCCGAAAGGCAAAATTGTTGCGTTGCTCGGTGCCAATGGTGCCGGCAAGTCGACAACGCTGAAGGCCATTTCCAACCTCCTGCACGCTGAACGCGGCGATGTGACCAAGGGCTCGGTCGAATACAAGGGCGAGCGCATCGACCAACTGACGCCGAACGAACTGGTCAAGCGCGGCGTCATCCAGGTCATGGAAGGGCGGCACTGTTTTGGCCACCTGACCATTGAAGAAAATCTGCTGACCGGTGCCTACACGCGCTCGATTTCGCGGGCCGAGTTGAAGGACAGTCTGGAAAAGGTTTATCACTATTTCCCACGGCTAAAAACGCGCCGTACTTCGCAGGCTGGTTATACCTCCGGTGGTGAGCAGCAGATGTGCGCCATTGGCCGTGCCTTGATGGCCAAGCCGGAAATGATCCTGCTCGACGAGCCTTCAATGGGTTTGGCGCCGCAGATCGTTGAAGAGATTTTCGAGATCGTCAAGGATCTGAACAGTCGTGAAAACGTCAGCTTCCTGCTTGCCGAACAGAACACCATGGTTGCCCTGAAGTACGCCGACTTTGGCTACATTCTGGAGAACGGCCGGGTTGTGATGGAAGGTGATGCCGAGGGCCTGCGCACCAACGAGGACGTCAAGGAGTTCTATCTTGGGCTGTCGTCGGCTGGACGCAAGTCATTCAAGGATGTTAAACATTACCGTCGCAGAAAGCGCTGGCTGTCATGAGTTATTACGATCCGCTGGAAACCCGCGATCCGGGCGAGCGCGAAGAAGACCTGATGGACAAGCTGGCCCGTCAGGTAGCGCATGCCAAGGAAACGACGCAGCACTACTTTCATGCCTTGGCCGGGATCAACCCCTTCGAATGCGTGACGCGAGAGGCGCTGGCTCGCTTGCCGCTGACCCGCAAGCGTGACCTGATCGACCTGCAGCAGAAGACGCCGC
>ERZ724516.1177-NODE-1177-length-15484-cov-5.003889_pt1 | contig 15484 bp, 10 predicted proteins | sample MGYA00376049_ERZ724516 | MGnify/ENA primary metagenome ERZ724516 (study PRJEB28724, sample SAMN07190886) | activated sludge metagenome | isolation source: activated sludge of sewage treatment plant in Hong Hong | place: USA: Christiansburg, Virginia | collected... | reverse complement strand
CGCCATCTATCCCTGCGGGTCGATAACCGGAGCGCCCAAAATCCGCGCGATGGAGGTCATCGCCGACGTCGAGGCGACCCCGCGCGGCCTCTACACCGGCAGCATCGGCTATATCTCGGGCGACGAGGCCGCGTTCAATGTCGCAATCCGTACGCTGGTGCTGGGTGATGGAACCGCAAGGCTCGGCCTCGGCTCGGGCATCGTGGCAGACAGCACCGCCGCCGCCGAATGGCAGGAATGTCTCGACAAGGCGGCGTTCGTGCGCCGCACCAGCGGGCGCGCCGATGTCATCGAAACGCTGCGCTGGGAGCCCGGCGCGGGCATGTTGCGCCGCGACCAGCATCTGGCGCGCGCGGCGGAAACGCTGGCGTATCTGGGCTACGTCGCGGATTTCGATGCGATCGGCGTGGCGCTGGATGCCGTGACATTCGACGGCGCGGCGCGCGTGCGCCTCCTCATCGCGGCGTCCGGCGCGTTCACCGCGCAAGTCGATGCCGCGCCGCCGCCGGCCGCGTCGGTTGAAGTCGCACTCGCCCCCCTGCCCGTCACGCCGACCGACTGGCGGCTGTTCCACAAAACCACCGACCGCGGCTTTTACGACGACGCTCGGCGCGCGTGCGGTGCGTTCGAGGTGGTGTTCGTCCGCCCCGACGGCCACGTCACCGAAGGCAGCTTCACCAACGTCTTTGTCGAACGCGGCGGCGTGCTGCTGACGCCGCGCGCGGCCGACGGCCTGCTGCCGGGCATTTTGCGCGCCGAATTGCTCGATACGGCGCGCGCCGTCGAGGCCGACATCACCGCCGCCGACCTCGCGGACGGTTTTCTTGTCGGAAATGCGCTGCGCGGGTTGATACCGGCCCGCTTGGGGGACTAGAACGCCCACGCTTTCACTGGAGTTTCCCCCCATGTCGTTCCTGTCCGCCGCCATCAACCGCATCCAGCCGTCGCCGACGATTGCCGTCACCAACAAGGCGGCGCAGCTGAAGCGCGAAGGCCGCGACATCATCGGGCTGGGCGCCGGCGAGCCTGATTTCGACACCCCCGACTTCGTCAAGGAAGCCGCGATCAAGGCGATCCGCGACGGCCAGACCAAATACACGCAGGTCGATGGTACCCCCGAACTCAAGGCCGCGGTGCGGGCGAAGTTCAAGCGCGACAACAACCTCGACTACGGCATCGACCAGATCACCGTGAACGTCGGCGGCAAGCAGACCATTTTCAACGCGCTGATGGCGACACTCGATGTCGGTGACGAAGTCGTCATCCCGGCGCCGTATTGGGTGAGCTATCCCGATATCGTGCTGCTGACCGGCGCGACGCCGGTGATCGTGCCGTGCGGCATCGACGCCGGTTTCAAGCTGTCGCCGGCCGCTCTCGATGCCGCGATCACGCCGAAGACCAAGTGGCTCATCCTCAACTCGCCGTCGAACCCGACGGGCGCGGCGTATAGCGCGGCGGAATTGAAGGCGCTGGCCGAGGTGCTGCTGCGCCACCCGCAGGTCCATATCCTGACCGACGACATGTACGAACACATCGTCTACGGCGACTTCAAATTCGCCACCATCGCCTCGGTCGAACCCGCGCTCTACGACCGCACGCTGACCGTCAACGGCGCGTCGAAGGCCTATGCGATGACCGGCTGGCGCATCGGATTCGCCGGTGGCCCGGCGCCGCTGATCAAGGCGATTTCAAAGATCCAGTCGCAGTCGACGTCGAACCCCTGCTCGATCGCGCAGGCGGCGGTTGTCGCGGCTTTGAACGGCGACCAGAGCTTCCTCGCCGCCCGCAACGCCGCGTTCGAAGTCCGCCGCGACCTGGTGGTGGCCATGCTCAACCAGACGCCCGGCCTGATCTGCCCGCGTCCCGAAGGCGCCTTCTACGTCTATCCCGATTGCAGCGGGCTGATCGGCAAGACCACGCCGCAGGGCACCGTGCTCAAGGATGACGAAGCCGTCGCCGGCTATTTCCTCGAAGCCGAAGGCGTCGCAGTCGTCCACGGCGCCGCGTTCGGCGGCTCGCCGGCGTTCCGCATCAGCTATGCCACCGCCGACGCGCTGCTGGTCGAAGCCTGCACGCGCATCCAGCGGGCCGTGGGCAATTTGAAGTAAAGAGCCTCCGGCGGGCAGGCCAGTTCTTGTCCAAAATGGCGGCCTGCACCCGATTGAAGAGCACCAAACAAATGGGTGCAGGCCTCAGGCCTGCCCGCCGGAGGCCCTTATTCTTAAGGCAGCTTCCCGCAATCGCTCTGGGCGGGTTTGCCGGCGAAGCGGTCGGCCATCCATGGCACGGCTTGCGCTGCCGACTTCTGCGCCGCGTCGTTGTGGTTGCCGTCGGGCAGCCGAAGGTAATGCACCGTCGTGCCTGCCGCGCAGGCCTTTTGCGCATAGTCGTGCGTGACCGCGGGGGCGACGACGGGGTCGGTGTCTTCCTGCACGATCATGATCGGCACGGTGTAGCCGCGCGGTGACAGCGAGTTGCGCGTCATCAGCTCGCCCCAGGGCGCATCGGCGGACAGGTCGACGCCCTTCATCGCCGCGATCATTTCGGCCAGCCCGATTTCGGTCGAAATCTTCGGCTTGCCGAGGTCGGTGCAATTGTTCTGCGCCAGCCGGTGGATCAGGCCCTGCGTCGCCGGCGTCGCGAACACGCCGAGCGGCGCGTTGTAGAACGCCGACCAGCTATCGGCGGTATAGGCGGTCAGGAAGGCGCGGATCGCGGCGTTCGAGCCGCCGGTGAGATTGGCCTTGAGGTCGGTCGGCGGTGCGGCGGCGGCCGCCCCCAGCAGCTTGAGTTCGGGGGCATAGGCCGGCGCGACTTGCGCGGTCCACAATGATGCGTGGGCGCCCTGGCTTTCGCCCCAGGTGACGAAGCGCGCGCTGGGTTGCGCGCCGCTGACGCCCTTGGCCGCGCGGATCGCATCGAGCACCGAATGCGCGGTGCTGACCCCGGCGAGGTAGGGGTGCGGCCCGGGGTTGCCCAGCCCCTGATAGTCCGAGGCGACGACAAGGTAGCCACGCGCCATCATATCGGGCAGCCCGGCAATCGAATCGAACAGCGTCGGCCACGGCGCGCATTTCTCCGCGACGCCGTAGGTGCCATGCGCCCAGGCGACGATGTCGCGGCCGCCTGCGGGCGCAGCGCCCGGCGGCACGATGACGGTACCGGTGATTTGCTTGGGCGCGCCAAACTCGTCCTGCGAGGTGTAGCGGATACGCCAGGCAGTGCCTCCCGCCGGCGCACCGGGCAACTGCGTCGCCTCGAGCAAGGTGCCGACCGCCTGTGCAGTGGCGGGTGCCGCGCCAGTCAATAGCGCAGCGATTGCCGCGCAGATAAACGTGGATTTCATGTTGCCCCCAGTAGATTGGCGAAACGCTATCACCGGTAAATTCTGTTTCAAGACAATTGTTGTCGGCTGCAACTGCTTTGACTGTTCGTTTCGGGTACGAAATTCACTTGCCTTGATCTTGGCAGCCGGACTAGCCTTTGGTGGGGCAACCGGGGACACTGGGGAAACGGCCAATGCAGCGCATCGGGATTGTGGCCGTGGCGACGGCGTTGTGCGCGACGCGGGTGCTGGCGGCGCCACTTTCGGCCTATGGCGCGCTGCCCGGTATCGAGGATGTCGCGATCGCCCCGAGCGGCGACCGGGTGGCGATTGTCGGCGTTGTCGACGCCGAACGCACGCTGGCGCTAATCGACCGTGACAATCAGCCGTTGATGGCCGCGCCGGTCGGCGAGAACAAGGTTCGTGACGTGGCTTTCGCCGATGACACGCACCTGTTGGTCAGCATTTCGAACACTGTCGGGTTGAGCGACGACTTTGCGCCGGGGCAGAAGATCGAGCAGCGCCATGTCATCGTCGTCGACACCGAGCGCAAATCGAGCTTCGAAGTGTTCAAGGACAAGGTCAACAGCTTTGGCGGGGTGCTCGGCAGTTTCGGCACGGCGCTTGTCGATGGCCGCCCCAGCGGCTTTTTCAGCACCATCAAGGTCGGCAAGGCGCTGGCCATCGATGCCGCCATCGAAGACTTCGCACCCGACCTGTTCCGCGTCGATCTGCAATCGGCCAAGGTCGCGCTCGTATCGGCCGCCGAATCGACGCGGCGTGACTGGGTAGTGGGCAGCGACGGCACGCTGGTCGCGCAACTCGATACCAACCCGCACAGCGGCAACTGGGTGCTGCGCAGCCCCGCCAGCGGGCGTGAACTGGCGCGCGGCAACGACGGGCTCGACCGTATCGATCTTATTTCGCAGGGTACGCGGCCCGGTACCGCCGTGCTGCAGACCCTCGATGCGCAGCAAACCGATATCTACACCGAGTTCGACATGGCGACCGGTGCGGCGACGCCGATCATGGCGGCCGGCGAGGTCGACAGGGTCATCCTCGATCCCGCGACACGCCTGCTGGTCGGCTATGTGCGCGATGGCGACGTGCCCGAAGCAGTGTTTTTCGACAAGCGTCGCCAGGCCCGCATGCGCGGCACCATCAAGGCCTTCCCCGGCGAACGCGTGCGTTTCGTCGGTGCCGATTCGGCTTTCGACAGCCTGATCGTACTGACCGACGGCCCCGACAATTCGGGCACCTATTGGCGCGTCGACATTCCGACCGGCAAGGCGGTCGACATCGGCTATCGCTATGCCGCGATCAAGGGCGCCGACGTCGCACCGGTCGCGATGATCGACTATGTCGCCGCCGACGGGCTGGCGCTGCATGGCGTACTGACGCTGCCGCGCGGGCGGGCGGCCGGAAAGCTGCCGCTGGTGGTGCTGCCGCATGGCGGGCCGGCGGCGCGCGACCATGCCGAATTCGATTGGTGGGCGCAGGCGCTGGCATCGCGCGGCTATGCGGTGTTCCAGCCCAATTTCCGAGGATCGACGGGCTATGGCCCAGCCTTCCAGATAGCCGGAAACGGGCAATGGGGCACAAAGATGCAGACCGACATCTCCGACGGCGTCGCGGCGCTGGCGGCGCGCGGCATCATCGACCCAAAACGCGCCTGCATCATGGGCGCAAGCTATGGCGGCTATGCCGCGCTCGCCGGCGTGACGCTGCAACAGGGGCTGTATCGGTGCGCGGTGTCGGTCGCCGGTGTCGCCGATCTGCAGTTGATGAAGGCCGACGAACTTGGCGTCGGCCCGACGCGCGTCCAAGCGCGCAACTGGGCGACGCTGATCGGCGCGCGGACCGACCTTGCGGCAATTTCCCCGGCGATGGCAGCGGCGCGCGCCGATGCACCGGTCCTGCTGATCCACGGTCGCGACGACACCGTGGTCCCCTATGCACAGAGCACCCGGATGGCCGGACAGTTGCGCGCGGCGGGCAAGCCGGTCGAACTGGTGACGCTGAAAGGCGAAGATCATTGGCTATCGCGCGGCGCGACACGCGAAGCGATGCTGGTCGCGGCGGTGGCCTTCATTGAAAAGCACAACCCGCCGGGGAACTAGGGCCGGCGGCGGTCAGTCCAATGCTTGCGACACCGCGTAGATGACCAGCCCGACCAGCCCGCCGATCAGCGTGCCGTTGATGCGGATATATTGCAGGTCGCGGCCGACAGCGCTCTCCAGCTTGTCGGTAACGGTGCGTGCATCCCAGCCGCGGATGGTGTCACTGATCAGCGCGACGATGGCGTCGCCATAGTCGTTGACCAGCCCGACACCGGCGCGGCGCGCATAGACGTTGACGGCGTGGCGCAGCGCCGGGTCGGCCTCGAGCCGTTCGCCGAACTTGCGCAGCGTCTCGCCAAAACCGCCGCCGAGCGTCGCTTCGGGGTTGTTGATGGCGTTGACCAGCGCCTGACGCGCATTGCCCCACAGCCCGTCGAGCCAGTCGCCGAGCGCCGGATTGTCGAGCAGGTCGAGCTTGATGGCCTCGACCTTGGCCTGGACGCGCGGCAGGTGGCGCAAGTCGAACGCAAAGTCGCGCAGGCCTTCGGTAATCTTCAGGCGCAGCGGGTGTTCGGGGCTGGCGGCGACTTCGATGAGCAGCCGGCGCAGTGCATCGACGATCGAATCCGCCAGCCGGTCATCGACCGAGGCGAGCCGCAGCAGCCATGACGTGCGATCGGTGACAAGCTCGCGGATCGTCGATTCCTCGGCATCGAGCGTGCGCGCCGCCCATTGGATCGCGACATCGACGACGGGTTCGTGGCGCTTGCCGTCGATCGCGGCTTCGACGACGCCGGCCAGCACCGGCGACAGTTCCATCGCGCGCAGCTTCTTCGACGCCGCCTCGCGCACCATCGCGCCGATTGCCGCATGGTCGAGCGCCTCGATGAGTCGTGTCGCCAGTTGCGGCAAGCCGGTGCGGCGGCCGCCGGGCGCACGCGGCGCCGTCAGCCAGCGTGCCGCGGCGCCGGCGATATCGACCGATTCGAGCCGGCGCGCGACGACCAGCGGCGTCAGGAAGTTCGAGCGGATGAAGTCGGCGAGCGCGTCGCCGATGCGGTCCTTGTTGCGCGGGATGATCGCGGTATGCGGGATCGGCACGCCGAGCGGGTGACGGAACAGCGCGGTGACCGCGAACCAGTCGGCGATGCCGCCGACCATCGACGCTTCGGCAAAGGCGCGCAGATAGGGGATCGCCGGATGCACATCGGCAAAGTAGTTGGCGGTCAGGAATACGCCCGCCATGAACACCAGCAACAGCGTCGCAAACAGCCGCATGCGCAGGAACGGCGTTTCGGGATAGCGGAAGGGCGTCAGTGCCATTGCTGGTTACATGCCTGCTCCGGGGAAGCGCGGCAACCCCGGGGCGTGGCGTGTCACTCGGCGGGTGCGGGCTTGGACGCCACCGGCTCGGACGAATCGGCGCCGCCATTGGTAAGTATGCGGCGCAGGCGCGGCCCGAGCCAGTTTTCGACACCGACCGCGAGGCTGAAACTGGCCGGCACGATCAGCAGCGTCAACGCCGTCGAAACGATCAGCCCGCCAATGACGGTAATCCCCATCGGCGCCCGCCAGCTGCCATCACCACCCAGCGACAATGCAATCGGCATCATGCCCGCGACCATCGCGACGGTGGTCATGACAATCGGCTGGACGCGCTTGTGCCCGGCTTCGAGGATGGCTTCGGTGCGTTCGACGCCCTTGCTCATTTCCTCGATCGCCATGTCGACGAGCAGAATCGAGTTCTTGGCGACAATGCCGAGCAGCATCAGGATGCCGATGAACACCGGCATCGACACCGCGTTGCCGGTCAGGTGCAGCGCGATGGCCCCGCCGAGCGGCGCCAGCAAAAGCGAGCCCATGTTGACGAACGGTGGCAGCACGCGGCGGTACAGCAGCACCAGCACCGCGAACACCAGCAGCACGCCGGCGACGACGGCCACCATGAAGTTGACGAACAGCTCGGCCTGCCACTTCTGCTGGCCGAGCTTGACGACTTCGACACCCTCCGGAAGGTTCTTGAGCGACGGCAGCGCATCGATCTGCGGCTGAACATCGCCCGAAACCAGCCCCGGCGCGAGGTCGGCGCCAATGACGACGCGGCGCTGCTGGTTGTAGCGTCGCAGTTCGGTGGCACCGGCGCCGAAGCCGATATCGGCGACGACCTTGAGCGGCACCGACTTGCCGTTGGCGGTCGGTACCGGCAGGTTTTCGATCGTCGACAGCGTCCGTCGCGATTCTTCGCTCAGCGATACGCGGATCGGGATCTGGCGGTCCGACAGCGAGAATTTCGCGACATTCTGGTCGATGTCGCCGATCGTCGCGATACGGATCGTCTGACTCAGCGCCGCCGTCGTCACGCCAAGTTCGGCAGCGAGGTCGAAGCGCGGCTTGATGGTGATTTCAGGGCGTTGCAGATCGCCTTCGATGCGCGGTTGGCGCAGCCCCGGCAGCGTCTTCATTTCCTTGACGACGGCAAGTGCGGCCGTCTCGAGCTTGACCGGATCGTCACCGGCCAGCATCGTCGACATTTCGCGGCCACCGGGGCCACCGCCGTTTTGCGACTGGAAGGTGACACGCGCGTCGGCAATTTCCTGCAATTTTGGCGACATCGCGCGCTCGAACTCGACACTTGTGGTCGGCCGGTCCTTGCGCAGCGTCACATAGATGTTCGATTCACCGATGTTGACGTCGGCAAATGCGGCCGCGACGCTCGGCGACGCGCGCAAGATGGCCGAGACCTTTTCGGCAACGGCTTCGTTCTGCGCCAGCGTCGTACCCGGCGGCAATTCGATGCGCACCTGGCTATAGTCGGTATCGGTCGACGGCTGGAAAGTCACCGGCAGCGTCGCATAGCCGATGACCGTCGCCACGAGCGCCAGCGCGCCAAAACCCATCGTTTTCCAGCGATTGGCGAGCGTCCAGTTCAGCAGCTTCATGTACCAGCGGATCCAGGCGCTGTCGCCGTGTGCCGCCTCGCCGTGGTCCTTGAGGAAATGCGCCGCGAGCATCGGCGTGATCAAGCGCGCGACGGCAAGGCTGAGCAGCACCGACACGACGACGGTACCGCCGAAGTTCTTGAAGAATTGCCCGCTGATGCCGGGCATCAACGCCACCGGCAGGAACACCGCGACGATCGCCATGGTCGTCGCGACGACGGCGAGGCCGATTTCGTCAGCGGCTTCCATCGCCGCCTGATACGGCGTTTTGCCCATGCGCATGTGGCGCACGATGTTTTCGATTTCGACGATTGCGTCATCGACAAGCACACCCGCGACCAGGCTCAACGCCAGCAGGCTGAGCTGGTTGAGCGAAAAGCCCATCAGATCCATGAAGAAGAACGCCGGGATGGCCGACAGCGGGATCGCCATTGCCGAAATCGCGGTCGCGCGCCAGTCACGCAGGAACAGGAACACCACGACAACCGCAAGCACCGCGCCCTCGACCATCGCCATGATGGCCGATCTATACTGATCCTTGGTATAGTCGACGCTGGTATAGAGTTGGGTGAACTTGATCTTGGGGTTGTCCTTGGCAATCTGGTCGACCACCTCCATCGCGCCGTCATAGACGCTGACATCGGACGCACCCTTGGTCTTGGTCAAAGAAAAGCTCAGCACCTGCCGGCCGTTCATCAGCGCGACGCTGCGCTGTTCGGCATAAAGATCGCGCACCGTGGCGATATCCGACAGCCGCAACGAGCGGCCGCCGCTGGCGGAAATCTGCGTCTGCCCAAGTCCGTACGCGGTATCGGCGTTGCCGACGACGCGGATATTCTGTTCGGAGCCGGCGATTTCGGTACGGCCCCCGGCAGCATTGAGGTTGGTCTGGCGCAACTGCGCGTTGACCTCGCTCGCGGTCAGGCCGTAAGCCTGCAGCCGCGCCGGATCGAGGATGACACGGATTTCGCGGCTGACCCCGCCGCCCCGGCCGACGCGCGCCATGCCGGGCACGCCGAGCAGCTTCTTGGCGACGGTGTTGTCGACGAACCAGCTCAGTTCTTCGAGCGTCATATCGGTCGATTCAACCGAAATATAGGCCAGCGGTCCGCCCGAGAAATCGACGCGGTTGACCTGCGGCTCGAGAATGCCGTTGGGCAATTCGCTGCGGATGTTCGAAATCGCATCGCGCACGTCATTGACGCCGCGGTCGACCGGCGTGCCGATGGCGAACTGCACGGTCGTGAACGATTGCCCCTCGCCGACCCAGGAGGTGATTTCATCGACGCCGTTGATGCTGCGCACCGCCGCTTCGACGCGTTGCGTGACCTGTGTTTCGAGTTCGGTCGGCGCCGCACCCGGCTGGACGATGACGACCTGTGCCGCCGGAAAGCTGACATCCGGCATTTCGTTGATGCTCATGTTGCGGAAGCTGACGATACCCGCCAGCGTCAGCAGCACGAACAGCACGATCGGCGGGATCGGATTGCGGATCGACCAACTGGAAATATTGCGCATGGGCTTGCCTCGCTCCGGCGATCAGCGCTTGGGGGCCGCGACCGGCGTGATCTTATCGCCGGGACGCAGGAATGCGGCGGCGTTGAGCACGACACGCTCGTCACCCGAAAGCCCGCTGTTGATGCTGACACCGGCATCGCTGACGGTGCCGGTCTTGATGGCGCGACGGGCGACGATGTTGTCCTTGCCGACGATCAGCACATAGCTGCCTTCGCCATCGACTTGCACCGCCGACTGCGGCAGCACCGGCTGCGTGGCTTCGCCGGCGGCGATGTCGGCGGCGGCAAAGGCGCCGACGCGCAGGCCCGGCGAATACGGCAGCGCGATGCGGGCAATGCCCTGCCGCGACGTCGCGTCGATGACCGGATCGAGCAGCCAGACCTTGCCCTGGTAGCTGCTGTCGGCGCCGATCGGGCGGACGCTGGCAGGCATGCCGACCTTCAGGCGCTCCATATCCTGTTCGGTAACCGCCGCACGCAGTTCGAGCACGCCGCCTTCGGCGACGCGGAACAGCGGCGGCGAGCCGGCACCGACGACCTGCCCGGCTTCGACCGAACGGGCGAGCACCAGACCGGCGGCGGGCGCACGCACATCGAGACGGCCGAGACGCGCCTCCATCTCGCTGGCCTGTGCTGCGGCCACGGCGACGCGCGCCTGCGCGGCATCGCGCGCTGCGGTCTTGCGGTCGATATCGGCCTTCGAAATGAAACCCTTGCTGACCAGCGCCTGCGCGCGGTCGAGCTCGGCCTGCGCCAGCGCAGCATCGGCGCGCGCGCTGCGGCTGCCCGCCTGCATCTGCGCCAGTTGCTGCGTCTGCACCGCCTTGTCGATCGTCGCCAGCACCTGACCGGCGCGCACGAACTGACCGGCATCGACCAGCACCGCGGTCACGCGGCCGCCTTCGCCCTGCACGCCGACAGGCATGTCGCGACGTGCGGCGATGCTGCCGGTGCCGCGCACGGTGCTTGCGACCATGGTGGTGCCCGGCACGCTGACCGTCACGACGGGCGCGGCCTGCGGCGGCGCCGGCGGCGCATCCTTCTTGCCGAAAAAGTACCAGGCGCCGAGGCCGACTGCGATCGCCAGCAAGGCGCCGAACGCCGGCTTGCTCCAGCGGCCCAGCCGTGCGGCAAGGCTCTGTGGTGCGTCCAAAACGCTAGAATCGCCGGGAGCCGGGACTTTGCTATGCATATTCATGACCGAATCGTCATCCTGGGGAGGTAGGCGGTGTATTATCGCAGTAACGCACTTCACGCAAGTGCGGTATAGCGCGAAATTGTGGCGCTGCGAAGACCAAGGCGTGGCAACGCGGCGGCCCGCGCTGGCGCCGCCTTGCAAAGCGGTGTAGATTGGCAAGTGTCGCGCGATTTCAAGGGGAAGTGCGTGCGGCGATTGGGAGGGTTTTGCATATGGGTTGGATTGCTGCAGCCATCATCGGGCTTATCGCCGGCGCCATCGCCAAGGCCATCATGCCGGGCCGCGACCCCGGCGGCTGGATCGTGACGATGCTGATCGGCATCGCCGGTGCAGTGCTGATGACCTGGATCGGCCAGGCACTCGGCTTTTACGCGCCAAACGAAAAGGCCGGCTTCATCGCGGCGATCATCGGCGCCATCGTCCTGCTCGGCGGCTACCGGTTGATCAAGCGCTAGGCCGCACAACGCCATTCGTTCAGCCGCGCGCAAGTTGGCGCGCGCTAGGTTGCGTGCGTTCAACAACTCCGGGAGCCTAGCCATGAAGACCCGCCATTTCGCCGCGATGATTGCGGCTGCCGTCGCCAGCCTGCCTGCACAGGCGCAGACTGTTGCCGCCCCAACGGTGGCGCTGAGCGTCGAGGGCCGCGTCGCGCAAGCGCCCGACATCGTCGACATTTCGGGCGGCGTGGTGACCAGTGCGCCGACCGCCGCCGCCGCGCTCGCCGACAACGCGACGCGCATGACCGCCGTTGTCGCCGCAGTGCGCAAGGCCGGCATTGCCGACCGCGATATCCAGACCAGCGGGCTGAGCCTGCAGCCGCAGTACAAGTACGCCAACAACGAAGCCCCGGTGCTGACCGGCTATCAGGCGACCAACACCATCAGCATCCGTGTCCGCAAGATCGACGATGCCGGCAAGCTGATCGACACGCTGGTCGCCCAGGGCGCCAACCAGATTTCGGGCCCGACGTTCGGCATCGACAAGGCCGACGCCGCGCTCGACAGCGCCCGTGCGCAGGCGGTCGCCACCGGCCGCACGCGTGCCGACCTCTACGCCAAGGCCGCCGGTTTGCGCGTCCGCCGGCTGGTGTCGATCAGCGAAGGCGGTGCCGTTGAGCCCGGCCCGCGCCCGATGGTGATGATGGCGCGCGCCGACAAGATCGGCGCCGCACCGCCGACACCGGTGGCGCCCGGCGAAGTCGAACTGAGCATCACCGTGCAGATGGCTTACGAACTCGAATAAGACCGAACGGGGGGAAAATGGCATACGCACGCGGGCTGGTTGAAACCGGCAAAGGGCTGTTCGCCTGGCTGCAGCCCGATGGCAGCTGGGGCTGGTCGAACGCCGGACTGATCGTCGACGGCGACCAGTCGCTGCTGGTGGACACGCTGTTCGACGTGCCGCTGACCGCCGAAATGCTCGCGGCAATGCGCGATGCCACCGGCCTCGGCGGCGCCGACATCACCTGCCTGGTGAACACCCACGCCAACGGCGACCATACGCACGGTAACTGCCTGTGTTCGAACGCCGAAATCATCGCGTCCGCCGCCTCGGCGCGCGAAATGGAGGGCTTCGGCGCGCACCAGATGGCGGCGATGAAGGCGGCGGGCGCCAGCGGCGCGCTCGGTGTCGCGGGACGCTATTTCGCCGACATTTTCGCGCCGTTCGAATTCGCCGGCATCGAGGAACGCGCGCCGACGCGGACGTTTTCGGGACAGCTCGATCTCAAGGTCGGCGACCGCGATGTGAGCCTCATCGAAGTCGGCCCTGCGCACACCGCCGGCGATGTGCTGGTGCATGTCCCCGACGCGCGCACGGTGTTCACCGGTGACATCCTGTTCATCGAAGGCACGCCGATCATGTGGGCCGGCCCCGTCGGCAACTGGATCAAGGCGTGCGAACGCATCCTCGCGATGGACGTCGACACCATCGTGCCGGGCCACGGCCCGCTGACCGACAAGGCCGGGGTGCGCGCCGTCGCCGACTATCTCGAACACATCAACCGCGAAGCCCGCGCCCGCTACGACGCCGGCCTCGACGCCGAAACCGCCGCACGCGACATTGCCGCGTCGGGTGGCCTCGGCCGCTTCGCCAGCTGGAGCGACGCCGAACGCATCGTCGTCAACGTCGACACGCTCTACCGCGAATTCAGCGGCGACACGACCCCGCCCGACGCGATGGCGCTGTTCGACCGCATGGGGCGGTTCTACTACGACCGCCGCGGCTAACTCCCCTCCCCGGCGGGGAGGGGTCGGGGGAGGGGGAGCACGGCCGCTGGCCGGCGTGCAACGTCGCGATTCATGAGCCAGCGTCGAACCCCCTCCCCAACCCCTCCCCACTGGGGAGGGGCTTCAAGGGGCGCGCCCTAAACCGCGCTCACCCCGCCGTCGATGACGATGCTCTGGCCGGTGATGAACGCGCCAGCCTTCGTCGCCAGCAGCACCGCCATGCCGGCGATTTCATCGGGCTCGCCGATGCGCTGCAGCGGCGCGCGGCTGGTGCTGCCCTTGAGGATTTCGGGATTTTCCCACAGCGCCTTGGCGAAGTCGGTCTTGACCAGCCCGGGGCAGATCGCGTTGACGCGGACGTTCGCCGGGCCGAATTCGGCGGCCAAATTGCGCGCCAGCTGCATGTCGGCGGCCTTCGAGATGCAATAGGCGCCGATGACGGTGGAGCCCTTCAACCCGCCGACCGACGAGATGATGGTGATGCTGCCCGATTTGCGCGCCGTCATCGCCGGCGCCACCATCGAAATCAGCCAATGGTTGGCGACGATGTTGTTCTGCAGGATCTTGGTGAACTGTTCGTCGGCAATGCCCGCTGCCGGGCCGAAATAGGGGTTCGACGCGGCGTTGCAGACCAAGGCGTCGATCTTGCCGAACTTGGCGATGGTGGTGTCGACCAGCCGCTGCAGATCGGCCTTCGACGCAATGTTGGCGGGGATGGCGAACGCCGCATCACGCCCCACCGCTGCGTTGATTTCGGCAACCGCGGCGTCGCAGGCGTCCTGCTTGCGCGAGCTGACGATGACGGTGGCGCCATGTTCGGCCATGCGGTGCGCGATCGCCTTGCCGATGCCGCGCGAGCTGCCGGTGATGACCGCGACCTGTCCGGTCATGTCGAAAAGTGCTGGAATGGTCATGCGCGATACTCCCCAATATGATTGCCCGGCAGTTATGGCAGCGCCAATTCGGCGTGTCACGCGCGGCGAACGGGTGACAGCGTCGTCGCCACGCGGCATGGTGGCCGCGTGATCCGCGGGGCCAAATCCATTCCACCGACTGCCGGCGACGCCGCACTGCGCGTCACGCTGGTCGCCTGCCTGTTCTACGCGGCGTTCGGGGCGTTCCTGCAATGGTTCCCGGTCTGGCTGATCGACGCGCGCGGCTTCACCGGCGGCCAGCTCGGCCTCGCCATCGCCTGGGCCGGCATCGGGCGCATTTTCGTCGGCCCGCTGACCAGCGCCTGGGCCGAGGGCCGCCGCGACCGCCGCGCACCGCTGCTGCTGCTCGCCGCGCTCACCATGGCCGGGCTGCTGGCACTCGGCATGGGGCCGGCGTTCGGTATCTCGTTCGCACTGGCGTTCGGGCTCGAGATCAGCTTCTGGGGCATCATCGCGTTTCTGGAGGCGGCGCTACTGCGCCTCACCAACGCCAGCACCTGCCCGCGCTACGGCGTCGCACGCGGCCTCGCCAGCCTGGCCTTCGTCGCCGGCAACATCGGCGTCGGCATCCTCATCGACCGCTTCGGCAACTGGGCCGTCTGGGTGTGGCTGGCGCTGACCATCTGGGGGCTGATCGCCGCCACCACGGCACTCCCGGCCGAGCCGGTGCGCCGCGCGGTGGGCGTCAACTACAGCGCCCGGCTTTCAAGTGGCCTCGCCATGCTGCGCGTCCCCGACTTCGCGCTGCTGATCTTCGGCTGCGGGCTGATTCAAGCCGCGCACCAATATTACTACATCTTCGGCACCAAGCTGTGGATCGCCGCCACCGGCATGTCGTCGGCGATGGCCGGCTGGCTGTTCGCCCTCGGCGTCATCGCCGAAGCCGGCCTGTTGATGGTCTTCGCCACCTGGCTCGAACGCTACCGCCCGGCAACGCTGATGATCGCCGGCGGCATCGGCGCGCTGCTGCGCTGGACACTCATGGCGCAAGACCCCGGCATCCCGCTGCTGGCGCTGTTGCAACTCCTCCACGCCGCCAGCTTCGCGCTGACCTTCCTCGGCGCCATGCGCGGCATCCAGTCGATGTGGGGCCACCAGCGCACCCCGACCGCGCAAATGATGTTCATGGCGCTCGCCACCGCCCCCGCGCAGGCGCTGGCCAGTTATGCCAGCGGCGAACTGTATGAGGCGGGATGGGGCGTGCGTGGTTATATGGCGATGGCGGGGTTTGCCGCTGCCGGGCTGGGGCTGGTGACGGTGTTGTGGTGGCGGGGAAGAGCCT
>ERZ724516.1174-NODE-1174-length-15493-cov-6.658829_pt1 | contig 15493 bp, 10 predicted proteins | sample MGYA00376049_ERZ724516 | MGnify/ENA primary metagenome ERZ724516 (study PRJEB28724, sample SAMN07190886) | activated sludge metagenome | isolation source: activated sludge of sewage treatment plant in Hong Hong | place: USA: Christiansburg, Virginia | collected... | reverse complement strand
GACGAATAAGCCCACGACATCGACGAAAGGTGGAATTCGCTTGGCCAGTTCCGCCACCCGCTGCGCCGTCACATAGCGCGGACTCGGCGGGTAGAAAACGAAACCGATCGCATCGGCGCCGGCCGCCACGGCTGCATCTACGTCAGCCTCGCGCGTCAGGCCACAAATCTTGATTCTCAAAGCAACACTCCATCGATGAAATCATCGTTCAGAACCGGCAAATTCCAGTGCGCCTCGTATACCGGCCCTCTGAAATAAAGCCCATCCGGCGCAAAGGTAGGAGCCGCTTGCTTGCGATCCCTGGCCAGCAGCAGTTCATCGACCCAGCCTGGCGCTTGCGCTCCCTTGCCGATATAAACCAGCGTTCCAACCAGGTTACGAACCATGTGATGCAGGAAGGCACTGGCCTCAAAGTCAAAAACAATCAGATTGCCACGGATAGAAATTTCTGCCCGTGACAAGTTTTTTACCGGCGTTTTGGCCTGGCAATTGGCCGCTCTGAAAGCGGAAAAATCATGCTCACCGACCAGACGCTGCGCAGCGGACTGCATCAATTCAATATCCAGCGGCAAATGAAACCAGCCCACCCGACCCTGCCACAACCCTGGCCGCTGCCCCCGATTAACCAGCAGATAGCGATAGCGCCGGCCCCGCGCACTGAAACGGGCGTGAAAGTCATCGCTCACCGGCTGCGCCCAGCGTACCGCAACCCCTGATGGCAAATGCGAATTGACGCCACGCACCCAGGCACTCAGCGGGCGTTCAATGCACGTGTCGAAATGGACAACCTGCTGCGTCGCATGCACACCAGCATCAGTACGCCCGGCACAGATTACGCCCAGTGACTCCCCCGCGATTTGCGCGAGAGCCACCTCCAGCACGTCCTGTACGGTATTGCCCTGGGGCTGGCTCTGCCAGCCGTGAAATCCTGCACCGCAATACTCAAGTCCCAGCGCGATTCTCATAGCGTGATGCACCCCAACAAGGCAAAGAGAACAACTGTTACGGTCAACGTATCAAACGTTCTCCATTTTGGCAGGCTGATTCTCAGGGTTTCTGGTCCCGCAGGCAGTGGCTGATCATGCAGCATGTGACGCCAGGCACTTTTTTCCAGCGGCATCTTCAAATGCTCGAGAACGAGCGAAAGCCTGACCACCAAACGCTCGGATTCAAGCCCCCAGCCATCCAGCGGACGCAAAAGCCCCCACAGAGAGGCAATCAACCCGCTACGTCCGAGTTGATCAAACAACCAAGCCAGACAACCGAGCATCAGTATCAATCGCATGGCCTGCAGATTGCCCGCAGAGACCCCTTCCCAAGTCGGTGCCCAATCGAGGTCGAACAATGCATCGCCAGGAGCACCATAAGCAAGGATCAACCACAGAGCAAAGATCAACCAGCGGGCGCGAAAAACATACCGCCACCATGCCGGCAAAACCCGATGAGCCAGAATAACGATAGCCAGCACAGCGCCGAATAGCAAGGTAAAACCAAAGAACTGGATCGCCAGAACGGCGGCCAGCCAGCTAATCAGCAAGGTAGTGGGATGCAATTCGAGCCCCTGAAAAAGCACATGGCCCCACGCAGGGGAGTTGTGATGCTTCTGCCGCAATGATTTACGGCAACTGTGCGTGATTTTTGCGTGATTTGATTTCCGCTGGAAAAATAGCGACTTGTTGGGTCGCTATTATCTCTATCGTTCATTTTGGCTCCGGTTTGAGCCTGCATTCTACGGGCTAAATGATTGATCGTGGCAGGCTTATATTTATCGGCCCCCGCTCATCTTCTTCTGAAATTCCTCCGCAATCCCCTGTTTTTTGCTTTTCCCGAGGTCAAGTCTATACTTTGCAGATGGAAATGATAATGCTCGTTGTGTTTGGCGGCATCGGATTCTGGATGTGGATAACCACGCCAGAGCAAAGACAGATAATTTTGGGCTATCTGATTGCTTTTAGCGTGGTTATGTACGCCTATGGATTGATCTCAGGCCAAGCGCCAGGTAGCCACTACACTCATAGTTCCGAGTGACTTTCTGACAGACGTTTGGCTACAGATTCCTTCATCTTGTTGATGTTGGCGATCTGCTCTTTCTTCTGGTCAGCATCAATGTCGCTACGCTCAATGGCCCTAATTCGCTCGTTGAATTTGGCCGCTATCTTCTTGACGCCTTCAACCTGGCGATAGCGCGACAACGCTTCTTTGTTGTCTTCGGCGTACTCTTTGGCGTCTTCTATCTTGCCGTCCTTCAACAACTGGCGGTAGGTTGCATGAGCCTGCTCAAGTTCTTTGGCCTGTTCGTACATCTGCGACAGGTAGCGAGAACTTCCGGTTCCTTGCTCTTTCAAAATCCCCTGTGTTGCAAATTTGAAATAGTCTCTTGTCGGCTGTGTCGGCTCGTCTGATACCAACCGATACCCCATATCTGCCCCGCCGATAACGAAAGACCCAAGCCAACCGAAATATGCCCTGGCCAGATGGTCGTACTGAACGGGGGAAAGAATTCCGCCAGTTACGTTAGATAGTCCGCGCCCTACCATGCTGGTACTTGAGTTGTAGCGCATCGTTGGCTCAAGGCGCTGCATCCCCATGCTTTCAATCGGGCGCTTAGTGAATGAATCTTTGTTTGCGTAAAGATCAACAATCGGCTTGAGCATCTGCGGCACTGGATTCATGGACAAGTTGTTCATCACCAGGCTGCTTACTACAGACTTGAATCTGTCGCCGGTCATCTCGTCTTCAATCATGAATTCAAGGCTGCGTTCTGCCAGCGTGCCGACTGCGCCAATCTCAAACGGCTTTGGAATGCGCCATTCAATGCCGGCAAACTTAAACCACCAGAAATTATCACGGTCAAAGTCTTCGCGGCGCTTCCAGTCGTCGTCATCCCCATAGGACAGCATCAGCGCAATGGATGCCATAGCGACCGCCCCGGCAACAATTGCCATCTTGCGCGGGTTGTCCTTGGCCGAGCGGCCCAGCTTGTACATGCCCTGCAAACGAGCATTCATGAACGGGACAATCTGCGTCAGGAAGCGGATCGTATTGAAACTCCCCTGCATTGAGAAGTCCATCAAGTCGCGTGCCATCAAAGCCGCTTCGGCGTGGCTCTTGCCCTGCTTGATCAGTTGATTGTAGAGCGCGGCCCGGTTGATCTCTTCTGATCGGTTGCCCAACTCGTTGTAAGCAGAAACGCCTGGTTCAAGGAACTTGTCGTAAAACTCGCGCCACTTGTTTTCGCTATTGAGGATGGACGAATCCTTGACGCCGGATCTGACCAACTGGCGCACACGGGCAGATTCAGACCCTTCAAGCATTGTGCCAAAGCGGATCAGGCCACCGGAGGCAAGCGCAGAAACGTATTCCTGCTTATCTCGGCTGGATTGCTTAAATCCTTCGACTACGTTCTTGATTGGGTTGTAACCAAGGTCAGAGGTGCCAATCGCCTGCACAGAATCTCGAATCAGGTTGCGCACCTTGAATGCAGGAGAAGCCGTAACGCCAATCGTCAGCCAGTGCTTGAACGTGGTCATCACGTCCATGATGCCGTTACGCATGCCGGCATATTCAAGGCTGGTAATGGCAGTCATCACGAACGGATCATCGATGCCGTATTCAACTTTGCCGACATAGGTAATCTGATCAGTTCCGTCTGATACTTTCTTGACGCCGTTCTCTGTATATTCCTGCCCGGCCGGGATGGTCTTGGTAATGTCGCCCATGTACCAAACGGTTTTCTTCTCGCCGTAGCTGGCCTTGTGTGCTGCGCCAACCTTTTCGGCAGCAACCAGCGTAGCCTTTGCCGCCCGGTTCTTGGCCGATGCTTCAATCAGGTGCGACCAGTTCAGCAGCGTGTTCGACAGCAAGTCGCTGTTCAGCTTGTCGGTGCCCCCTTTCAGTTTCTTGAATGCCTGCTGGCGAACCAGTGAATTCCCCATCTTGGCACCGATGAATTCGCCGTCCTCTTCCGATACCCGGTAGAACGGCACATAGAATTCGCTTTCCCAAAACTTGCGGGCGGCACCATCAATCAGGCCGGACTGTTCGGCGATGTCCAGGGTGTTTTTCTGAAACTCGTTGAACACCCGGTTCGCGTCGGCAAAGATCATCGCCCGGTTGCGCGTGACCTTGCCTTTTCCCGGCCCGGTCTGGATGGTGTAGTCGAACTTTGTAGTGCCGCTGGCCAGTGACTTGCCGGCTGCAATATCTTGCGGGGTAAATAGATTCTCGCGGTCGTTCTTCGCCAGGCCGTCAGCCCGATTGGCGGCAACGTACCAGAGGAAGTCGTCAAGCTCGCCATGTAAAGGAACGCCTAGTTTCTCGATGAATCCACCGCTCTGATCGCCGTCGTAAGCACCATCCTTGATAGACAGTTTTCCGTGGTGCAGCAGGGTTTCAAATGCGCCCGCAGTGCCTTTTGAAAGTCTGGCCAGCAAGTAAGCCTGACCGCCGTCATTCAGGTCACGCAATCCACGGAACTGATCGACAATGCCAACCGCCATTTTCTTGGCGAAGTCTTTCTTCAGGTACTCCAGCGTCTTGGCGATGCGGCCTTTGGTGTCCGTGTCGCGGCCAACATTCTTGAAGAAATCCAAGTGCGCCTGATCGTAGCTGCGGCCTGAGTCTCCGGTGATGTTGTAACGGATGTCTGGATTCGAGCCGTCGAAGTCTCCGTTGTTGCCGATGGCGGATTTGATTTGGGCGGGGTCGAAGGCGACAATCTCCAGTTCTTTTGCAAAACCGCCGTTCTTGGCAAAATCAAGGATTACGCCATCATGGCCTTTTGCCATTAGCTCTTTGCGCTTTGCAATTGCAAACTCAGATTTGTTGCCGAAACTTCTCAGTGCCCCCTCTTCCTTATCCCGCACTGTCGCGTAATATGGATCCTTCAGGCTCAGATAAATAGGAAGAATGTTTGGCTCGGCCTTGCCGGTCTTGGCGTTGGTCGCGTAGTAACGGGCGGTATCGGTGTTCGTTGTAAAGTAGAAGCCACGGCCAAGCCAGCCAGGGTCGGCCTTGTATCCCTTACTCTCGTCGAACGCTTCGATGTCATCCATCGTCCCGTGATAAACCACCATCGGCTCACTCGTCTGCTGGTCAATGGCTTTTGACACCGAACCAGGATTGACACGACCGTTTTCAAATGGCAGACTGTAATTGCGCTCGGGAGTATAAACCCGTGCTAGGCTGGACTTGACGCCAGTCGGCGCTACAACCCAGGCGGTCTTTGTGACTAGCCTGGGTTTGTTTTTTCCAGAAGTTTCAATCACACGCTCAACGTATTCAATTCTCCCGTCGTCAAATTTCTTCGCGTAAATGACTGATGTTTTGTTTGTTGCACGGGACTGAACAGTAATCGAATCGTAGGCATCAATAACAACCGGCAAGCGCAACAAGTCATCTTTCGTCAGTCGGCGCTGCCCAGGGTGAATCAAAGCCTCTTTGTCGCTACCGTGTTTTGCCGCATGTTTAATTTCATGGGAAACAAAGACATGTTCCATCCCAGTAACATCAGGCCCGCCCTGCTTTAGAATCTCCGCAATCTCTTTTTCTGTTACTGCACGCAACGAGAAATCTTCTCTTGGGTCACTTGACTCAATCGAGCGGGTAACAAATGCGTCAAATTTGTTTTGAATAGCCAGCGTTTCCCAATCGCCAAACCAATTCTTGAACCTTGAGGTGCGAACCTGCACCCACTGGCGATAGTTCAGCTTCGTCTTGCCTGATTCCTTGGCTTTGGCGTAAGCCTCGCGGCCACCGTAGGCGCGCTCAGTGTCGGCAAACTCTTGGTCGGTTGTGGCATCTTCAGCGTAGCGCGTATCACCACTAGACTCAGACAGCTTCATATTCTCCCGCATCACCCCAAGCCCAATCTCCAGCGCCTGCGACAGTGCGCTTTCCTGATTCGCCGGCAAGCCGAGAATGCCCTTAACGATGCGCGTGAACCAATGCCATGCGCTCGTCAGCGCGCTTGAGGATGGCGCCGAAATCTTCTTCAGTTGCGCCTGGAACTTGGGATTGCTGAATGCTTCGGCAACAAACTCATCCACGTTCGTGATGCCGTACATGCCCTTGACCTTGCCGGTGCGCTCGACATGAGCGAATAGCGCCTTCATTTGCGCCGATGCCATGCCGTTCTTTTCCAGCGCCTTCAGCGTACTTGCGTGGATTAACTCATGAATCATATTCCGCTCAGACGATGCCGGGCGGAACAGTGCAACTGTGTTGGTCGCCGGGTTGAATGCGGCTGCATACTTGTTGCCCTCGCCGGCATTCATTTTCCAGCCCTTGCCGTCGCCCACGGTAACAGTCGGATTGATTCCGGTCTTCAGTAGCAGCTTGGCAACTTGGCGATTGAACGGATTGCGCGAGGCGGTGGCGATGAACTTCAGGATTTCGGCAGCGCTCTTGCCTTCTGCGGCCATGCCGTAGATTGCTTTGTCGGATGGGGAAATCTTGGTGCTATCGACTTTGTTGTAGAGCGCAACGCCTTTGTCGGTCTCTTTGGTCTGGATCGTGTCGAACAATTTACCAAAGGCATCATTGATCTTCTGGCGCTCCGAACCTTCCGGGTACCAGAACCAATCTTGAGCAAGCCGCGCAGATTGACTCCCTAATGCTTGAATACTGCCCTGATGAAATGACAGAAGCGCAATTCAGCAAGTGGGGAGAATGCCAGATGCCACATGGGAAAGCTGACGCAATCAAGCTAGAAGATCGCACAGCAGAGCTAGAAGCTGCGCTGCGGGAGGCTAGATCAGCTTTAGACACCCAGCTAAACGACTGCATTAACTTCGATGGTGGAAAACTGACAACTTGCATTATGGAGGCATCAACTAAAACCATCGCAACCATCGACAAGGTGCTGAAGCCATGACCGAAATACAACTAGCCGCAGCAGCAATTCGCGTCTATGCCGAAACCCACCCAAGGCCGAGCCAGGTAACGCAAAAACAAGCCGCAGAAATGGTTGGAGTTTCAGAAGCAACCATCTGTCGCATGGTCAGAGATGGATCGCTAAAACTGAACAAGTTCGGGCGCATTCCAATTGTCGAGATAGACCGAGCCTTGCAGTGCAATGTTTAACGCTCAAGCATCTTTGCAATATTTGCCGATGACGGGTTGTAATAAACCATGGCCTGCTTTGGATTCGACCAGCCGAAAATCTTGCACAGCGTCATCACGTCGACCTTGTGCGCGATCCATGTTGCTGCCGTGTGCCGGCTGTCGTGGAAAGTAAATCCGGGCAGCCCGGCCTTGGCGCGCGCATCAATGAATGACCTTGATAGTGTTCTGGCCGAAATTCCAAGCACCAACGTTGAATGCTTTCCTTGCGCCCGATCAAACAACCGGCGCAGCTTCTTGGTTACAGGAACTCGCCTGGGCGTTGTCTTGGTGTCTGGCAGATAAGCCTCATTTTCTGACACGCGGGCCCAAGTAAGGCCGCATATCTCGCCGGCCCTCATGCCAGATCGCAAGGCAATCAGAAAAGCCAGCCCAAGCCGCGAATTCCTGCCGATGACGCCAAGCATGGCGCGAATCTCGGACCATGTGATGATCCGCTCTCTGTGCGGAGAAGAAGAAGGCTTGCGAATCTCCTTGATAGGATTAGTGGCGATCCACTTCCATTCCTTTCGCGCCTCTTCAAAGATCACCGATAGCACCTTCATTTCGCGCAGCACGGTTGCGTCCTTGACGACCTTGACGCGCCTATCCCGGTAATCCGAGAACAGTAGCGAGTCGGCCTGGCTGACCGTAATATCAAGCGGCAATTCGCGCCGGAAAAAATTGATATAGCGCGTTTCCCTTGCTGGGTTCTTGCGATTTTCGACAACCATTTTCATATAATTGTCGAACAGGTCGGCCAGCGTATACAGATCACCAGGGAGCATTGCCTCCCTGCGCCTGATTTCTGTCTCGCGCGCACTGCCCCATGCAGTAGCCTCGCGCTTCGTCCTGAATGTTTTAGAATCGCGGACGCCGAGAATAAAAACCTGAGCGCGGAATCCGCCCTTGTAGACTGTGATTGAGGCCATTGCCCGTGCGTGATTTTTGCGTGATTTGAATGAATTATTGACGTAAAGCAGTCTAATTCAATTTCACGAACTTACCGCAAGTGGCTGTTTTGAAACGATTGACGCCGCTTAGTTGTCAAACGGCGTCATATCAATTTCCCCACGCAGGGGCCATGTGGCGTTCGCGAAAGTGAATTCTACTCGCCTATGCGGTCAAGTATCTCGCGAGCCTGGAGCACCAGATCTGGAGGCCCCTCCAGAGCGACCTCTTGAAGTAACTCACGAGCACCTTCAAGATCACCCATTTCTTCATAAGCCTTGGCCAGATCGAGCTTGGTACTAACCTCCTCGCGCTGGGCCTCTGAGAAATCAGGCTCCGAAACTGCAGGAAGCTCTGGAACTTCTTCAGCAACTGCTTCGATGGCAGCCGACTTCGTTGATTCTGCCGTAAATGAAGGCATCGATGGCGGCGGTTCATCAGCCGACAAATCAAGGTTGATTGATCCGATATCATAGCTTGGCACCTGCATCGGCTGGCCAAGAACTGTTGAGTCAGTCAGGCGAACATCAAACTCAAGCGACTCGTCCTCATCGATAGTCAACGGCGTTGCCGCAGGAGCAACTGCAGGCTTAGATTCCTCGGCGAGAGCTTCCATCATCGGCTCGAACTCTTCACCCATGCCGATACGGAGCACATCCGGATTCACCACCGTTGCGGAAGAATGGTCAGCATCCGTATCCAACTCAAAATCAACAACCGGAGCGACCGGCTCAAACTCAGGTTCGGCGGCAAAGTCAGAGGCAACCAAAGTTTCATTGCCGACGAAGGTGCTGGTCATTGGGTCAATTGCCCTCATCACCAAGGCATCATCCGGTGAAAAGTCTGAGGGTTCACTCTCTGACTCAGCCAGAATTGCGCCGACATTCGTTACTGTACCAAGATCAAAATCAATGATTTCAGTTTCTAATGAATTCGGAACTGACTCCACCACAACAGGCTCTGGCTCCGGCTCAGATGTCGCCAAAGGTACCGAGGCAACACCCAAATCAAAGTCCAAAGCATTACTGTCTCCAGTACCTATGGTGCTAATGAACTCCGGCTCAGGCTCAGGATCCGGTGCCAGGATTCTTCCAGGCTCGACACTCGTTGAACCAAGATCAAAATCCAGGCTCGTCACATCGTCGACCGCAACAGAACTAGTTTCATCCGGAATATCAAACGAGAAATCAGGCTCACCGGCTGGAATTTCAAGTAGATCACTGACCATTGGCTCACTGGCCACCGGCTCAGCGCTGATGTAGGTATCGTCGAGATTGGGTTCAGCCAGCGCTGCTTGCGCCAGCATGCCTGCAGACACCGCCAATGTAGCCTTGGCCAGCTCTGGCGAAACAATCATCGTCGCATCAGCATCAAATGCTGGCGTTGCAGTGCGCCCCGAAGAATAAAGTGGATTTTCCGGGTCGAGAGCCGCCCCCATCACCGCAACTTTCGTCCACTCAGCCCCCGTCCCGCCGGTTTGCGCGTAAAGCTCACTGGCCAACGTCTCGAACTGCTTCAGACTCTTGCGATTGGCGTAAATTTCCAGAAGCTTGGCATGGATCGCGGTACGCTGCGGATCCTTCTGCAAGGCTTCAATCAGGATTTCCTCCGCCTGCGCATCACGGCCATAAGCCATGTAGACATCAGCCTCGGCAACTGGATCAACTTCATCGGTATCAATCGTCCCCGGGCCAGTCTGACTAAAATCGCCCGTCTGCGGTGGCGTATTGCCGGTATCTACGCTTTGACCACCGGTCATGCGGAAAACCGAATTGGGCCCGAGACTGGAAGGTCCCGGAGCAGCTGTCGTTTCAGCCGGCCCATTGTCACGGCGACGCTTATAGAAGAAGTAGCCGGCAAGCAGAGCCAGTATCCCGCCGCCCCCGGCAAGCGGCAGCGGATCACTTAGCAATCCCTCGATAAAGCCTGGCTCGGGCTCTGGTTCAGGAGGCGGAGGAGGCGTTTTCTTTGGCTCAACCGGTGCTGCTGGCTTGGCTTCGACAATCTTGGGTGGCTCAGGCGGCTTCACCACCTCAACCGGCTTGGCCGGCTCTTCAGCCTTTACCGGCTCTACCTTCGGAGGCTCCGGTACCTTGGACGGGTCTACAGGTTTGGCAACTTCTACAGGTTTTGGCGCAACAGCAGCGGCCGGAACTACAGGTGCCAGTTTCGGCTCATCTTTCTTGACCGCAGCCTGTTGCTGAAGCTCAGCCAGCTTCTGACTCTTGGTTTCGACGAGTTTTTGCAACTCACCAACATTCTTTTCTAGTTGCGCAAGGCGTTCCTGTGCATCTTTTAGTGCCCTGTCTTTGGCAAGCGCATCCTCACTGGCTTTCGCCGTAGCTGCCGCCTGAGCCGCCATCTCGGTACGCGAGACCTTGACCTGATCTTTGGGCAATTCCGCTGGCGCAGCCTTGTCCTCTACCTTGGGAGCAATTTTTCCGGAAGAAACCTGACCGCCGCTCTCCACTTTGCCAGGAGCAGCCGCAACCGCACTGGCGAGTTTCTGACGATAGGCATTCCAGTCACTGGCCTGAGCAACATAAACCTTCCTCGCCTCAGACTGTGGAATAGCCTCAACCGAGGCTTTGTCGGGAATACTTAGAATGGCACCTGACTTCAGACGATTGATATTGCTACCAATAAATGCTTCCGGGTTGTTCTTGTATAAGCCAACCAACATCTGTTCGAGCGAAACCCCCTCGGGCTTGGTCTCTGCAGCAATTTTGCGCAGTGTTTCGCCCCGCTGAACCAGGTGCGTATCCGTACCTGAAGTTTTTTGAGGCTCAGCCGGTGCCTTGGTAGCCGCAGGCTTGGGAACAATTGGGGCAGGTCTCGGTGCCGGGGCCTTGCGTGGCGCAAACTCCCCATTCATGCCACCACCGGGTACGGTTTCGACAATTTTTGCCTCAGCGACAGAAACTGGGCGACTTGCCGCTTTGGCTGCGACCTCAGGCGGATCCAGCAGGAAAGTGTATTCCCTGACCAGACGACCTGACGGCCAATTCAACTCAACCAGAAAATCAAGGAAAGGTTCGTTAACCGGCTTTGACGAGCTAACCTTGATGACAGACTGGCCGCTGGCTCGTTTCTCTACCGTGAAACGCAAATCCATCAGAACCGAGGAATAGTCGATCCCAGCCTGACGGAATGCATCTTGAGGAGCAAGACGGGCGGTCATTCCAGCCGCCTCGTCACGCGAGGTATTCACCTCGAGCTCCGCTCGCAACGGCTGACCAAGCCCGGAAAGCACCGTGATTTTTCCAAGGCCCGCTGCCTCGGCAAGCCATGGCGTTACCGCCAGACAGGACGCTACTGCCAGTACGGCAGCGCGCTTCTTGAAATTTGAGTTCATCGTGTTTTTCACGGCGCCAGCCGAGCGTCGACTTTGGGACTTTTAAATTAACATCATGGACTTAGCAATGCAAGCTAAACCCGCTTCTCATTTAGGGCAATTTTTGCAAATTTGCGACAAATAAAAAACGGGGCCGTAGCCCCGTTTGTTCCGAACTCCGTAGAGATCAGGCATCCAGCAGGATACGCAGCGTGCGCCGCAACGGTTCCGCAGCGCCCCACAGCAACTGGTCGCCGCAGGTGAAGGCCGCCAGGTACTCTGGCCCCATCGCCATCTTGTGCAGACGGCCAACCGGAACGGTCAGCGTGCCGGTCACTGCCGCCGGGGTCAGTTCGCGCTCAGAGATTTCACGATCATTCGGCACGACCTTGGCCCACGGATTGGCCTTGGCCAGCATGTCGCTGATTTCGTCTAGCGGCACATCCTTCTTGAGCTTGATGGTCAGCGCCTGGCTATGGCAACGCATGGCACCAATGCGCACGCACAGGCCATCGATCGGGATTGAACCCGGCGAACGGAAAGCCGGACGGCCGAGAATCTTGTTGCACTCGGCACCACCCTTCCACTCTTCCTTGGACTGACCACCTTCAACCGGAACGTCGATCCAGGGAATCAGGGAACCAGCCAGTGGGGTGTTGCGGAAGTTCTTTTTCGGGAAGGCATCGGAGCGAATTGTCTCGGCCACCTTGCGGTCGATATCGAGAATGGCCGAAGCCGGATCGGCCAGCAGGTCAGCCACCGACGAATGGATAGCCCCCATCTGGGAAATCAGCTCACGCATGTTTTGTGCGCCAGCACCGGAAGCGGCCTGATAGGTCATGGAAGAAGCCCACTCGATCAGGTCGTTTTGGAACAAACCGCCGAGGCCCATCAGCATCAGTGAAACCGTGCAGTTGCCGCCAATCCAGTTCTTTCCACCCTTGACCAGCGCATCCTTCATGACATCCATATTGACCGGGTCGAGCACGATCACGGCATCATCTGCCATACGCAGCGCCGAAGCGGCGTCAATCCAGTGACCGTTCCAGCCGGAGGCGCGCAGTTTCGGGAAAACTTCCTTGGTGTAATCTCCACCCTGGCAGGTAATGATGATTTCGCACTGCTTCAGCGCGTCAATCGAAGAAGCGTCCTGCAACGGCAGTGAAGCCTCCTTGCCACCGAGCACCGGTGCTTTGCCACCAGCGGCGGAAGTGGAGAAATACACCGGGTCTATAAATGCGAAATCGCCTTCCTCAACCATGCGTTGCATGAGGACAGAACCGACCATACCGCGCCAACCAACCAGACCAACCTTCGTCATAGCATCACTCTCCGTGAAAAATCTTTGTATTTACAGCGCCGCCAGCACAGCGTCGCCCATTTCCCTGGTGCCGACCTTGTTGGTTCCGCGCTCGTAGATGTCGCCCGTGCGATAGCCTTGAGCCAACACCGCTTTGACCGCCTTTTCGATGCGCAGTGCCTGCTCTTCAAGGCTAAAAGTGTAACGCAGCATCATGGCCACCGAAAGGATAGTGGCCAGTGGATTGGCAATGCCCTTGCCGGCGATATCCGGTGCCGACCCGTGGGACGGCTCATAAAGACCCTTGTTTTTCTCGTCCAGCGAAGCCGACGGCAGCATGCCGATGGAGCCGGTCAGCATTGATGCCTCATCGGACAGGATGTCACCAAACATGTTGCCGGTGACCATCACATCAAACTGCTTCGGCGCCTTGACCAACTGCATAGCGGCGTTGTCGACCAGCATGTGGCTAAGTTCGACATCCGGATAATCCTTGCTGATCTCAATCATCACATCACGCCAGAGCTGGGTACATTCCAGCACATTCATCTTGTCGACCGAGCATAAGCGCTTGTCGCGCTTCTGAGCGGCCTGGAAGGCGACATGGCCGATACGGCGAATTTCCGACTCGCTATAAACCATGGTATTGAAGCCGACGCGCTCACCGTTTTCCTCACGTACACCACGCGGCTGACCGAAGTAGATGTCGCCGGTCAGTTCGCGGATGATCAGGATATCCAGCCCGGCAACCACTTCCGGCTTCAGCGTCGAAGCATTGGCCAGTTCCGGATACAAAATCGCCGGGCGCAGGTTGGCGAACAGATTCAAATCCTTGCGAATGCCGAGCAGACCGCGCTCCGGACGCTTTTCACGCGGCAACGTATCCCACTGCGGGCCACCAACGGCGCCAAGCAGAATGGCATCGGCCTCACGAGCCAGCTTCTGCGTCGCTTCCGGATAAGGATTGTCAGTCGCGTCGACCGCACATCCACCGAGCAGCCCTTCTTCCATCTCTAATTTGAGATCAAGCGCTTTCAGTACGCGCACCGCTTCAGCGATAATTTCAGGACCGATGCCGTCACCCGGCAGAACACAGACTTTCATAAATTCTCCTTGTTATGCAAACAGCCAGGGCTGGTTGATACGGCGTTTCTCTTCAAACTCACGAATTTTTTCAGCATGGCGCAGGGTCAGGCCTATATCGTCCCAGCCGTTAATCAGGCATTCCTTGCGGAAGGCGTCGATCTGGAATGAAATGCCATAGCCATCGGGACGAATCACCGCCTGCGCCTGCAAGTCGACCACCAGCTTGTAGCCAGGCGTCGCTTCGACCTGCTTGAATAGCGCCTCGACTTCCGCTGCGGGCAAGACGATAGGCACAATGCCGTTCTTGTAGCAGTTGTTGAAGAAAATATCGGCAAATGACTCGCCGATGATCGCCTTGAAGCCAAAATCGAGCAGCGCCCACGGCGCATGCTCGCGCGAACTGCCACAGCCAAAATTAGCACGGGTCAGCAGTACTTCGGCGCCTTGATAACGCGGCTGGTTAAGCACGAAATTCGGATTTTTCGGACGGTTGGTAGCATCCTGCCCAGGCTGACCAACATCCATGTAGCGCCATTCATCAAAGGCATTCGGGCCAAAACCGGAACGCTTGATGGACTTGAGGAACTGTTTGGGGATGATGGCATCGGTATCGACGTTGTTACGGTCAAGCGGTGCAACCAGACCTTCGAGACGGGTAAATTTATCCATGACTTATTCTCAGAGGATGTCGCGCACGTCGGCAAAACGGCCGGCGATGGCTGCCGCTGCCGCCATCGCAGGACTGAGCAGATGGGTACGCCCACCGGGACCCTGCCGACCTTCAAAATTGCGATTGGAGGTCGAGGCGCAACGCTCACCAGGTTCCAGACGATCAGCATTCATCGCCAGACACATCGAACACCCCGGTTCGCGCCACTCAAACCCGGCCGCGACAAAAACCTTGTCCAGCCCCTCGGCTTCGGCCTGACGCTTGACCAGACCGGAACCCGGCACGGCCAGAGCCAGCTTGATGGTCGCCGCAATATGGCGCCCCTTGAGCACCGACGCAGCTTCACGCAAATCTTCAATACGTGAATTGGTGCACGAACCAATAAATACCTTATCAACGCTGATCTGATTCATCGGCGTATTTGGATTCAGCCCCATGTACAGCAGGGCGCGTTCCATACCTTCGCGCTTGACCGGGTCACTCTGCTTGGCCGGATCGGGCACATTGGCATCAATCGCTACAACCATTTCCGGCGAAGTTCCCCAAGTCACCTGCGGGCGAATATCTTCTGCCTTGAGCGTCACCATATGGTCAAATCGGGCGCCGGCATCGCTATGCAGCGTGCGCCAATAGGCGACAGCATCGTCCCAAATTTGACCCTTGGGCGAGAACGGACGACCACGTAAATAATCGATGGTTTTGTCGTCGACCGCAACAAAGCCCATGCGCGCACCGCCCTCGATCGCCATATTGCACAGGGTCATGCGCCCTTCCATGCTCAGACCACGAATCGCGCTACCGCCGAATTCGATGGCGTAACCGTTACCGCCGGCCGTGCCTATGGTGCCGATGATGGCCAGTGCCACATCCTTGGCCGTTACTCCCTTGCCGAGATTGCCTTCAACGGCAATCAGCATGGCTTTTGATTTCTTTTGCAGCAGGCATTGGGTGGCCAGCACATGCTCTACTTCGGAAGTACCGATGCCGTGCGCCAGGCAGGCGAAGGCGCCATGCGTTGAAGTGTGCGAGTCGCCGCAAACCACGGTCATGC
>ERZ724516.1168-NODE-1168-length-15541-cov-4.723621_pt1 | contig 15541 bp, 13 predicted proteins | sample MGYA00376049_ERZ724516 | MGnify/ENA primary metagenome ERZ724516 (study PRJEB28724, sample SAMN07190886) | activated sludge metagenome | isolation source: activated sludge of sewage treatment plant in Hong Hong | place: USA: Christiansburg, Virginia | collected... | reverse complement strand
GCGCAGCGCGGCCATGTCCACGGCGACCTGACGTTCGCCCATGCCCAGGAAGCCGCCGATGTCGACCAGCACCGCATCGACGGTGCCGTCACGGCCAAGAACGATGTCGTTGACTTCGCCGATGTCGTTCCAGCCGTCCTGCACGCCGGCATAGGCGTCCGCATCAATCTCGGCCTCGCTGGCATAGATCCGGGCACCGATCACGTCAGACGCGGTGACAGCCGGACCCATCGCCTCGGTCTGGAACGGCGAAACGGGGGCATCCTGAGCCAGGACAGGCAGCGTCAGCGCCGCCACAAGGGCGGTCGAAGTGAGCAAAGTTTTCAAGGGACTCTCCTGTAGATCTTGTCGGTTGGATGCAGCGTCAACGGGACGCCACTTGTGGGGGATCAACCGGCTGCGGTCCTGAAGGTTCCAAGATCGTACGACGTCGATCCGGCGATGCGCTGGAATTCGCCAATGCCCCCGCCGATGCGCCCCGAAACTTCGCCCCGGCGCGGCCGGCCGTCAGACCATTTCGTCGGGCACCAGGGGAAAGGCCCGGCCAAACACCTCGGCCTGGCGATGGTCATAGGGCAGCAGGAACCCGCGCCGCTGGTCCGGCGGCAGCTTCGCGTTCCGCGTCGCCAGCGCGCGCCAGGCCAGCACGGCCTGTCCGGGGTCAAAAAAAGCCGCCCCCGGCTCTCCCGCCAGCCAATGCTCCATCAGCCGCCGCCGCAGCGCCGCCACCGTGCCGGGTCGCTCGATCAGCAACCCTGCCTCGGTGTCCCAGCGCAGCGACCGGCCGTTCAGGTTGGCCGAGGAGACGATCGCCCGCTCGTCGTCAAAGATGCTGACCTTGGCGTGGATATAGACCAGCGGAGCGCCCTTCAGCTGCGCCCGTCCGCGCGCCCGGGTTTTCCGGGGCTGCGCCGCGCCGCCGACAAACAGCCGCCGCCCGAAGCCCCGGCGCAGAATGCGCAGGCACTTGGCCTGCAGAAACTCGCCCAGCCGCGCGTCCAGGCCGGTCGCGCCCTCGAACGCCACGTCATCGGGCGCGGCAGGCAGGATCAGGATCATCGTCAGGCCGGGGATCTCGCGCGCGGCCCGCGCCAGCCGTCGCGCCAGCCGCCGGTTGCGGAAATACTGCGTCTCGACATAGATCAGCCGGCGTGCCCCGGCGATGGCCGCGTGATGGGCGTCCTCGATTTCCGTCACCGCCCGGTCCGGAGCGATGGACCGCCAGCCGCCACGCAAACGCCGCCGCGACAGCGTGCGCAGGAACCGCAACCCATCGCGCATCGGTGCCGGGGCCTGGGGCGCAGCCTCGCCTCGGATCGTCTGCAGGAAGGTGCCCAGATGGGCCGCCGCATCCGCCGCCACCGGCCCTTCGACCATCAGCTGCACGTCATGCCAGGTCTCGTGCCCCGGCACCTGGTGGTCGGGCGTGTCGTAGAACCGCTCGTCCAGATCCAGCCCGCCGATGTACAGCCGCGCGCCGTCGAACACCGCCAGTTTCTGATGATGCGTCGCAGGATACAGCGGCGGCAGCGACAACAGCCGGGGCCGGGGAATCGCGTCCTTGGCCGCCAGCATCCCGCGCACGCCCGGCATTTCGCGCAGCGCCGCCACCCGGTGCGGGCTGACCAGACGGCCCAGCCAGCCGCTGACACGCCGCAACCGCGCCTGCACCACGGGCCAGAACAGCATCCGCGGCCAAAGCCCCGCAACCGCCGAATGCAGCGACGGCACCACCTCCAGCCGCGCATCCGGACCGGCCTGATCCGCCGCCGCCCACAGCATCCGCACCGTGCGCCAGGTCGCGCGGTGCAGCCGGGGCCGGGCCACCGGATCAAAGTCCGACAGCACCAGCCGCACCGCCACCCCGCGCCGCAAGGTGTGGATCATCAGATGAAACCAGGTCTCTCCCACGGCCAGCCCTTCGGCAGACCGCAGCCGGGTCTTCAGGTCAAACACCCGAAACCCGGCGACAATCTCGCGCTCGGCGGACAGGAAAGCACGTTCCAGCGCCGGATAAGCCTCGGCCGCCGTGACCAGGATGTCGACGTCAGCCGCCGTTTCGCCTGGCTTCCCGCGCGGGAAACCGGACATGACCTAGCCGCGCAGGCTGTCGGTGGACGAAAAGAACATCGCCTGACTGACGGCCGAGCGGACCTGCTCTTCGGTGTAGGGCTTGTTGATCAGGAAGGCCGGTTCCGGACGATCCCCGGTCAACAGCCGTTCGGGGAAGGCCGTGATGAAGATCACCGGAATGTCGCCGAACTGCGCCAGGATCTCGTTCACCGCCTCGACGCCCGAGGAATTGTCGGCCAGCTGGATATCCGCCAGGATCAGGTCGGGCCGATCCGCCGCCGCCATTGCCACCGCTTCGGTATGGGTCCGGGCGTTGCCGGTGACCTGATGGCCCATGCCTTCGACGATCGCCGTGATGTCCATCGCGATGATCGCCTCGTCCTCGATCACCAGCACCGCGCCGCGCACCGACGCCTCCATCTCGCGGACGGCGACATCGACCAGATGCCGGGCCTCGGCGCTGTCGATCCCCATGATCACGCCGACCTGCTTCAGATCGAACCCTTCGATCGTCGACAAGAGCAGCGCCTCGCGTGAGTTCGGGGTAAGCCCCGCCATATGTGCCTGCGCGACCGAGGCAAGACCGCCATCGGCCTCGGCCACCGGCGCACCAGAGGTGGCCCAGATCGAATGGAACACGGCGAACAGGGACACCTTGGCGTCATTGTCCTGCATCAGCAGGTCAGGCTCTGCGATCACGCTTTCCAGCACCGCCACGGCGTAACGGTCGCCGCTGGTCTGGTTGCCGGTCAAAGCGCGGGCATAGCGCCGCAGATAGGGTAGATGGCGGGCGACCGTGGCCGAAAGGTCCACCGTGTCCTGTGCGAACATTACTCACTCCATGTGGCAAACTGACGTATCCTTGGGAACCAAACGCGGGGTGCGACGTTCGGTTCCGTGCCCGGCAAGAAAAATGCAAAAAATCTGCGGCGCGTCGGAACCAGAGGTCGAATGGGGCGTTTGTAGACCATGAGTAGTGGGAAACGTAGCACAAGATGACACAGAACAAGGACGAAGACCCGCCGACCAGGCAGGCAATACGGGCGCAGATAGACGAAAACCTGAAGCGCGTCTACACCACCGCGCTGAACGAGGAACTGCCCGACCGGTTCCGCGATCTGCTTGCACAGCTCAAGTCCAAAGAGCCGAAATCGGATTCGGGCAGCGGTTCGGGCAGCGGTTCGGGCAGCCTGTCATGACGACCAGGGCCAGACCAGAGCCCGACGATCCGCGCGACCGGCTGGCGGGCGCGATCCCCAAGCTGCGCGCCTTTGCGATCAGCCTGGCACGCGATGTCAGCAAGGCCGATGACCTTGTGCAGGAAACCATCCTCAAGGCCTGGTCCAACATGGACAAGTTCGACCCCAAGACCAACCTTGACGCCTGGCTGTTCACCATCCTGCGCAACACCTTCTACTCCTCGCTGCGCAAGACCCGTCGCGAGGTGCAGGACACCGACGGCGTGCATGCCGCTCAGCTGTCGGAAAAGCCCGCGCATGACTCGCGCCTGGCCTTCACCGACTTTCAGCGCGCCTTTGACACACTGTCTCCGGAACACCGCGAAGTGTTGATTCTGGTGGGCGCTTCGGGCTTTTCCTGCGAAGAGGCAGCGGGCATGATGGGCGTCGCGATCGGCACGGTCAAAAGCCGCGCCAGCCGGGCGCGCAAGCGGTTGTCGGAAATCCTGCATCTGAAGGACGGCGAAGACATGTTCTCGGGCACCGACGGGGCAACGCAGGCGGTTGTCCTGCGCAGCACGGCAGCCGCGTTTTGAGCCTTGGGCTCAAAGGTCTGATCCTGCGCAGCAGCCTGGGTGTCCGCCTTGGCTCGACCCTTGTGCTTGCGCTGATGCCGCTGGGCATCCTGTCGGTCGTGCAGGCCAAATCCGCCCAGCGCGAGATCGAGGCCTCTACGCTGGAAGGCGTCGCCGGGGCCTCGCTGCGGGCCGTCCAGCCGCAGGTCGAACTGATCAAGGAGGCGCAGGTGTCGGCCCGCGTGCTGTCCGCCGCCCTGTCCTTTGCGCTGGAGGAAGGCGTGGAATGCAGCGGTCGCGCCAAGGCGGTCGCCGACACGATCCCCGAAGCGACCCTGGTCGCCTATATCCCGCTGTCCGGGCTGATGACCTGTTCGTCCAGCGACACCGTGCACGACTTCAAGGACAGCCCGATCTTCCAGCGCCTTGTCGCCCAGCCCAAGCCGATGGTGATCTACAACCCGATGGGTCCGATCTCGAAAACCGCCGTTGTCGGGATCGGCCAGCCGGTCTTTGACCGTGCGGGCGTCCAGGTCGGGATCGTCGCGATCTCTCTGCCCTATCTGTCGGTCGCCCCGCAGGAATATTCCGACGCCGTCGCCCTGTGGCAACCCAGCTATCTTGCCACTTTCGGGCCGGATGGCGAAATCCTGATCTCGTCGGACGACGCCGTTGCTGCCGCCGATGCCGTGCCGCCCGGATTCCCGCTGGATGACCTGACAAGGCTGTCGGGCGTCTCCAGCTATTTTGACTCGACCGAAGGCCGCAGCATCGTGTCCGTCACCCCGGTGGCAAGCGACCTGTATCTGCTTGCCGTCTGGCAGCGCCGGTCGACCGGGTTCTGGACCCGGTCCGGCGACGTGATGCCCTTTGTCATTCCGGTCCTGACCTGGGTCGCTGCGCTGGCCGCGGCTGCCTGGGCCTCCAGCCAGCTTGTCGTGCGCCATGTCCGCGCCCTCTCGCGGTCGATGACCCGCTACATGTCCGACCGCACGCACCCAGCGATCATGGACATCGACGCCGCTCCGACCGAAATCCAGCGCCTGCACGCCGTCTATCACGACCTGATCCGCACGATCGAACAGGACGAAGCCGACTTGCAGAACCTGATCGTCGACAAGGATGTCCTCTTGCGAGAGGTGAACCATCGCAGCGGCAACAGCCTGCAGGTGATCGCCTCGGTCATGCGGATGTACCGGCGCGAGGCGCGGGAAGACTCGTTGCGCGGCGTGCTGGACAGCCTGATCAACCGGGTGATCGCGCTGTCGTCGACCCATACCAGCCTGTATAGCATGTCCGGTCGCCGCGATGTGCCGATGGACGAAATCCTGTCCGGGGTGGTCCGCAGGCTGAAAGAGATTCACGGCGTCGCGCTGGGCGTGGCGAAAAAGCAGCTCCAGCCGATCCGGATGCCGGCCGAGGCCGCAATCCCCCTGGCGTTGGCCCTGGCCGAAACCGTCAGCTGCCTTTTCGCCGCGCGCACGGTCGCGACCGAAGGGGTCGAGATCACGCTGACCGAACAGGGCGACCGCGTGCGCCTGTCGGTCACCGGCCCCGAAGTGCCCGAGTTCGCGCCGGAAACCACCTCGGGCCTTGTGTCCCTGCCGCGCCGGATGCTGCAGCAATTCACCAGCCAGCTGCGCGGCACGATTTCCATCCGGATCGAAGGTGGCCGCTCGATCATCGTGCTGGATGTGCCCCGCGAAGCCTGAAGCGGGATAAGTTTTCGCGCACCCGTCGTCACAGGGCCGATTTCTTCAAAGAAATCGGACCGGAGTTTTCGAAAACTCCGCAAGCTCCGGTTCGCCGGGGCCGCGTTTCCTGCAAGCCTTGGCCTGCTTTGGACCGGACCGACAGACAATGGCCGACCCCGGCAGGGATCGGCCTTGTTTCGCACTCCGAATCGGATCAGTGCCGGACGCCCGCCCCGCTCCAGGCATGTTCCGGGCGCAGGGTCGCATCGACGCGCCGTATGTCCTGCCCCAGCGCCGAGGACAGCCCCTTTGCCAGCGCGCTGGCACTGGCCACTTCGCTGCGCAGCGTGGCGTTCAGCTCTTGCAGCATCCAGTCCCGCGTTTCGCCCATCAGGCGGTCTTCCGTGTCGGTCGGCGGGAACAGCCAGGCGGCCAGGGCCCCCAGGCCCGCGACCACCGCGCCGGTCGCAAGCGGGTGGCTGTCCACCGCCGCGCGACCCTTTTCGGCCATCACCAGCTTTTGCACATACAGCCGCTCGCGCGCCTGCAGGGCCTGGGTCCGCGCACCTTCGGTCAGCGATTCCAGCCCCTTGCCCAGCGCGCCCGTGGTGTCGCGCGCCAGCGCCGCCAGCACGTCGGCCCGATGCTTGGCCAAGGCAGCCGCCGGGGCCAGCCCACGCCGGGCCGCATCGTCGATCTGCGCCAGAAGACCTTCTGCCCGACTGCGCAAACCGCGCGCCTCGTGCAGCCAGTCTTCCTCGGGATCGACCGGAGTCTCGGCGGGCGGTCCTCCTTCATCCTCCCAACGGGTCAGCGCCTCGTACCGGGTTCCGGCCATCGCCGGGACCGCAGTCGCCGCCTCGGCATCCGGCACCTGGTGCTTGCGGCCCAAGAGCAACGCCGCCAAGGCCAGCCCGGCCACCGCAGCCGCGACCGGCTTGGCACGGACCGTGCCATCCAGCCGCTCCAGCACCGGCCCGACCAGCGGCCGCGCCTGCGCCATCAGCGCCGTCTTGCCCTCGCCCAGCAGGGTGGACGGGCGCAGACGGTCGCGCAGCTCGACCAGCGACTGCGCCAGGGCCTGCCGCTCACGCTCCAGGTTGCGTTCGATTTCCTGTGTGGACACATCAGACATGTTGCACTCCCTTGTCTTGCAGCCCGTTGTCGTGCAGCCCGGCCTGAACAGCCGCAGCATCCCGGCGCAGACCGCGCAGCGCCCGGTCAGGCCACAGCCCGCGCAAGCTCAGCGCGGCCTTGCCCGCCAGTGCCAGGGCCAGTGCCACGGCGCACAACACGCCGCCCACGATGACCGCGGCCCAGGCCGGACCCAACCCCGTCGTCGCCAGCCCCGCCACCGCGGCACCGGCAAGCACGTTCAGCCCGACCAGGCCCACGACCACGGCGCCCACGACCTTGACCAACCCGGCCCCGGCCGATCTGACGCTTTCGGTCGCCTCGGCGCGGGCAAGTGCAAGCTCGCCCTTCACCAGACGGCCCAGACCGGCGACCACTTCGGACAGAAGGGACGCCGTCCCCTCTGCCCCCTGATCAAGTCGCGGGCCCATCAGACGCGCGGCCCCGGACCCGCGTCGCCACGATCGGCCATCCGGCGCTGCGCCGACGACTTCACAAAGCGTGCCGCCGCAAAGCCGACCACCGCAGCCGCAGCCATGAAGGCCCCCGGATGCCGCTTGGCCAGATCCTTGACGTCCGCCGTGATGTCGGCGACCGACCGCTGCCGCAGCGCCTCGGACGCCTGGGTCAGCCCCTGCGCGACCGAGCCAAGGACCCGCGTCTTCAGCCCGTCGCTGCCATCTTCATCTGACGCGCGCTGCAGCGTCGCCGCCAGCCGGTCGCCAACCTCGGACAGCGATTCCCGGGCGCCATCGGCCTTTTCGACCGCCGCATCCCGCACCGCCGCCATGGTCGAGCCCGCGCCCGCAACCACGGCATCCTTGGCGTCCAGCGCCTTGGCCTTCATCGTCTGCAGCCGCGACTTGCCGTCATCCATCGCATCCTCGGCCGCATCCTTCACGTCCGCGCCGAAGTCGCGGACCTGTTCGCCGATATCCTCGGCCTTGCGCTTTGCGGCAGAGGCCGCATCCTCGACCGCGCGCTGCACGGTCTTGCCATTCTCGCGCGCGGTGTCAGCCATGCGATCGGTGGCGGACGACATCGCCTTTTCGGCGTCGTGCACCGGCTTGGTATAAGTCGTGTTCATGGTCGCTCTCCTGTCTAGGACTGTCTCTGGCCGCATCCGCAGGGGACGCCGACCGTTCCCCTGAACAATGCGCCTGGCGGAGTTCGGTTCCCTGCATCTGCCGGTCCATTGCCGCAGCCAGCACCGGATCGGCGAAAATCCGGCGTGTTGAAAAATCTGTCCGCCCCCAGGGAACCACTTGCGGACCTGCCAAGTTGTGCCGGTGACCGAAGCGCCATCCAGGCCTTCACCGACAAAGGAGAATCCCATGCTGAGCTGGGCCGTTACCTTTCTGATCATCGCCATCATCGCCGGCGTTCTTGGCTTTGGCGGCATCGCGGGCACCTCGGCGGGCATCGCCCAGGTCCTGTTCTTCGTCTTCCTGGTGCTGTTCGTCCTGTCCCTTGTCCGCGGCGCGATCCGCCGCTGACCCTGCCTCCGAGGATACGGTCCTTTCCCTGCCGGCATTCCTCGACCTGGGTTGCGACTTCGGTCGCAACCCATTTTTTTGCCTCCTACAACCCGCACCCAGGAAACGCTCTCAGGAAACGCAAAAAGCGGCCCACCCGGGGCCGCTTTCCTGTCCGACAAAGGCCGTCGTCACGCCGCTTTCGGCACCAGCTGACGGTCGCGCATCTGCAGCGTCGCGGTCACCCGGTCGCGTGAAATCCGTGGCATCAGCCCCTGCAGGAACGCCTGCAACGACCCGACTGCCTGACCTTGGGTCACCATCAGCACGATCTCTCCGCCGCCATTGCGCCGCAGCGCGGGCAGAAAGGTCAGGATCGCGCACATCAGGGAAAACATCGCTTCGGATTCGTCGCCATCGGCCGCCATCACCATGCGGTCCAGCCCGCCATGGTCCTGGATCGCCCCATGCAACCGCCGCAGCGAGGCGCTTTGCCGAAAGTCGGTCCAGATCATCTCGGCCCCCGGAATCGCCAGCTCGGCCAGCGTCATGCGCACCAGGGACTGCCCGGCAACGATGATCCGCGCGCCTTCCGACAGGGGGACCCCGTCCATCGGCAAGGCCAGCGCGGCTTCGTTCATCAGGATCACGGCGGGACGTTCGGACTGACGCATCTCGGGCATCCTCTGGTGGGGCGGACCGTTGCTTGGTCTGTGGTCGTGCAACGCCCTATACGCGGCCCGGTTCCCGATGCCGTGACACACCCGCGTGAGCCGGCAGATTCCCGCGCAATCGTCAGGGGGAAAGGGAACCGCCCCGCCCCGTCGCCCGTTGCCTGAACACGCAGCGCAAGGGGAAGTGACAGAATGTCGGACCTGCAACCGGACAGCCCCATCGCAGATCATGCTCCCCTCGCCTCTGACAGCTATATCACCGCCGGTCGTTCGGTCGCGTCGCTGACCACGCTGGCGACGATCACGGCGGTCTGCGCCATCCTGTACATCGCCAAGGACCTGTTCCTGCCGTTGGCCCTGGGCATGCTGGTCGCCTTCATCCTGTCCCCCGTCGTCAACGCCCTGCGCCGCCGTGGCCTGCGCGACATGCCCGCCGTGATCCTGACCGTGCTGGCGACGGCGATGCTGGTGGCGGCCTTCGTGCTGGTGCTGGCCTATCAGCTTAGCCAGATCGGCGCGAACCTGCCGCAGTACCAGGGCAATGTGCTGGGCAAGGTCGACACCATCCTGGACGCGGGCAAGGACAGCCGGATCATCGGGCACCTGCAGGGTCTGGTCGAAAACATCTCGGACCGCCTGGCCGCCGAAACCGCCACCCCCGAAGACCAGGCGATGAAGGTCGAGATCGTCGAACACACCGGCGTGCAGGACTGGCTGACCGGGGTGATCATCCCCGCCCTGTCGCCGGTCGCGATCTTCGGCCTGATCTTCGTCGTCGTCGTCTTCGCCCTGCTGGAGCGCGCCACCCTGCGCGACCGGCTGGTGCAGCTGATCGGCGGGACGAACATCCTGGCCACCTCGCGCCTGCTGGCCGAAGCGGGGGCCCGCGTCTCGACCTATCTTCTGGCGCAGCTTGTGGTGAACGTCATCTACGCCATCCCGATCTGGCTGGGCCTTTGGCTGATCGGCGTGCCGAACGCCCTCTTCTTCGGCCTCGTGACGCTGGTCCTGCGCTTCGTGCCCTATATCGGGTCGGCCATTTCGGCGATCCTTCCCTTGCTCATGGCCTTCGCCGTGTCGCCCGACTGGTCGCTGGTCCTGTGGACCGCCGCGCTGTTCGGCGTGGTCGAACTGGTCACCTCCAACCTGATCGAACCGTGGTTCTACGGCCAGCGCACCGGGGTTTCGCCCCTGGCCGTCATCGTGTCGGCGATGTTCTGGACCTGGCTCTGGGGGCCGATGGGGCTGATCATGGCCACGCCGCTGACCGTCTGCCTTGTGGTGATCGGCCATCATGTTCCCAGCTTGCGCCTGTTCCCGATCATGCTGGGCGATCAGCCCGTCCTGTCCGAATCCGCCCGGCTGTATGACCGCCTTCTGGCCGGGCAAAGCTTTGCCTTCACCGAGGCGGCGACCACGTCGACCGCCAAAAGCTATCTGGCCGAATACTATGACCGCACCGCGATCCCGGCGCTGGCGCTGGCACAGTCCGACAATCAGGCGGGCCTGCTGTCGGAGTACCAGACCAACCGCATCGCCCATGCCGCCTGGACCCTGACCGAAGAGCTGGAAACCGTGGTCGAGGACGAACTCGCCGTCGCCACCGAAACCCCGGTCGAAGGCGAAACGACCCTTCTGACCAACGGGGTGCTGGATGGCCTCGGCTGCAGCGTCGTCGTGATGGGCGCGCAGACCCGGCTGGACGATGCCGCGGCACAAATGCTGTCCCAGGCCCTGCGTGCCGAAGGGGCCGAGGCACTGTCCCTGCCGCATCGGACCGCCCTGCCACAGGCCTTGGGCAAACGAAAGCCGCAGGCACTGATCCTCGTCACCCTGGACGGCGCGCCGCCGACCTCGGTCGATCTTCAGATCCGCCAGTTGCGCCGCCGCTTGCCCGGCATGCGGATCGGCATCGCGCTCTGGCCGTCCGAGCCGAGCCCGGACGCCCGGAAATCCGCCGCCGATTTCGTCGCTCACGGGATGGAGGCGATCATGATCGAAGCCTTCACCAAGCCACCGGCAAAGAAGACCGCCTGATCAAGCTGCCTGCGCCTGCGCGTCGGGCTGGATCGCGCGGGCCACGGCGGCCCCCATGTCCGCACTGACGCAGATGCCTTGCGCAAACGGCATCCGGTGCAGAAGGTAGGGCGCGGCGGGCAGGAACAGCCGGCCGTCACCCACATCGCGCAGCGCGAAATCGGGGGTCATCGCCACAGCGCCTTTGGCCAGACGGGCGCGCAAGGCGGGAAAGGGCAGGTCCTCGGCCCCCAGCGCCCGCTGTCCCCGCGCGTCGATGAAAACCGGAAAGGCGGCGCTGGTCCCGTCCTCGGCCCGGACCTCGGTCACCCCGTCCGTCCGCGACAGCTCATACCCCTCGCCCAGCGCCAGCAGGTCCAGGCACCCCGCCCGATGCAGCGCCAGCAGCCGACGGATCGACTGCGGCGGCACGGCGGCATAGTTGTCGATGAAAACCCGTTTCAGCGCCTCGAACCGGTCGCGGTCGGCCGGGGTCAGCTCTGGAACGGCGGCCTCCATCGGCTCGTGCATCCGCAGGATCGCATAGCGCCAGCCGACCACCCGCCGCGCGGCGGTGTTGCGGTCCACCTGCGCCAGGTTGGCGCTGGCCCAGTCGAACGGGTCCGCCGCCAGCCGGGGCGCGAAATAGGCGTCGGCAAAGCCTTCGGGCGTCAGATAGGCCAGCCCCACCGTCTCGGCATAGGCGGGATCGGCGGCCGCCATCTCGGCCACGAACAGCCGCCACAGCCGGTCCAGAAGCCCGTCGGCCCCGTCCCCGATTTCGCGCAAGACCGCCGCTTCGGTCAGATGCGCCAGCGGCTGATAGGGCAAGGGGCACCAGAAATCCGCCTCGGGCAACAGGCCCTGCCGCGACATCAGCGTGATCCGCAACGCCTGCGCCCCGGCGTCCGGATGAAACGCCCGATCGCCATCCGTGAACCGTCCGTGCTGGCAGGCCACCGCCATCGCCGCGTCGATCCCCGACAGCGAACTGCCCAGCACCCCCACCGGACCCGCCGGTACCTGCGCCTCGACCAGCCCGGTCCAGGGCGACACGAACAGCCCGCGGTCCTGCGCCGGATCGTCCGGCCAGACATGGCCCGTCGCCAGCACCACATGGCTGAACAGCAGGCTTTCTTCCCCCTCGCCCGCGTCGAAACTGACCCGCAGATCGTCTCCGACCGGGGCGACGTCAACCACCCGGGTCGCTTCCCGCAACGCCACCCGATGCCCGCGCAAAGGGGCTTCGGCCAGCATCCGCTCCAACTCGTCGCGGAACCAGGCCCCCAGCAGCAGCCGGGGCAGGAACTGCCGGTCATGCAGGTCGGCCTTGTCCACGCCATAGACCGCCAGCATCGCGTCGGGCTGCAAGGTCAGCCAATCCAGATAGGTCTGCGACAGGGGCGGGATCTCGATGCTGGCGATGTTGGCCAGCATGGTGACCTGCGCCGCCTCGGGGCTGTAGGGCAAGCCCACACCGGCCAGCGACCCGGTCTCGAACAGGGTGACCATGACCGGCTGCGGCGACCGCAACAGATGGTGCAGGGTGTAAAGTCCGGTCGGCCCCGTGCCCACGATGGCGACGGAACGGAACGCGGCAACGGGTTCGGACATGATCGGCCCTGTCAGATTGGCGCTTGGCCTGCGGCACTGGAAAAGTGGCTGGAAAAGAAGGGCGGGACCCTTGGCCCCGCCCCCGGCGTCACAGATCGGCCTCTCCCCGCGTCCCCAGATCGGGGGAGCTGCCGGTCACCGCGCCTTTCACGATGCTGACAATTCCGCGCAGCACGCCTTCTCCGTCCCAGACATCGGCATGTCCGGGGTCGATCACCAGCGCCACCACGTCATGCGCCTCGGCTCCGTTCGGCCAGAACACCTGCGCACCGGGAGTCCACAGGTCCTTGACCAGGCCCTGATCGCTGCTGACCGTCGCCTCGCCCTTCAGCGCCACATGGTCGCCCCGGCCCTGATAGGACAGGAACACCGTCCCGTTGACGCGAATGTCGCGCGCGGCGGGCGAGGAGCTTTCGGTCAGGACATAGATCACGCCCTTGTCCTGCGTCGGGATCGTCGACATCGGCCGCCCGCGCAGCCCGGTGTCGGAACAGGTGACCAGCATCGCGATGTCGATCGCCTCGATCATCTCCCAGACCCGAGGGGCCGGGATCGGCTCGGGCTGCGGCTGGCTGGGGTTCGGGGTGTCCATGTGGTCGCTGACAAGGGTCATCGGGTTCATCCTTGAATAAGGTCGGCGCAGAAGCTGCGTGTCGCAAACGAAACGCACGGAAAGCCCGCCGGTTCCCACGACGCAGGCCCGTCACGATCCAGCGCGCCGGTTCCCCGCTGGCGGGGCGGGGGTGTCCCCGAACCGTTAAGAAAGCCTGAACGCAAAAGCCCAAGGTCTTGAAAACCTTGGGCTTCGCCGTTTTGTCCACTGTGGACGGATCAGTGAACGACCGCCTGCGCCGGCCGCTCGCGGTGGCTTTGCACCACCCGGTCGCCGATGATCAGCCCCTCGGGGCCAGCCGTCACCCGGATGACGCTGCCATCCAGAACTTCCCCGGCCAGCAGCATTTCGGACAAGGGGTCTTGCAACTGCCGCTGGATCACCCGCTTCAGGGGCCGCGCGCCGAACACCGGATCATAGCCTTCGTCCGCCAGCCAGGCCTTGGCCGTCGCATCCAGGTCCAGCACGATCTTCCGCGCCGCCAGCCGGGCCTCCAGCCGCGAAAGCTGGATCTCCACGATCCCCGACATGTCGCCCCGGTTCAGCCGGTCAAAGATGATCTGCTCGTCCAGACGGTTCAGGAATTCCGGCCGGAAGTGCTGGCGGACCGCCTCCATCACCTCGGCCTTGGCATGGGCCGCATCCATCCCTTCCGGCAGCTCGGACAAGGCCCGCGCCCCAAGGTTCGAGGTCAGGATGATCAGCGTCTGCTTGAAGTCCACCGTCCGGCCCTGACCATCGGTCAACCGGCCGTCGTCCAGCACCTGCAACAGCACGTTGAACACGTCCGGATGCGCCTTTTCGACCTCGTCGAACAGGACCACCTGATAGGGCCGCCGCCGCACGGCTTCGGTCAGAACCCCGCCCTCGTCATACCCGACATAGCCCGGAGGCGCGCCGATCAGACGGCTGACGGAATGCTTCTCCATGAACTCGGACATGTCGATGCGGACCATCGCGCTGTCATCGTCAAAGAGGTATTCGGCCAAGGCCTTGGTCAACTCGGTCTTGCCGACGCCGGTCGGGCCCAGGAACAGGAACGAGCCCAAGGGCCGGTTTTCATCCGACAACCCGGCCCGCGACCTGCGCACGGCACGGCTCACGGCTTCCACCGCAGCCCGCTGCCCCACGACGCGCTTGCCAAGCTCATCTTCCATCTTGAGAAGCTTTTCCTTCTCGCCTTCCAGCATCTTCGTGGTCGGGATACCCGTCCAGCGTTCGACCACCTCGGCGATCTGCTCGGGCCGCACCGCTTCGGAGACCAGGGCCTGACCTTCCTTGGCTTCCGCCTCGACCAGGTCCTTTTCCAGCTGCGGGATGCGCCCGTATTGCAGCTCGCCCGCCTTGGCAAAGTTGCCCTCGCGCTTGGCGCCCTCAAGCTCCGCCCGGGCGGTGTCCAGCTGTTCCTTCAGCGTCCGCGCCGCCTCCAGGCTGGCCCGTTCCGCCTGCCATTTCGCCGTCACTTCCGCCGACTTCTGCTGAAGATCCGCAAGCTCGCGTTCCAGCTTCTCCAGCCGGTCCTTCGACGCCGCATCGTCCTCTTTCTTCAACGCCTCGGCTTCGATCTGGAACTGCAGGATCTGCCGGTCCAGCGCATCCAGCTCTTCGGGCTTGGAATCCACCTCCATCCGCAGCCGAGACGCCGCCTCGTCCACAAGGTCGATCGCCTTGTCGGGCAGGAACCGGTCGGTGATATAGCGGTGCGACAGGGTCGCCGCCGCGACCAAGGCCGCATCGGTGATCCGCACCCCGTGGTGCAGCTCGTACTTTTCCTTGATCCCGCGCAGGATGCTGATCGTGTCTTCCACCGTCGGCTCGGACACGAACACCGGCTGGAAGCGACGGGCCAGGGCCGCGTCCTTTTCCACATGCTTGCGGTATTCGTCCAGCGTGGTCGCGCCCACACAGTGCAGCTCACCCCGCGCCAGGGCCGGCTTGATCAGGTTCGCCGCATCCATCGCGCCTTCGGATTTCCCCGCGCCGACCAGGGTGTGCATCTCGTCGATGAACAGGATGATCTCGCCGGCGGCGGATTCGATCTCTTTCAGGATCGCCTTCAGCCGCTCCTCGAATTCGCCGCGATACTTTGCGCCCGCGATCAACGAGCCCATGTCCAGCGCCATCAGCTTCTTGTTGCGCAGAGATTCCGGCACGTCTCCGTTGACGATCCGCAGCGCCAGCCCCTCGGCAATCGCCGTCTTGCCGACACCGGGTTCACCGATCAGCACCGGGTTGTTCTTCGTCCGGCGGCTCAGGACCTGCATCGCGCGACGGATTTCCTCGTCCCGCCCGATGATCGGGTCGATCTTGCCGTCCCGCGCCGCTTCCGTCAGGTCGCGGGCATATTTCTTCAGCGCTTCCATCGTGTCTTCCGACGAAGCCGAATCCGCCGTCCGCCCCTTGCGGACCTCGTTGATCGCCGTGTTCAGCCCTTGGGCCGTCACCGCCCCCGCCGTCAGCGCATCCTTGGCCCGCGTGTTCACCAGCGCCAGCGC
>ERZ724516.1167-NODE-1167-length-15550-cov-5.412907_pt1 | contig 15550 bp, 17 predicted proteins | sample MGYA00376049_ERZ724516 | MGnify/ENA primary metagenome ERZ724516 (study PRJEB28724, sample SAMN07190886) | activated sludge metagenome | isolation source: activated sludge of sewage treatment plant in Hong Hong | place: USA: Christiansburg, Virginia | collected... | reverse complement strand
TTGTAGGATTGGTAAGCGGTTACTTACCTGCAAAACGCGCCTCTCAGTTAGATCCGATTGAGAGCTTGAGATTTGAGTAGTTCGTTTTACAACTGAAATAAAATGGTAAGTATGAATGCTCTGTCACTTCGAGCGATTGAGAAGCTAAAAATCTATTTCCTTACTAACCCATAATAAAAACCGAAACCAAGAGTAATCATACTCATGTTCCAATTGTTTTTTACTTTGGTGTAATCAAACCAGCCTTTAAAACCGGGATAGTAAGGATCAAATTGCCCGAAATTATAATTATAGGATATATGTCCGCCAATAGCAAAATTTGGATCTACAATAAAATATAAGCCAATCATAGGCTCTACAAATGAACTGCTAAACTTTGTTGGATATTTACCTATCAGTGTATCACTCCGGTATTTAACGCCTTTAAATTCGTTATAATTATAGCCAGCATTTAACGAGAAAGTTGCAAAGCCATTATCGCTAAAAAATTTATCGAAGCCTAACTTTAAATAACCATTTTGCGATTGCATATTGGTATTTACATTTTGATCTCTGAATGCTTTTTGTGGTTTGTAATAAGTGTAGGCATAACCAACACCCACAAAAAAGTTTGATACGAGTTTGCATGTTATGTTCAAATCTCCCGCCATAACTCCCGAAAATGAATTACGAAACGATTGACTTGAAACTACTTTTGGGATACTTACATTTCCTCTTATCGCGAAGCGAGGTAACTCAGGTGCTTTTTCTTGTGCAAAAGAAAACAAGCAAGTCGTTAAAATTAGATATGATAGAATATACTTCATTAAATTAAAACGGCTTGCTTGTTTAAATATTGTTTATCGAAAAAGAACTATGCAAATTTAGCTTCAAAAGCTTTCATCACCTCTACTAACACTTGCACGCTTTCAATTGGCATCGCGTTATAAATAGAAGCTCTGTATCCACCCACATCTCTGTGTCCTTTGATACCGTCTATGTTTGCAGCTTTCACAAATTTTTCAAATTCAGATTCTAATTCTGGCTTGTTTAATAAAAAGCAAGCATTCATATTACTTCTGTCTTCTTTAGCGGTTGTACCAACAAATTGAGAGTTTCTATCAATTTCGTTATATAATAAATCTGCTTTCTTTTGGTTAATCCCTTCAATCCAGCTAATTCCTCCATTTTGTTTTAACCAACGTAAAGTTAGCATGGTAACGTATACAGGAAATACAGGAGGCGTGTTATACATCGATTCACCTTTAATATGCACGTTATAATCTAACATCGATAACATTTTACGTCCTGTTTTACCAAGGATGTCTTTTTTTACCATCACCATTGTACTACCTGCAGGACCAATATTTTTTTGCGCTCCAGCATAAATTAATGAGAAGTCTTTTGCATTCACTTTTCTGCTAAATAAATCAGAACTCATGTCGCAAACTAAAGGCACATCACATTTAGGGAAACTTTTTAATTGTGTTCCGTAAATTGTATTGTTAGAAGTAATATGAAAATAGTCGGCATCTTTAGGGATTTCATATCCTTTAGGAATGTAACTAAAGTTTTTATCTTCAGAAGAAGCAATGACTTTTGTATTACCAATAATTTTAGATTCTTTAATTGCTTTGCTTGCCCAAACACCAGTGTTTAAGTATGCAGCGAAGCCAGTTTCCGTTAATAAATTATATGGTACCATGGCAAATTGCATACTTGCACCACCGCCTAAATACATCACTTCGTAATCATCTCCTACTTCAAATAATTCTTTAATTAAAGCACGAGCTTCATCCATAACTGCCACGTAGTTTTTACTACGGTGAGAGATTTCTAATAACGATAAATTCATATTATCGAAATTTAAGCAAGCCTCAGAAGCTTGTTTTAAAACGTCTATCGGTAAAATACCAGGACCTGCACTAAAATTGTGAACTTTTGACATAGTGGTTAAGATTAGATTTTAGAATACCAAAATTACTAATTATATATTATAGCTTAAAATAATCTTTCAAGGTATAATATAGACATAAAAAAGCCCATCTGCTTTTGATAGATGGGCTTTAAATTTTTAAAAGGATACTATAACCAGCCTCCCATGGCAGTTTTAGCTGTCTTTTTTCTTCCTTTACAATCTCTATGAGTTCGGCATGAGCTAATAAACGCTATGATTATAATACTGACGATTAAAAGACTAATATATTTATTGATTTTCATGGTTCGTTTTTTATTATAATGAGAAGTAATATAAAAGTGACACTCTTATACTTCAACTAACGTACCAATTTTATCACCATTAATTAATTTTTGTAAGTTGCCAGTCTTATTCATATCAAATACAATGATTGGCAAGTTGTTTTCTTTACACAAAGTAAAGGCAGTTAAATCCATTACCTCTAATCCTTTGCTATAAACTTCTTCAAAACTAATTTTTTCGTATTTAGTAGCGGTTGGGTCTTTTTCAGGATCTGCTGTGTAAATACCATCTACACGTGTTCCTTTTAAAATAACTTGCGCTTCAATTTCAATAGCTCTTAAGGCTGCTGCCGAATCAGTTGTAAAATAGGGGTTTCCAGAACCTGCTCCAAAAATAACCACACGTCCTTTTTCTAAATGACGAACAGCTTTACGGCGAATAAATGGCTCGCAAATTTGTTCCATTTTAATGGCGCTTTGTAAACGCGTTTGCACACCTAAACCTTCTAAAGCTGCTTGAATGGCCATAGAATTAATTACAGTGGCTAACATGCCCATGTAATCACCATGAACACGATCCATGCCACCTTGTTCGGCTTGGATGCCTCTAAAAATGTTTCCGCCGCCAATCACAATGGCAACTTCGCAACCCGAATCGTAGGCTAATTTTATTTCTTTGGCGTATTCCATTAAACGAACTTGATCAATACCAAATCCTTTGTTACCCATTAAGGCTTCGCCTGATAATTTTAAAAGTATGCGTTTGTATTTCATAAGTGAAGTTTCTAACCGCAAAGAGCGCAAAGCATTTGCAAAGAGCGCAGAGGGTGTTGGTGTTTAGTTTTGAAGCAATAAGTATCATACGTCATATTTGAGATTGCTTCGTTTCACTCGCAATGACAATAAAAAAAAGAACAAAAAAAATCCCGATTAAAAAATCGGGATTTTAATAAAATTAAGATAATGCGTAGCGTTTGAAAGCTGTTGCAGTTAAACCTTTATCAATACTTTGTAAGTATTGTAATACGTTCATTTTGTTATCTTTAATATATTCTTGGTTTAATAAAGTAGACTCTTTGTAGAATTTAGCAATTTTACCTTGAGCAATTTTTTCAACCATATCTTCTGGTTTACCTTCTGCACGAATTACTTCACGAGCAATTTCTAATTCTCTGTCTAACATATCTTGAGTTACACCTTCTTTATCTAAAGCTACTGGAGCCATAGCTGCTGCTTGCATCGCTACGTTACGTCCAACTTCATCAGCAACTTCTTTGTTAAATCCAACGATAACAGAAACACGGTTACCTGGGTGAATGTAAGCAGATACTTTTTCAGCAGTAATTACTTCAAAATATCCAATTTCAATTTTCTCACCAATTTTACCAACTTGCTCCATAAATTTATCGCCAACAGTAATGTCGCCGTTATATGGTAAAGTTAAAATCTCTTCTTTTGTTTTTGCATTTTTCTCTAAAGCGATAGTAGCGATAGAATCAGCAAAAGCAATAAAATCAGCGTTAATAGCCACGAAATCAGTTTCGCAGTTAACCCAAATTAAAATACCTCTTTTGTTGTCAGCAGATGTTTTAGCTAAAACAACTCCTTCTTTAGAATCTCTGTCTCCACGGTTAGCTGCTACTTTAGCACCTTTTTTACGTAGATAATCAATTGCTTGTTCAAAATCACCATTATTTTCTTCTAATGCTTTTTTACAATCCATCATACCCGCTCCGGTTTGTTGGCGTAATTTGTTTACTTCTTGTGCTGTAATTGCCATTGTCTTAATTATTTATGTTTTATTATTTTAATTTAAAAAAAACGGCCTTCCCTTTGGAGGAACGGCCGTTAAATTATAGTAGTGAAAAATTATTTTTTCGCTGTTGTTCTTTTACGACCTGCTGGTTTACGAGCGCCATCTTCATCATCAGATTTAGCACCTTTTAAATTTAAGCCTGCTGCTAATTCTTCTGCTTCTTCTTTAGAATTTTTTCCTTCTTTCTCGTCAGCTGCAATAGCTTCTTTATCCATTTTACGATCGCCTAAACCTTCGTTAATTGCTTTACACATTAACTCTACGATGTAAGCAACAGAAGTTGAAGCATCGTCGTTAGCTGGAATAGCGTAATCAACAAAATTAGGGTTTGAGTTTGTATCAACAATTGCAAAAGTTGGGATGTTTAAACGTTTTGCTTCTGCTACTGCGATATGCTCTTTGGTGATATCAACAATAAATAAAGCTGAAGGTAAACGAGTTAAATCAGCAACTGAACCTAAGTTAATTTCTAATTTAGCACGCTCACGAGAAATTTGTAATTTTTCTTTTTTAGAAATATTATCAAAAGTTCCGTCAGTAGCCATTTTATCAATTTGAGACATCTTACGAACTGCTTTACGGATAGTCGCAAAGTTAGTTAACATACCACCTGGCCAACGCTCAGTTACATATGGCATACCAACTGCTTTTACTTTTTCAGCAACGATATCTTTAGCTTGTTTTTTAGTAGCTACAAATAATATTTTTTTACCTGAACGTGCAATTTGTTTTAACGCTGCAGCAGCTTCATCAATTTTAGCTACTGTTTTGTTTAAATCAATAATATGAATACCGTTTTTCTCAGCATAAATATAAGGAGCCATTGCTGGATTCCATTTTCTTTTTAAGTGACCAAAATGAGCACCTGATTCTAATAATTCGTTGAATGTATTTGACATGTCTGTATAAATGTATTGTAAATAAATATTAACGTTTGCTGAATTGGAAACGAGCACGAGCTTTTTTCTGACCGAATTTCTTACGTTCAACCATACGTGGATCACGTGTAACTAAACCTTCTGCACGTAAGTCTTTTTTCAATTCTGGATTGATTTCTACTAACGCTTTTGCAATTGCTAAACGCACTGCTTGAGCTTGACCAGTAGTACCACCACCATTTACGTTTACTTTTACATCATATAAACCAACAGATTTTGCGTTGTTTAATGATTGTAATACGTAGTACTGTAAAGTTGGAGTTTTAAAGTATTCTTTATAATCTCTTTTGTTGATAAGAATGATTCCTGTACCTTTAGATACATAAGCACGAGCTACCGAACATTTTCTGCGACCTGATGTGTTTATTACTTCCATTTGATTATGCAATAATTGTTGTTAAATCTACTTTCTTTGGTTGTTGTGCTGCATGATCATGCTCAGCTCCTGCAAATACAAATAAATTTGTATTTAATGTTCTTCCTAAACGTCCTTTAGGTAACATCCCATGCACTGCATGTTTAATTACTTCTTCAGGTTTTTTAGCTAACATTTCTTTTGGAGTTGCAAAACGTTGTCCGCCTGGGTGACCAGTGTAACGAACGTATTCTTTATCATCCATTTTAGCACCAGTAAAACGAACTTTCTCAGCGTTGATAACAACGATGTTAGCACCACAATCAGTATGAGGTGTGAAGTTAGTTTTATGTTTGCCGCGTATTAAATACGCAAGTTTAGAGGCCAAACGACCTACAACTTCATTTTCTGCGTCAACTAATAACCACTCTTTTTCTGAGTTAGCTTTGTTCACGAATTTTGTTTTATAACTTAATGCGTCCACGTTTGTATTGTTTTAATTTTTCTAATTTGGGCTGCAAATATAGGCTATTTTTATCTACTGTCAAGCAAAATGTACTAGTTTCTTAAATTATTTTTAGTTTTTGCGTTATTTGTGCAAAAATATGTAATTTTGAACCACTGAGTTTATATCAGTTCGAGCGTAATCGAGAACCGTATAAAGCATTTCGATTACGCTCGATGTGACAATCCAAAGATAATGGATCACTTTATATTAATATCCGCCGTGAGGTATTTAGGCTCTAGTAATAACGAGGGCATTGAAAATGAACTTCAAAATGTGATTGGGGTTATTAATAAAATTCATAAAAAGGACTTTATTACAAGCTTAGATTTAGTGCCGCCTAATGAATTTCAAGGCATTACGAATAGTTTGCAAGCAACCTTAGAAATGATTTTTGATATTGAAGAATGTATCATTGAAAACAACCTCGATTTTAAATTAAAGCATGTCATTTATCACGATACTATTAAAAGTGTTCAAAGTAAATACACCGCCTATGAGCGTTTAGGCTTTAGTTTAATTGATGCTCGACAACGATTAGAGTCTATCAAGAAAACAGATAGTCGCTTTTTAATTGCCACCAGCGATGAAAAAGCCAGTTTGCATTTAAATAACCTCTTTTTAATCTATGAGGATTACCTAGATTCTTGGAAAAAAGGCGATGTTGAATATGTAAAAGCTTTTTTAAATCATATGAACTATAAAGAAGTGGCAGCATTATTTAATATTAATACCTCAAGCGGGTGGAGGAGAGAGAAAAGTTTGAAGATGAAACAGTATTACACTATTAAGGAGATGATTTTGTCGGCTATTGAATAAACACGAAGGTTTGCTCCTAGTCGGACTCGAACCTTAACTTTGAATACAGAAACTATATAAAACGAAAAACCCTGATAATTTCTTACCAGGGTTTTGCGGTCCGGACGGGACTCGAACCCGCGACCTCCGCCGTGACAGGGCGGCATTCTAACCAGCTGAACTACCGGACCAGCTCCCTTTCTTTCGATTTGGGATTGCAAATTTACAACTATTTTATTTACTCACAAATTTTTTTTTAGAAATATCGAAAAATAAAATCTCTAAATCACAAATAGTTACAAAATACAACTATCCATATTAACAGATTTAAACTTTTTACATACTTTTGCGTCCTACTTTGGCACGAGCATTGAATATCCTAGTGCTAAATAAAACAAACATAAAAAAATGAAGAAATCAATCATATTAATCGCCTCTCTTGTACTTTCTGTATTTAACTCATTTGCCCAAGATCAAGATCCAAAAGCTAAAACCATCTTAGATGATTTAAGTAAAGTTACTAAAGCTTACAAAACAATTACATCTGATTATATTTTCACTATTCTTAATAAAGAAAAAAAACAAACTGAAAAACAAACAGGTAAAGTTCAAGTAAAGGGTTCTAAATTTAAATTAGATATTCCTGGTAATACCATTGTGTGTGATGGCAAAACAATTTGGGCTCACAATAAAGATGCAAACGAAGTAACTATTAAAAACTTTGATGGCACTAACGAAGACCAATTAAATCCATCTAAAATATTTACGATGTATGAAACAGGTTACAAATACAAATACGAAAAAGAAGAAAAAGTTGGAACAGCCATTTGTCACGTGATTACATTGTACCCTTCCGTAAAGCCTGAGAAAAAGAAATTTCATACAGTGAAAATTTTTGTTGACAAAACAAAAAAACAAGTAGCAAAATTAGTGATGTTAATGAAAGACGGAAGCACACAGAGCTACGAAATAAAACTATTTAAACCAAATTTAGAAATTGCTGATAACGTTTTTGTATTTGATACCAAAGCATTTAAAGCAGATCAAATTACTGACGAAAGAGATTTATAATAGCTGATGAATTTAGGACTTATCGGTAAATCGCTTTCTCATTCGTTTTCAAAATCGTATTTAGAAGAAAAATTTATTAAAGAAAATAAATCTGATTTTCTGTACGCCAATTTTGATTTAGAAAATTTAGACACATTTCCTGAATTGGTTTTAAAACACCATTTATCAGGATTGAACGTTACCAAGCCGTACAAAGAGTCTGTTATTCCTTTTTTAAATGAAATAGATGTTACTGCTAAAGAAATTGGTGCCGTAAATTGTATTAAAATTTCTTGGGAAAATGATACACCTTATTTAAAAGGCTACAATACCGATTATTATGGTTTTGCTCAAAGCATTAAACCATTTTTAGAACCCATCCATCAAAAAGCTTTGATATTAGGAACGGGTGGTGCCTCCAAAGCGATTGCTTATGCCTTGAAAAATGTAGGCGTTGATTTTTATTACGTTACCTCAGGAGAAAAAAAAGCAGCTAATTATTTTCATTACTCTGAGCTAAACGAATACGTGTTGAATGCGTTTAAACTCATTGTGAATTGCACACCTTTAGGAATGTATCCTAAAACAGAGGTTTGCCCTGATATTCCTTTTCAGTATTTAACAGCAGAACATTTGTTATACGATTTAATTTATAATCCCGAAGAAACCTTGTTTTTGCAAAAAGGTAAAGTACAAGGCGCAGTAACAATTAATGGATTAAATATGTTGAAGCTCCAAGCAGATAAGGCTTGGGAGATTTGGCATTCTTAATTAAACTTACAGGTCAACATAGCAATGTCATCTATAAAAGGCATTTCTGCTTTAAACTCTTCTAAATAATACATCATCGCTTTATTAATAAATTCAGAGTTGGAGTTTTTGTTGTTTATCAAGATGGTTTTAATTTCATCCTCTGATAATGTTTCATCATGAGAATTAACAGTATCCGTCAAGCCATCTGTATAAGCAAATAACAACGATTGCGGAGAAATTAATAAAGTATCGTTTTCTAAAGCGGGTAGAGGATTACTTATTCCTAAAAGGGTACAACCTTTATCTAAAAAGATTGATTGATTATTGTTGATTAATATAGGCGCGTTATGTCCTGCATTGATATAAGATAACTTACGCGTTCCAATATTATATTTCGCAATAAACAACGAAATAAATTTTTCTGTCTTGGCATTATCGCAAATCAGTTGATTGATGTCAATCACAATCTCCGTTAAGTTTTGGGTGTATTTTAAAAGCACGCGCAAAGCAGCTTGTAAATTACTCATCAATAATGCCGCAGCCACTCCCTTACCAGAAACATCAGCTAAACAAAACACAAACTCTACTGCATTAATCCAAATCACATCGTAATAATCGCCGCCCACTTGCTGATGCGGCAAGTATAAAGCGTTCATTTCTACTTCCTCAATATTTGGTAAGTTAGTTGGAAACAACATTTTTTGCATGCCTTGCGCTAACTCTAATTCCTTTTGTATGGTGGCTTTTTGAATAGATGTTTTGTATAATTTTTTATTTTCAATCGCCACAATCATTACATTCGTAAGTGTTTGAATAAAAGGTAAATGTTTAATGGCAGAACTCATTTCAATTTTCTTTTCATCCAAATCGCCTAATAATACAAAGGCTAAAGGGGTTTGTTTGTGATAGACTGGAATTACAATTTCAAACTTCTGACTTAAATTTCCTTTAGAGTAGGAGATCGTTTCAATTTCTTGAATATCTAGTAACTCAGGTTCAAATACTAAATGATTGTAATCTTTGTCAACGCCGTATTTTAAAATGCAAGTCCATTCTGTTGTAAAACTAAACAACACAAGCTTTCCCACTTTTAATCGGTTCTCTAAAATTTCCTGATAAATATCTAGTAGTTGCGCAGTAGTAACGTTGTTGTTAATAGCCTTTGTCATTTCTAACAAAGAGTTTAATTTAACGTCTTTTACGGTGTTTGATTTACTTTGAATATTTAACTTTGGGTTTCTCAAGATACCACTAAAGATAAATGTTTTTTTTGAGATGGGAAGTTGATTTGTCTTTTAAAATAAAGGATTGGTATACCAAATACAATACTTATTCACTGTATATAGAATAATGTAGGATTAATTTGGGCGTTGCCTTCGGCCTGGGCTGTCGCTACAATCTTTTGTTCGTACCTCACAAAAGGATTTTCGCTTGCATCCCTAACGCGATAAACATACTTATCAAGTGTTATTGCGTGAGGGATAGAGGCATTGTTTGAGCTCTTTTTATTTGTCCTGCAAGGCAAATAAAAAAGCGAGTGCCGAAAGCCCGACCCGCAGGGACACGCACATAAAATATAAATATTATTGAATAAATAAGACCTACATTATTCCAATACAACACTTACTTATTTATCTTTCTCGTAAAGCTTATGAATTAAAGAAGGTAATTGTTTTGTAGCAAATATTTCTCTTAATTTATGTTTAGCATCTCCTGCAGGTGTTCCAAAATAAACTTTACCTGCAGGTATGTTTTCGGCAACTCCACTTTGAGCTTGTACAATAGCTCCATCACCAATAGTAACATCGCTTGATACGCCTACTTGTCCCCACATAGTAACATTATTACCTATAGTACTACAACCAGCAATGGTATTACCAGATGCAAATAAACAATTTTCGCCAATCACTACATCGTGCGCTAAATGCACTTGGTTATCAATCACCGTTCCTTTACCAATGATGGTTGATGCCGTCACTCCTTTATCAAAAGTACAATTGGCGCCAATATGCACGTTATCATGAATAATAACATTACCACACGATTGAAATTGTTCGAAATGTGTTTTACGATTTTTATAATAAAATCCATCCGAACCAATAACAGAGCCTGCATGTATAATCACATTATTACCAATTTCGCAACGGTCATATATCACCACATTGGGATGAAGAATGCAATTGTCACCAATAATAACATGATTGCCAATATAGCAACCCGGCATGATGATCACATTTTTACCAATTTTTGCTGTATCACTAATGGGTTTTAAAGAATATTCTTTTGGTTGAAAATGTTGTGTTAATTGATTGAAGGCCGTAAAAGGTTCGTTATGTAAAATCAACGCTTTTCCTTCTGGACAATCAACTTCTTTATTAATGATAATTGTTGTAGCAGCTGAGTTTAAAGCTTTGGTATAATATTTTGGATGATCCACAAAAACCACATCGCCTTTTGTAACGCGATGTATTTCATTAAATCCAGTAATGATGTGATTATCGTTACCAATATATTTAGCACTGATAATTGCGGCAATATCTTTTAATGAAGTAGGGTTAATTTGCATAGTATACAAATGTAAAATAAGCTTTTAAAAAACACTTATTCTTTAATGATTTTTTTAGTGCTGACCCTTCTTTTTCCGAAATCATAAAACTCTATAAAGTACATTCCTGATTGTAGTTCAGTTAGTTGAATGTAATCTGAGAAATTGTTTGACATTAATTCTTTTCCCGTAATGTCTTTTATTTTATAGATTGAAATGGCACTTTTTTGATCACTATATACAGATATAAAATTGGTAGTTGGGTTTGGAGATAAAATCAGATTTCTGGAAAATGCATCTAAATCTCTAATGCCAACTTGATCTTTTTTTACATATACTGGTATAACAATCGAATCATTTGGAATAGTGCTATTAAGTGCCCTTGGCCAAATAACAACGGTGTTGCCATTGCCACCAACTTTAAACCCGGCTGGCACAATAATCGGCACTTGATAATAAGCTTCAATAGAGTCTAAGCCCCCATTTGCGGCTAAGTTTACAAACACAGAATCTATACGATAGAAAGTTGGAGGACCTCCATTCGCCGAATCAACCATGACATCAAAATATACTAAACCAGAAAAAGCATTGTTTCCAATGTTTTTTAGAGTAGCTGTCACATTTCGTATTTCGTTTAAATATACCGTGTCAGGTAAATTTGCCAAACGCGTAATATCTAATTTAGCTTGTGCATTTACCTTTAAGATAAAAACAAGCATAAAACAAAAAGCTAAAATATGTCTCATTTAGTGATGATTTATTTTTTAATAAATATACATCATAGATTTGTGAAAAAATAATATATTTGATTAAAATCTTACTTGTTTAAATATGAATATTTTACCAAATATAGTTGTAAGTCTTAATAAAGAAGAGATAAGAAACTTTAAATTATTCATTAATCGTACGAATTCAAATAAAAACAGGAAGGATGAGAATCTGTTTGATTTGATAAAAAATTCCTATCCTGATAAATATGATGAGGATAAATTATTTAAAAAATTATATGGAGATGAAAACGATAAAAATTCGTTTTATAGATTAAAGAACAGATTACTAGAAGATATTGGTATTAGTTTATCGCAGTTTTATTTTAATGAAACCGATTTGCATTATATTTTAAATCATTATTTATTATGTAAATCTTTTTCTTTAAAAAACGAATGGCAGAGCGCTAAATTTTATATTACAAAAGCTGAAAAAAAAGCTGAGGCAATTGAGAACTACCAATTGTTGGATTTAATTTATAGCGAACTAATATCTTTGTCGCACGAAATCTTGGAAATTAATCCTGATTATTATATCAAGAAAAGACATTTAAATCGTGCTAAATTAGCTGATATTCAAGAGTTAGATGATATTTTAGCAACTATTATTTACAAAGTACGGAAAACTCAAAATTTTTCGGGTCCAGATGCGCAAGTGTCAAATTTGTTAAAAAAATATACGGATAGCGAGGTTACAAAAAACAAGATTAAAACGAATAAACAATTTAAGTTTAAATTATACGAAGCTTTGAGCCGTGTATTACTTTCTAAAAAAGATTATAAGGCTCTGGAGGAATATTTATTAAGCACTTTTGCTGATTTCACAAAACACAATTTGTTTAATAAAAACACTCATGATACTAATCTACAAATGTTGGCATATATTACGAATGCGTTGTTTATGAACGGAAAATATGCCGAGTCGTTGAAATATGCAGATAAATTGCGATTGGAAATGTTGGAGTACGATAAGTTGCATTATGACAAATATGTGTTTTTTTACTACAATGCTTTAGTCAATAATTATTCTAAAACTGATCCAATCAAAGCTTTGGAACCTTTAAACGAAGCTAAAGAAAATAAAGCCATTACTAAGCACCCGTTTTATGTTGGTTACGTGTATTTGAATTTAGGAGTAACACATTATAATTTGCGAGAGTATAAACCAGCTTTAAAAAGTTTTATTAAGCTCTATACGAATACACATTATAATTTGTTAGACGAAACATTTAGATTTAATATTTCTATCGCCGAATTAATTATTAGGTATTTGTTAGATGACAAAGCTTATATTATTAATAGAATAGGCCAAGTGCAAAAAGAGTTCAAAAATGTAATTAAACAATCGTTATTTCAAAGAGATAGAGAATTTATTAAGCTCTTGTTAGTGATGGCAAATACCGAAACTAAGATTATACCCGTTAAATTAGAAAAAATGATGATTGATTTTAAAACGGCGGATCATAAAAAACAGGCCAATGAAATTTTAAATTACGATGAGTTTTTAGAATTGTGTTATCAAGAAAAAGGTAAATAAATTTCGAGGCTAAAAAATGTGTTAATTCACTCTCAACTTTTGTCCTATTTTTAAATAGTAACGTTTATCAGTATTATTTAAAACGCATAGTTCTTTCATAGATAAACCATAGCGTTTTGCAACTTCATACCACGTGTCGCCACGTTCAATTGTATGTAAAGTGGCATTACTTGGATAAGCGCAAATACCGTATCGAGATTTTTTAATAACAATAGAATCATTGTACGTTTTATTTTCGATAAACGAAATAATGGAAGATGGATTTAGTGCTTGACCTTTAAAACGGACTTCGAAATGTAAATGTGGACCACTGCTTCTGCCTGTACTTCCACCTAAACCTATGAGTTGTCCGGCTAAAACCACCTGACCTGGTTTTACTTTTATTTTTGATAAGTGAGCGTAAACTGTCTCTAAGCCATTATAATGCCTTATAATTACTACGTTACCATAAGCACCTTTTACATGAGCTATGCGAACCATGCCGTCAAAAGCAGCAACTACGGCATCGCCTTTATGTAAATTAATATCAATGCCTTTATGCATTCGGCCATCTCTCCAGCCAAATTTAGAGTTGATTTGTCCGACGCGCGGATGAGCATAATTTCCTAAAGAATCACTTTCTATTTTTATAACTTGTGATTCCGGGAATTCTGTTTCAGGGGTAATGTGAAAAACAGCACTTTCGTCAAAATCATCATAAAAGTTGGTAGCAGGTACATTACTATATTTAACGATCGTTAAATTGGTTTCCTTTGAACTTAATATGCTGTTATAGTAGCTAATGAGTTCTATTTCTCGTTCATCAATAGTTTGTAAGTCTAGCAACGAATCCACTAATTCAATCACCTGTAGTTTGGTAATAGTGATGTTGTTATTAGACGCAGTAATCTTAAGACGCGTCGTGTCCTTGGTGGGTTCTCCATCTGCTAAAATGAGTTTTGGCAAAAGAAGGCCAATGAATAGAATATGAACAATAAACTTCAAATTGTTAATAAGTTGTACGAAAATAGTAAAATTATATTAAAAACAAATTTTTTGAGAAAAAATACAGAAACCCCTTATTTTCCTTGAACACCCTAAAATAATCGACTAAATAGTTTGTACTAACAAAAATTATGTGCTAATTTGTTTAATACAATACATTATAATGACTGCAAACGCTGATATTAAAATCGAAAAAACCGCTCACAGTAGGGTAAGCGAGAATGACGTGAACAATGTTCCTTTTGGAAAATGTTTTTCGGATCACATGTTTATTGCCGAATATGCTGATGGTAAATGGGGAAAAGCATCTATTATGCCTTATCAAGATATGCCAATGAGTTATGCTATGTCGGCATTACATTATGGGCAAGCTATTTTTGAAGGAATGAAAGCTTATAAATCTGAATCGGGTGAAGTAAGTATTTTTAGACCAATAGATAATTTCAATCGTATGAATAAATCTGCTATCCGTATGGCAATGCCTGAGGTACCAGAGGAAATTTTTATGGGTGGATTATTAGAATTATTAAAATTAGATGCTGCTTGGGTTCCAACGTCTGAAACGGGTTCATTATATATTCGTCCGTTTTTAATTGCTACAGATGAAGCAATTGGCGTAAAACCTAGCGATACCTATAAATTTGTGATTATTACTTGCCCAGCAGGTAAATATTATAGCGAGCCAATTAAGGTGTTAATTGAAACTAATTATATCCGTGCGGTGCAAGGTGGAGTAGGTTTCGTAAAAGCAGCTGGAAATTATGGACGTAGTTTATATCCTACTAAATTAGCTCAACAAAAAGGTTACCAACAAGTTATTTGGACTGATGGGGCAACTCACTCTTTCTTAGAAGAATCAGGAACCATGAACTTAATGTTTGTGATTGGTGATAAAGTTGTAACGCCTGCATTAAGCGATACGATTTTAGATGGAATTACTCGTCGCAGTGTTTTAGCGTTAGCTAGAGATTGGGGAATGAAAGTGGAAGAGCGTAAAATTTCTATTCAAGAGATAGTAGACGCTTATGCTAAAGGCGAAATTAAAGAAGCTTTTGGTGTTGGAACTGCTGCTACCATTGCTCAAATAATGGGTATTGGTTACCAAGAAAATTATATGGAATTACCTGCAGTGGCAGATCGCAAATTCTCTAACAAAGTAGATGAAACTTTAAGAGGAATTCGTAAAGGAAAAATTGAAGATAAAATGGGTTGGATGTTTAAAGTTAAATAATAGTTTATACACAAAAAGCCTTATTCGCAAATTTGTGAATAAGGCTTTTTAATGTTGTAAAATCTATAATTATCATTGTTCAAAACATTTTTT
>ERZ724516.1165-NODE-1165-length-15581-cov-5.674932_pt1 | contig 15581 bp, 12 predicted proteins | sample MGYA00376049_ERZ724516 | MGnify/ENA primary metagenome ERZ724516 (study PRJEB28724, sample SAMN07190886) | activated sludge metagenome | isolation source: activated sludge of sewage treatment plant in Hong Hong | place: USA: Christiansburg, Virginia | collected... | reverse complement strand
CCAATTTCGCTAATCCCACCCGCCGCGGCCTTCTGATGGCCGGGGGTGCGGGGCAGCTCCTCGCGCCAGAGTGATGCGAGACGATCTCTGGAGGCCTGATCATTGATCGGGGCTGGTCCAGGGAGAAGATCCGGCACGGCGCCCATTTCGACCCCGCCTTGATCGTTGTTTTCTTCGGCCAGCGGTCCAAGTCCACAACCGGGTTGATTCAGTTTGCCCAGCAGGATCAGGAGATCCAGGAGATTCGTGGTCGTTTCTTCTCCGCCGGGCTGGCGCAGGACGCCATTTCCCACCAGGATCACGACTCGTTTGGCAGCGGCCAGAAGCTTGGCGGTCTCCGCCCATTGGGCGCGGCTGTGGCCGGTGACGGTTTCGAGTGTGTCCCAGGACGTCTGCTGCACAGTGGCGGACAGCTGCTGTACGAAGGCCGGTGCTTGTTCTGTCAGGCCAGCGTCCACCAGGTTGCCGTCAATGACGGCCTTGATCACGCCTAGAACGTGAGTGCCGATCTGCTCGGGATGGGTAGAGAAATGCTGCGTGGCTAGGTTCGCGATATTGCTCAACGTGTCGACCGCCGGTTCGAGCGACTCGATCGTAATCAAGCTGGCCTGACGTTTCTTGACGGCTTCTTTGACCTTGAGCCCGGTAATGGGGCTGGTCTCCGTGATGTTGGTGCCGACCAGCAGCAAGGCGTTAGCGGCCACGATATCTTCGAACGCGATGGTCCAGCGGTGAGTGCCTTGCACACGTCGCATCGCTTGCACCGCGCTCAGGTGGCCGTAGCGCGCGCTGCTGTCGATCCGATTGGTCCCGATCACCTGCCGCATGAATTTCTGGAATACATAGAGATCTTCGTTGGTGCAGCGTGAACTCACGAGGCCGCCGAATGCATCGGGACCGTTGGCCAGCTTTATCCGAAGAGCCTGTTCAGCGACATATTCGAGTGCATCTTCCCACGTGGCTTGCACCAATACGCCGTCGCGGCGAATCAAGGGATGAGTCAGGCGGCCGGCGTGCGTACTCGCATGGAAGCCGAAGAAGCCGCGGGCGCAGAGGTCGCCGTTATTCCGGCCGGCGCCGTGCGAGGAATTCACTTCGATGAGTTCGTTCCCTTTGGTCTGGACCGTGATGCGGCAGCCGTCGCCGCAGAAGGTGCAGATCGTATCGGCCCGCTTGAGCATCCAGGGCCGGTATTCATACATCGACAGCCGGCTCGTGATCGCGCCGACCGGGCAGATCTGGATACAGCCGCCGCAGAATTCGCAGTCGAGTGCATGCGGACCGAAGTGTTTGATTTCCGTCATCGTTCCGCGGCCGACAGGCGCCAGCGCTTTGACGTCCATGATTTCGTCGCAATACCGGACGCAGCGCAAACACTGCACGCAGCGGTTCATTTGTGTTTCGATGAGCGGACTGAAGTACTCTTTCTGGAAGATGCGCTTGGTTTCCGTAAACCGGCTGGTGGTCGGTGTGTATTGATGCGAGAAGTCTTGCAGATCGCACTTGCCGCCCTGGTCGCAGACCGGACAATCGAGCGGATGGTTGGCCAAAATGAATTCCAGCACCGACTTGTGCGCATCGTCCACCGTGGTCGTGGCGGTCCGTACGGCCATCCCTTCGGCAACGGGCGTGCTGCAAGCGGTCTGCAGTTTCGGCATCTTTTCGACTTCGACCAGGCACATGCGGCAATTCGCATCCGGCTTCAGCTTGGGGTGGTAACAGAAATGCGGGATCATGACCCCGACGCGACGTGCGGCTTCGATCACGAGCGTGCCTTTGGGAACCGCGACCGTGGTGCCGTCGATGGTGAGCCGGACGGTGTCTGGTTTTTGATCAGGCATAATGACCGTTATTCGTGAAACGTGAAACGAGAGACGTCAATGTTTTGCTCCTGCCGGTTCCGGCCGGATCAAGTTCGCGGCTTCGGCGGCATGGATATAGGTGACATATTCGTGCCGCCAATGTTTGAGCGTGCTCAAAATCGGAGACACTTCGGCGTCGCCGAACGCGCAGACCGTCCGCCCGGCGATGTTTTTGCACAGGTCGGTCAGGGTTTCAAGATCCGCCATCTGCCCCCGTTTGTTGACGATCCGTCGCATGATCTGGACAAGCCAGGAGCTGCCTTCCCGGCAGGGACTGCACTTGCCGCAGGACTCGTGATAGAAAAATTCCATCAGCCGCAGGGCCGCCCACACCATATCGGTGCCCTCTTCCATGACCGTCACGCCGCCCGATCCCAGCATGGAGCCGGCCAGCGCTACGGATTCAAAATCCAGCTTGACGTCCAAGTGATCAGGCGTGAGAAAAGGCGCAGAGGCGCCGCCTGGAATGAAGGCCTTCAGTTTCTTGTCCGACCGCATGCCGCCGGCCTGTTCGTAAATCAACTCGCGAAAGGTAATGCCCATCGGGACTTCGTAGTTGCCGGGCCGCGCCACGTGACCGCTCACGCAAAACACCCGCGTGCCGGTGCTTTTCGGCGGGGATCCGATGGAAGCAAACCATTCGGCGCCGCGATTGATGATATGCGGCAGGTTGGCGAGGGTTTCGACGTTGTTCACGACCGTCGGCTTATTGTAGAGGCCGTGCGTGGCCGGAAACGGCGGCTTGACGCGCGGGAGACCCCGTTTGCCTTCGAGTGATTCCAGCAGGGCCGTTTCTTCCCCGCAGATGTAGGCGCCGGCGCCGCGATGGACCCAGATGTCGATCGAGACACCCGTGCCGAGAATGTTCTTCCCGACATACCCGGCTGCGCGCGCTTCCTTGATGGCGGCTTCGAGAATTCTGGCACCCAGGACAAACTCACCGCGAATATAAATGTATGAACTGGCTGCACCGATGGCGTAGCAGGCCAGCAACATGCCTTCGAGCAATTGATGCGGGTCACGCTCGATCAACTGGCGATCCTTGAACGTCCCCGGTTCGCTCTCGTCGGCGTTGCAACAGAGGTAACGGGGCCCCTGGTAATCCTTGGGAAGAAATCCCCATTTCACCCCGGTCGGGAATCCGGCTCCACCGCGTCCGCGCAAGCCGGATTTCATCACGACGGCGGTCACTTCTGCGGGAGCAGCTTTCCCCAGCACCTTTCGCAGCGCCTGGTATCCGCCCGCGCGTTCATACTCCGCCAATGAGCCGGTATATCCAGGCTGCATCATGTTCTTGAGCAGAATCGGTTCGTACGTTTTCATACAGGTCGTCTCATGGAACGTGACACGCGAGCAGTCTCCTCCGGGCATCGCGTGACCGCGAGGGTCACTACGCCCCTGATTGTGCGGTGGCCGGCTCCGGCCACATGAACGGACCGGTCTTCAGCGAGGAGGTCCCCGTCTGCCGCAAATCCGCCAAAATGCGATCCAATTTCTCTTCCGTCAAGCGCTCGTAATAGTCGTCATTCACCTGCATCATCGGCCCCGTCCCGCAAGCGGCGAGGCATTCGACGATACTGAGCGTGAACAGTTTGTCCTTGGTCGTTTCGCCCGGCTTGATGCCGAGCTTCGTGCCGATCCACCCGATGACGGTATCCGAGCCGACGAGGGCACACATCAAGGATTTGCAGACCTGCAGGTGGAACTTTCCCACCGGTTTCAGGTTTAGCATCGTGTAGAACGTGGCCGTCTCATACACTTGCGGCGGGGTCAGCTTCAAGATCCCCGCGATTTCCTGCATGGCGGTCTCGGTGACATAGCCCTCTTCGCGCTGCGCCAGATAGAGCAGGGGCAAGAGCGCGGACCGCTTCACCGGGTAACGAGAAAGAATCTCGTCGATTTCCGCCTGATATTTTTCCTTCAACATCTCTCTCACTCCACGGTTTCAGTTCCGGTGCGGTGTAAATCGGATGGTCCCACTGCGCGCGTCCCACGAGGGTCTTCTTCGACCGCGTGTTGCGCGAGCACCGGAGGCATCCGGCTCATCGACTCATCGATCACACTCTCCCATCACGATGTCATAGGTGCCGAAGATCGTGATGATGTCTGAAATCAGATACCCGCGCGCCATATGGTCGAATGCGCCCATGTGAATGAACGAAGGGGCGCGAATCTTCAACCGATAGGGCCGAGGGCTGCCGTCGCTGACGAGGAAAAATCCGAGCTCGCCTTTCGGGACTTCGGTGCCGCAATAGGTTTCGCCCTTCGGCGGCTTGAAACCCTGGGTGAAAATAATAAAGTGGTGAATCAAGCTCTCCATGTCGCGCATGACGTTCGCCTTGGGCGGCGGAATCACATGCGGCACATCCGCCATGATCGGGCCTTCCGGCATCTGATCGAGGCACTGAGCGATGATCCGGGCACTTTGCCGCATTTCTTCCATGCGGACCCAGTAGCGGTCGTACGTATCGCCGCGTTTGCCGACGGGCACTTCCCATTCGACCTTGTCGTAGGCGCCGTAGGGCTCATATTTGCGGATGTCGTAATCGACGCCCGACCCGCGTAGCGTGGGGCCGGTGAGGCCGAAATTGATGGCGTCTTCGGCCGAGATCACCGCAATGTCTTTCGTTCGGCCGACCCAGATGCGATTGGACATCAGCAGCTGATTGTATTCATTGACCTTGTCCGGAAAGGTGTGGAGGAAGGCCTTCAGACGCGCAACCAGATCGGGCGTAAAATCGCTGTCCACTCCGCCGATGCGGTAATAATTCAGCGTCAGGCGCGCGCCGCACAACTTCTCGAACATGTCGAGGAGGATTTCGCGTTCGCGAAACGTCCAGAAAAAGACGGTCATGGCGCCGATATCCAGTGCCTGGGTGCCGAGCCAGAACAGATGGCCGACGATGCGCTGCATCTCGGCGACGATGGTACGGACATACTCCGCCCGTTCCGGCACCGTGATATCCAGCAGCTTTTCCACCGCGCGCACATACGCGTAGTTATTCGTCATCGCGCAGACATAATCGAGCCGGTCGGTGTGGGGGATGACCTGCATGTAGTGGAGGCCTTCCGCCAGCTTTTCGACGCCGCGATGGAGATAGCCAAGATCGGGAGTGGCTTTCACGATGCGTTCGCCGTCCAGTTCCAAGACGACCCGCAGCACACCGTGCGTGCTGGGGTGCTGGGGGCCCATGTTTAGCAGGAGTTCTTCCCGCCGGCGGGTGCCGCTCGGCTGTTCAGCCGCCCGATAGACCTGCTTTTCGGCTTCGGGAATTTCACCCTCCGACTGTTCCTCAGGCGCCTCATCCAACCGGGGAATGAACGGAAACTCGCTGCGCCAGCCTCGCCCTTCAGCGGGAAAGTCCTTCCGCAACGGATGGCCTTCTCCGTAATCTTCCGGCAGGAGAATGCGCCGGAGGTCAGGGTGCCCCACAAACGTGATGCCCATCAGGTCGTAGACTTCGCGCTCCATGAAATCTGCGCCCTTCCAAATGCCGGTCACGGAGGCGATTTCCGGATGCTCTTCGGTAATGCGCGCTTTGAGTCTGATGCGCCGCCGATGCGCGAGCGACAACAGCTGATAAATGACCTCAAACCGCTCCGTATCGTTCGGGTAGTCGACCGAGCAGATATCGGTGATGTGATCGAACGCCGCTTCCGGCGTGTCGTGCAGCCAGCGCGCGACGTCGACGATCCGCGCGGCAGCCACGCGGGCCGTCACTTCGTTTCGGGCGGCATCCACTTCCACGCCGCGGACGGCGTCGGGAAAGGTGGTCATGAGTCGTTCAAGCAGCGGTTGCATCGTGAGGCGCGCGGACTATTTCACGAAAATCTTTTCGCGTTGAATTTTTTGCTGCAATTTTAAGAGCCCGTCAATCAACGCCTCCGGTCGAGGCGGGCACCCGGCAATATACACATCGACGGGGACAATCTGATCGACACCCTGTACCACGGCGTAACTGTTGTAGTGGTTGCCGGAGGTCGCGCAGGAACCCATGGAAATGACATACCGCGGCTCAGCCATCTGGTCGTAAATGCGGCGAATGACCGGAGCCATCTTGCGGGATACCGTGCCGGCCACGATCATGAGATCGGATTGGCGGGGCGAGGCACGGAACACGCCGGCGCCGAATCGATCGATGTCATAGCGCGAGGACACGCTGGCGATCATTTCGATGGCGCAACAGGCCAACCCGAAGGTCATCGGCCACAAGGACGATTTGCGCGCCCAGCCGACAAACGCATCGAGATTCGTCGTCAGAATATTTGCATCCAGCTGCCGCTCTAAAAAGCTCATATCAACCCCGTGAAACGTGAACGGTGAATCGTGAACTGCAAGGCAGGAGGCGATGCTCCGCGCTTCTCACGTATGCCGTTTCACGTTGTACGTCATTCAGTCCCACTCTAGTGCGCCCTTTTTCCACGCATACCAGAAGCCCACGATCAGGATGCCGATAAACACCACCATCTCAACCAACCCTACCAAGCCAAGCTTCTTGAATGCCACGGCCCAGGGAAACATGAACACGATTTCGATATCAAAGATCACAAACAACATCGCGATGATGTAATAGCGAATCGGGAACTGCACTTTCGCGTCGGAGAACAAGGGGCTGCCGCTTTCATACGGCGCAAGTTTGGCGCGATACGGCCGGCTCGGCCTGACAAGACGCCCGAGCAGAATCTGCACCGCCCCGAAGGCGAAGGCGATCACGATAAAAATCAGGATCGGTATGTAGTTCAGCGGTGCGGCTTCGTTGCCCATGGTTCGTTCAGGACGTGTGAACCGTCAAACGGTGATCGTTCCGATCGGGTCGTCCTGCCTGTTTCCCTTATGCGGCGGAGCGAGCCGCCAAAATCGATCCGAAGAACGGCTTGAATCTCAACCCGTCCAAGTCGGGCATGTCCATGCCCGTATGTTGCACCAGCACTTTAAACGTCCGCCCCATTCCCTCTGGTCGCAGGAGGTGGATCGCGGCATAAAACTCCGCCGATTCCGGCTGCAGCGATTCGAGGAATTGTTCGGCGCCCAGGCCGATCAGAAAACTCATTTGATTCGTAAAGCCGGTCACCTCGAGTCCTGTCGCGTGGCCCGCTTGCGCCAGGGCGGTGAAGTCGACATGCGCCGTCATGTCCTGCTGGCCGACCCGCTCGTAGGCGTCTTCCGAGGTGGTTTGACTGTAATAGCAGAGGAAGGTGCCGTTTTTGCGCTCAGGTCCGTAGAGGTCTTCAGCTGTGTGCCCGTAGTCGATTGTCATCACCAGGCCGCGGGCCATGGTCTGCGCTACCTGCTTCATCCACTGGACCGCCTGGAGATTGATTTCCGTGCGATATCCTTCGGGCAGGTTGATGCCACCGTCTCGCAAGTACGCCGCCAATTCGTCCGAAAGGGGGCGATGGATTTCCGTGAAGCCATCGTCGCGAACATCGACGTAAATTTCTTGCGGATTGCCATCAACTACGGCCAGGCGATGCACCGGGAAGGCATCTACCAATTCGTTAGAAAAGAAGAGCCCCGTGACACTGCCCGGCGGAAGATCTTCCAGCCGATCGAGCCAGGCCACGTGACCGGCCCGGCCGATCCATGGCGCGACATGCTCATGTTGTTGCGCGCGCATGGACGCGCTGCGTTCGATCAAAATGTAACGAAGCCGCTCGCTGAGGTTTGCAGGAGCGTTCTGACAGGCGGTGAGGAAGTCCCGCGCCAGCAATCCTTTGCCGGGCCCCATCTCCACGACGGTGAACGGATCGGGATGGCCGAGGCAGGCATCGAGTTGCTGCGCCTGTTTAGCCAGCGCTTGCCCGAGAATCGGATGCACATCGGAACTCGTATAAAAATCACCCGACCATCCGATACGTTCCTGAGTCGGATCTTCGACAGGACGAACGTAATAGCCGTATTGCGGATGATACAGGGCCAGCTCCATGAAACGGGCGAAGGAAATAGGTCCCCGCGCTGCGATTTCAGCCCTGATTTCCGCCAGGAGTTGTGGATGCCCAGTGCTCAAAGTGACACCACCCTTGTCGGTAGTCGACAGCCGTTTCAGGCGCCATCGCAAGAAACCGCTCTTCTACCGGATTCTCTAGGGAAAAGAGGGGGTTAGATTAGCCGCTGCCTCAGCGGCAAGTCAAGGCGAAAAGACCCGGAGAGACACGAGTCTTTCGATATTTGCGGACTGCGTGTTTCGTCTCAGTCCCACCGATGCGGGCACGAATTCGCGACTACGCCCCGTGGCACTTCTTGAACTTTTTTCCGCTTCCGCACGGGCAGGGATCGTTACGGCCGGTCTTGTCGCCCTGGCTTTGGGCGGTTTGCGTGGCCGGTTCGTCGCTGCGGTTAAGGACCATGCGTGGCGGTAGGATCGGTTCAGGTGCGGGAGGAGGCGGCTGTTCGCCTCGCACGGCTTGCACGCGGAACATGCGCTCCAGCACATCGGACTTGATGCGCTCCATCATGGAGGAGAACATGTCGAACCCTTCGCGCTTGTACTCGATCAACGGATCTTTCTGCCCGTACCCGCGCAGGCCGATGCCGTCCCGCAAATGATCCATGCCCAACAGGTGATCTTTCCAGTGGTGGTCGATCACTTGAAGCAGCAGCATCTTTTCCAGGTAGCGCATGAGCTCGGAGCCGAGTTCCTGCTCTTTGTGATCGTAGGCCTTCCGGACCTGGGTCTGAATTTCCTCGATCATCGCGTCACGGCCGACATCCTTGAAGTGATCGGCGACGCTGCCTTTGCCCTGCGTGATGTCGATGGCGAATTGTCCCTGCAGCGCTTCCCCCAGACCGTTATAGTCCCACTCTTCCTGGTATTGATCGACCGGACAGTAGGTCTCGACGAAGGCATTCACCAGATCCTTCATCATGTCGTGAATGTCTTGCTGGATGTGTTCGCCTGCCAGCACGGCGTGCCGGTGCTGGTAGATCACTTCCCGCTGCTTGTTCATGACGTCGTCGTATTCGAGCAGCTGCTTGCGGACTTCGAAGTTATGCGCCTCGACCTTTTTCTGGGCATTCGCGATGGCGCGCGTGACCATGCCATGTTCGATCGGCACGCCTTCTTCCATCCCGAGCTTGAGCATCATCTGCGAGACACGTTCGGAGGCGAAGATCCGCATGAGATCGTCTTCGAGCGACAGGTAGAAACGCGAGGAGCCCGGATCGCCTTGACGGCCGGCCCGACCACGGAGCTGGTTGTCGATGCGGCGGCTTTCATGCCGCTCGGTTCCGAGGATGTGCAAGCCTCCCGCCGCCACCACGGCCTGCTTGTCTGTTTCGCAATCGGCCTTGATCTCGTCGAAAATTTCCTGCTTCCGCGCGTCCGTCAACGTGTCGTCCTGATAGAGAATCCGTTTGAAGAGGAAGTCGGCGTTGCCGCCCAGGAGAATGTCCGTTCCGCGGCCGGCCATATTGGTGGCGATGGTGACGGCGCCTTTCCGGCCGGCTTGCGCAATGATCTCCGCTTCCTTCTCGTGGAACTTGGCATTCAACACGTTGTGCTTGATGCCGTTGCGGCTTAAGTAGCCCGCCAGACGTTCAGATTTTTCGATGGAAATGGTGCCGACCAGGACCGGTTGTCCGCGTTCGTGGCAGTCTTTGATTTCCTCGACGATGGCTGTAAACTTTTCTTTTTCCGTGCGGAAGACGACGTCGGCGTAGTCTTTGCGGATCATGGACCGGTTGGTCGGGACCACGTTGACGTCCAGATTGTAGATCTTGGCGAACTCGCCCGCTTCCGTGTCGGCGGTGCCGGTCATGCCTGCCAGTTTTTTATACATCCGGAAATAATTCTGGAAGGTGACGGAGGCCAGGGTCTGGTTCTCGTTGGCGATCTTGACGCCTTCTTTGGCTTCTACAGCCTGGTGCAGCCCGTCGCTCCAGCGGCGTCCTGGCATCAAGCGACCGGTAAACTCGTCGACGATGATGACTTCGCCGTCTTTCACGACATAGTCCACATCACGCTTGTAGAGCGCATAGGCCTGCAGCGCTTTGACGACGTGGTGCACCAGATCCATGTGTTGCAGGTCGTAGAGGTTGTCCACGCCCAGCAGTTTCTCCACCCGGACGTTGCCTTCTTCCGTGAGCGAGGCGGTTTTGGTTTTTTCTTCGATCGTAAAGTCGTGCTCCGGCTTGAGCTGCGGAATGATCGAATTGATGCGGTAATAGAGGTCCGTGGTTTGATCCGTCGGGCCGGAAATGATCAAGGGCGTGCGCGCTTCGTCGATCAGGATGCTGTCCACTTCGTCGACAATGGCGAAGTGGAGCGGGCGCTGGACGCACTGGCTCAAATCGCTGACGATCAGATTGTCGCGCAGGTAGTCGAAGCCATATTCGTTGTTGGTGCCGTAGGTGATTTCCGCACGATAGGCTTCATGCCGGCTGCAGGGGCGAAGATGCTGAAGGCGTTTGTCCGCAGCCTCGTAGGTCGGATCATACAGAAAGGACGCATCGTGCTGGATGATGCCGACGGTCAGGCCGAGCGCATGATAGAGCTGGGCCATCCAGGAGGCGTCGCGTTTCGCCAGGTAGTCGTTGACCGTGACCAGGTGGGCGCCCTTCCCTTCCAGCGCATTGAGATACAGGGGGAGGGTGGCGACCAGGGTCTTGCCTTCACCGGTCTTCATTTCGGCGATCCGGCCCTTGTTCAGGATCATGCCGCCGATGAGCTGCACGTCGAAGTGCCGCATATTGAGCCGGCGTCGGGACATTTCGCGGCAGACGGCAAACGCCTCGGGCAGAATGTCGTCGATCGTTTCCCCATTCTGGAGACGCTGTTTGAATTCTTGCGTTTTCTCGGCGAGGGCCTGGTCGGACAAGGGGGTGAGGCTTGCTTCGAGCCCGTTGATCCGCTCGACAATCGGGCGCAATGCCTTGATCTCACGATCGTTTTTACTGCCGAATATGATGTTCAGGACTTGAGTCAGCATGCAGACGTACCTTCATTCTCACGAGCCCGCCACGGGCAAAGCTCGCCTTATGGGCATAGGCTCGGCGGCGGAGTATACAGGAATCCGCAATCGAATCCTACAGAAACAGGGGCGACGGTCTCAACTGCTTCGCGATGAACGCCTGCGATGCGGTCCGCGTCGTTGCTTTCGGAGACACTGAGATCTATAGTGGGCGCACCACCTCGCCGACTCTTTCGGCGACGTCACCCACGGATTCCATTGCGGATTTCGATGCGCCAAGGGGCCCGCTGTTCGCGTCACCTCCTCACGAGCCTTCCACTTTTGTGCCTGGCCGTGTTCCTCACCGCTATGGCCGACTCCTCCGCCGTCGCGAGTCCTTCGTCAGAATCAGCGCGGCGCAGTTATGAACGGGGAGTCGCCCTCTTTCGCGAAGGCAATGCCGACGGCGCCATCGACGCCCTGAAGAAAGCGCTCGCGCAAAATCCTAAATTGGCTGAGGCGTACCATGTGCTGGGGCTGGTCTATTTTCAAAGCAAGCGCAATCCCGATGAGGCCATTCAAGCGTATAAACAGTCGCTCAAACTGAGTGCGCCGTCGGCCGAGATTCTCAACGATCTTGCCGACGTGTATCTGGCCCAGGGGCGGGGGAACGACGCGGAGCAGGTGCTGCGCCAGGTGTTGGACATCGCGCCGGGCAATGAAGAAGCGCATCTGGATTTAGCGCGGCTCTACGAAGAACGGCATGACCGCGCGAATGCCGTCAAAATGTACCAATCCCTCCTTCGCATGCGGCCGGACCACGCTGAGGCCTTGTATCACCTGGCCAGTCTTTCCGACAGCCAAGGCGATCTCAAGCTGGCCCGCGACTATTTGTCCCGCCTCACGCAAGCCAATCCCGGACATGCCAACGCCTGGTATCTCCTGGGGCGTCTGGCTGAACGGGGTAATGACCTGAATGCCGCGGCTGCCGCATTCAAGGAAGCCATTGCGGTGAAAGCCGATCTCGTCGATGCCCATTACAATCTTGGATTTGTCTATCGGAGCCAGGGATTGCTGGCCGAAGCCGAGCGCGAGTTTCTCGAGGTGATCCGGTATCGCCCGGAATACGCCGAGGCCCACTTGAACTTGGGTATGGTCTACACCAGCCTGAACCGGCTGGATGAGGCCGAGCGAGAGCATGAACGGGCGGTGGAGCTCAAGCCTAACTCGGCGGAAGCCCACTACAATCTCGGGGTGTTTTACGAACTCCATCGGAAGGATATGGGGCGGGCCTTGGCGCAATACCGCCGGTATCGTGACCTGGGCGGGCGCGATGAGCGCGTGGAACGCATCATCGGTGTCGGCGGGCCGTAGTCGTTACGACTGCACAAGGCGAAAAGTTGCGTTGACGCTCCCTCGGCGAGTTTGCTAGCATGCGCGCCAGGTTTGGGTACTTTCTCTATGCGTCGTTCCCGCGTTCATAGCATCGTCTGGGTGGTCGTCTTCGCCGTCATTGCCCTCTTGGCGGTGACGACGGGCAGCGCAGTCGCGCACGAGCTTCAGCATGCCGCGCACCACGATGCCGGGATGCACGGCTCCGGCATCTGCGCCTGGATGTGCGCCACGGCCGGCGTGCATGTGGTCACCCCGGTTCATGCGACCCATGTGCTGGCGCTCTCCGGCGATGCGTCGTTCCTTTCAGGCATAGTCCTTCTTCCCCAGGTCTCCGCCCTCTGTCAGTCGCGCGCTCCTCCTGTGTCTCTCTAATTCCACGCCTCTTGAGTGTGCATAGTCTTGCTCCACGACTGCGAGTTGCGGAGCCTGAATCGAACAGTTAAGCGAGGTCTCTCGCATGCTGTGGATGCATTCTTACTATCGATGGTCGCTCCGCAAGGGATCCTTCCGTCGGGATCGTGCCTCGCGACGTGGCCATCCCGTAAACGGACAGAAACGGCGGGCGTCAATTCCCTCGTGACGTTGTGAAGGAGTCATGAAGATGCAGGTGAAGCAGTGGGTGTTCCGTGTGGGTGGGTGCGGGCTTGCCGGGCTGGCGTTGTTGGTTTCGGCCCCCGCGGTTTCCGCCGCCGATACGAAGGCGGAAAAGGCATTTACCATTGCGGTGACCGATGCGCAAGGCGTCGAGACCGAGCTGAAGAACGGCATTTTCTACTGGGAAGAAAAAATGAGTGAGACTTCGTTCGTCCCGCATGAGCTGCGCCACCTGCCCTCCAAGCGCGGTACGGCGACGGTCAATATTAAGTTCGATCAGATCAAGCAGATCGAGTTGAAGCCGGGTGCCGACAAGGCCGCGCCGGCCATGACCGTCACCTTGGCCAACGGCAAGAGCGGGGAGTTCGTCCCCGCCGTGGCGAATGGCAGCTTCAAGGGCGAATCTGATTTCGGGCAGGTTGAAGTCCCGATCGGTTCACTCTCCAAAGTGGTGTTTAAGTAAATCTGGAACGCATCGTGTCGAAAGGGGCCGTTCTCATGGACAACGTCTTGGTCGGGCATTCAAGGCACACACACCAATCCGTCACAGGCTGGGGGGCGTCGCTGGTATTTCACGCCTGCCTTGCGCTGGTGGCGTTTGGTCTCCTGCCGAAGATGACCGTCACGGTGGAACACGAGCCCTTCACATGGGACGTGGCCATGGTCGAAGCTCCTCGCGAGGTGGTACGTCAGCAAGAACCGGCTCCCACGCCGCAGGTCCAACCACCGGCGCCGACTCCGGTGAAGCCTCGGCCTCAGCCGGTGCGAGCCGTGGAACCGCCTCCTCAACCGGTTCAGCGTCAGGTGGAAACCAGAGTCCTGCCGCAGGCGGTTCAACGCGAGGTGCAGCCTGTAGTTGAAACGGTGCGTCCGCAAGAACAGGTGCAGCCGAAGCAGGAAATGGTGCAGATGCAGGCGAAAGCCATTGAACCGCAGGAGGTTGTGAATACGGAGCCGGTTGTGCAAGCGGCCGCGCCGGCCGAAGTGCAGCGTGAAGTGGCGCCGGTAGTGGAGCAGCAGGTCACGGAGACGGCGCCGGTCACGGCCCAGACCTATCAGGCACAGCAAACCGTCAGTGCGCCGGCGGTGGTGGAAACGGTCTCAGAGCCAGTCGTGATGGCCAGTGCTCCGGTGGAGCACCACGCTCCGGCAGTCGAAGCCGCCGCCGCGCCTCCGGCCCCGCCGGTGGCCGCCGCCGTCAGTGAGCCTGTGCCGGCGCCTCCGGCGCCTGTTGAGGCGGTCGTGGTCCCGACCGCACCGGTCGCCGCGGTGACCGAACCGGACCCCTCTACGTTGCGTGAGCATCAAGTGGTGGCCCAGGCCGCCGTTTCGCGGCCTGCCGCCAAGGCCGATTACGGCTGGTTGGCCGATTCACTCCATCGCCGCATCATTGAGTTGAGACACTATCCCAGCACCGCGCGGCTGAATGGCTGGGAAGGCAAAGTCGTCCTGAAGGTCTCCATCCGCAACGATGGCCAACTGAAAGATGTCGAAGTGGTGAAAAGCTCCGGGCACGAATCGTTGGATCAGGCGGCAATGGAAGCGGTGCGCCGCGCCTGCCCCCTGCATATGAAACATGAGTTGACCGCACCGATGGTCGTGCTGCATCTGCCGGTCAGTTACAGTTTGAACCGGTAGCGCTTTTCGAGAAGTCAGTCACTGAATCATGGAGAGAGGCATGCACGGTTTCCGATCTGTCGTTTCCCCGATTGGTGTCTGTGCGGGGATTGTCGCCGCCGCCTGCATGGCCGCGGGCTGCCTATGGGCCGCAGAGGGGTCGGGCGGCGGTTCCGATTCTGCGCGGTCTCAGCGAATTGAAGAGCTTGAGCGGCAGCGCGATCGCCTTCAGCGAGAATTGCGCCAGTTGAAGCAGCAGCCGGATGGTGTGAGCCGATCGTCTGTGCCACGGTCCGAATTGAGCGAGCAGCCTACTCGGACGCTGAAAGAATCCATGGAGTCGGTGCCGGGGGTGGCGGTCTCTCCGGGACCTGGGGGGCGAGCCGTCGATCTGTCAATTAGAGGATCCGGGAAATAAGCGCGGGAAGGAAGGGGCACTGATGGTACGGTCTAACAAAAGCCTTCGCGGTCTGGTGGCCCTGGGTCTTGCGCTGGCAGTGCCGGTTGTCGCTGTGCAGGCTGAGCAAGCGGGGCCCTTTGAGCTCGGGCAAAAGTTTGTGACGGAGCACAAGGTGAAGAGCCTGGTCGGGCCATCCGTGCAAATCGATGACGCCGGGACCATCTCCCTGGCCTGGATGGAAGAGGACAAGGATGTGCGCTCGGTATTGTACGCGCGCAGCACAGCACCCGGCGGGCCGATGGGATCGCCGGTGCGGATCAATCGCCCCGAAGAAATCCCGTACTGGCGACAGGAAGCGCCGGCGCTGACGGTTGCGGACAACGACGTGTTCGTCACCTGGGGATTGGCGCATCCGAAAGCCACCCCCCAACAGCCGTTTGCGACGGAGTTGCGCCTCAGCCGTTCCACGGACGGAGGCAGAAGTTTCCAGCCGTCGATCGCGGTCAACGACGATCCCGGCGTGATTCAACATACCTTCGATGCGTTGCATCGTGATGCGGAGGGCCGCTTGCACCTGTCCTGGATCGATGGGCGCGACGGCAAAAAAGATCCGGGCACCTATGTGGCGCGGTCGTTGGATGCCGGCGCGACGGTCACGAAGAATATCAAGGTAGACGAGGGAACCTGTGTCTGCTGCCGTACGGCAGTCACCAGCGGTCCGGAAGGCATGGTGTACGTAGCCTGGAGAAAAATTTTCGAAGGGAATGTGCGTGAAACGGTTGTGGCCCGCTCGACGGATCACGGAGACACCTTCGAGGCCCCGG
>ERZ724516.1164-NODE-1164-length-15581-cov-9.289064_pt1 | contig 15581 bp, 14 predicted proteins | sample MGYA00376049_ERZ724516 | MGnify/ENA primary metagenome ERZ724516 (study PRJEB28724, sample SAMN07190886) | activated sludge metagenome | isolation source: activated sludge of sewage treatment plant in Hong Hong | place: USA: Christiansburg, Virginia | collected... | reverse complement strand
CCTGATTCTCTTAAAAAACCAGCAGGCATCGTGATTTTGTTTCGCATCATATGATTGAAAGCAAGCATCATTTCGCTCGGATCGACTTTAAAAATCTCAGTCACGAATTGGCTGTAAGCATGATGATGACGCATTTCGTCGCCTGCAATCATTTTACACATTTTTGAAAGTTTGTTGTCGCCATAAGTTTTGGCCAATTGTGAAACCCTATTGTGTGAAATATAAGTTGCTAATTCTTGAAATGAAGTATATACAAAGTTTTTATACGGATCTCGTCCGGTGCCAATGTCAAATCCGTCACTGATTAAATGTTGGGTGGTGATTTCTACTTCACGCATGTTTACACGACCCGACAAATACAAATATTTATTGAGCACATCGCCATGACGGTTTTCTTCACCTGTCCATTGACGCACCCATTTTGACCAAGCATTTCGCTCTAAGTTGTCAACGCCTTCCACGTCCATCAACCATGATTCGTAGGTTGGCAACGCTTCTTCAGTAATGGTGTCGCCGACCATTGCTACCCAAAAATCATAAGGTAAATCTTTGGCTAATTCGCGTAATTCTTTGACTTCTTCAAAAAAAGTATCACTTTCAGAATTGGGTAAAAAGTCAGACGGTTGCCATATTTTTTCTACCGGAATCAAGTATTCATCCATGAAACCATCTACTTTGTTTTCTAGAAATTGCATGACTTCTAGACGGATATTCTTTATAGACATTTAATTTAGGATTTTAGATTTGGGATTTAGGATTTACCTCGAATCTAATCTATGTTATTGAATTTATTATCGTTGTTTCTGTTTTATTCATCAATGCTTCAAAAGTGAAATCTTTGACAGCCATCGGTTTGTGAACGGTAAAGGTAAGGCGATTTCCCAAACCAAAAGGAAAAAAGCCAAACTTAACAAATTTCCAAGAATTATTGATGGTAATCGGAACCACAAAAGCCGACGGTGCATATTTGCATAAGATTTTCAAGCCACTTTGTGCAAACTCTTTGGGTTTGCCGGTTTTGCTTCGCGTTCCTTCTGGAAATATAACGGCAGATCGCTGATGTAATTCGATGTATTCGCCCAATTTTTTGATTTCAGGAATCGCTTGTTTCGGATCTTTTCTGTCGATGATGGCCGCACCGCTATGACGCAAATTGTAGGAAATACTCGGGATGCCTTTCGCCAGTTCTTTTTTGCTGACGAATTTTGGATGGTATTTTCTCAAAAACCAGATGATGCCTATGATGTCATACAAACTTTGGTGGTTGGCTACGATGATTAAAGGCACATTATCAGGAATGTATTCTCGATTTTCCATTTTATAAGTAGTACCCAAAAGATGCCCAATACGCAATAGAAAAAAGTTCAAATAATCCACACTTTTTTTATGGGCTTGGTAACCAAAAAGATTCAGACAAATCCATTGAATCGGGTGAAAAATAACCAATACCAAAAGAAACAATAGCATGGCTACTGCAGAGATTGGATAAGATATGATTTTCTCCATTTCAAAAAATTTTTGCCAAAAGTAAGAAATAATTTTTTGTTTTTAAGGCCTAAAAACCTTTGAATTCAATCTGTTGGATACAATCTGCTATTGAATTTTAACAAATCGGGCAGAAAATCTACAACCTCATACTTTTTTTAATTTTTAGGTTTGATATAGTATTACTAAACTTTCTTTTGAATCATGCCAAAAAAACTTTTTATACAGCCGAGATTCCTTTTTTATTTCACTTTTATTTTAGGGCAAAGCAAACAACAACCCAATATTATTTTCCATACAGATTATTTCGAAGCCGTTGACCATTGGGTTGTTTTGCCCGAAATAGGCACAGATAATTTAGGATTTTTTAGGTTGTCGGAATCAGGCTATTGAGAAACTTTTTAGCATTTCTTACATCAGAAAAACAATGCTCATAACATTTTAATAAACCCTAAATTGCGCTCTTGCCACTTGGGAAAAAAGAACTATTTTTACGAAAAATAAGTGCAATATAAATGAAGGAAAAGATGAGTTCAGAAAAAGAATCGAAATTAAAAGCATTACAGCTTACACTCGATAAACTAGACAAAACCTACGGAAAAGGAACCGTAATGAAAATGGGCGACAAAGCCGTTGAAGAAGTAGAAACCATTTCTTCAGGATCTTTAGGTTTGGATTTGGCTTTGGGTGTAAACGGATATCCAAAAGGAAGAATTATAGAAATCTACGGGCCAGAATCATCAGGTAAAACGACTTTAACTTTACACGCTATTGCAGAAGCTCAAAAAGCTGGAGGTATCGCCGCATTTATCGATGCAGAGCATGCTTTCGACAGAAATTACGCGGAAAAATTAGGCGTGGATATCGAAAACTTAATCATCTCGCAACCCGACAACGGTGAACAAGCTTTAGAAATTACAGAAAATCTAATTCGTTCAGGCGCTATAGATATTGTGGTAATCGACTCGGTTGCTGCCTTAACGCCAAAAAGTGAAATTGAAGGAGAAATGGGCGATTCTAAAATGGGATTGCACGCCAGATTGATGTCGCAAGCCTTAAGGAAACTCACCGGAACCATCAGTAAAACCCATTGTACCGTTTTCTTTATCAACCAATTGAGAGAGAAAATCGGCGTGATGTTCGGTAATCCTGAAACAACAACGGGTGGAAATGCATTGAAATTCTACGCATCGGTGCGTTTGGATATTCGTCGTTCTTCTCAAATTAAAGAAGGCGATAATGTGATTGGTAACAGAACCAAAGTGAAAGTGGTTAAAAATAAAGTAGCACCGCCATTTAAAACGGCAGAATTTGACATCATGTATGGCGAAGGTGTTTCTAAAACAGGTGAAATTTTAGACTTGGCTGTAGAATTTGAAATCATCAAAAAAGCGGGTTCATGGTTTAGCTACGGAGAAACCAAATTGGGTCAAGGTCGCGATGCCGTTAAAGCATTAATCAAAGACAATCCAGAATTGGCAGATGAGCTTGAGCATAAAATCAAAGCTTACATTAAAGCTAATGAAGCATAACGACAACACGAATTTAATTAGCAGTAATTAGTTCTATATTAAACCCGATTCGTTCGGGTTTTTTTATGCTTTTAAAAGTTGTTCGTGAATCACCGTTCGGACACTTTCTTTAATTTCTTTGATGTCTTTCTTGTCTTCGATAGTTTTTCCAGTTGTTGCAATGGGCTGATGAATAATAACCCGCATCAAACCCGGACTACCACTTAAAAAAGTATAAGAAAATCTTTTTTTATTGTCCATAAACGTCAACGGCACAATTGGAATTTGATGTTCAATCGCCAATCGGAAAGCACCATCTTTGAATTCATCCAAAACGATAGATTCATCATTCGGAACTCCACCTTCGGGAAAAATGCAAATGCTCAATCCCTGCTCCAATCTTTTTTGTGCTCTATTGAAAACTTCCATGCGGCTTCGTGAACTTTTTCTGTCGACTAAAATGCAAGTGCGTTTGTAGAAAAATCCGAACAGTGGAATTTTAGCCAACTCTTTTTTCCCCACAAAAACAAACGGATTTCGAACCACGGCAAGCATCAACATGATATCGGTCATCGAAGTGTGATTGGCTACAAACATATAGCTTTTGTTCATTTCGATTTTGTATTCGGCATCTACTTTATAATAAAATCCACACGTAAACAAAATGCACTTGGCCCAAATTCTAGCCATGACAAAAAAATACGGATACCAAGTTTCCTTGAGAATCGAAACCACCAAAAATGGGAACATAATGATAATTGGAAGGCCCATCATCATGTAAAACCAGATGCGCCAAAGTACCCAAAAAACAATTTTAAATATTTTCATATCTTCAAAAGTAAGAATTCAATCCTTATTTTTAGCAAATCATTTACCTTTGCCGAAATTTAGTTGACCATGGCCAAAATACTTACAGGCATTCAAAGTACAGGAACACCGCATTTGGGAAATTTACTCGGAGCGATTATTCCTGCCATCGAATTGTCGAATCGATCTGAAAACGAATCTTTTCTTTTCATTGCCGATTTGCATTCCATCACCCAAATTAAAGACGGTGAAACCTTACGAAACCATACATACAGCACGGCCGCGGCTTGGTTGGCTTGCGGATTAAATATCGAAAAAGTCATTTTCTACCGCCAATCGGATGTGCCGCAAACTGCTGAATTGTCGTGGTATTTGAGTTGCTTTTTTCCATTTCAACGTTTGACATTGGCACATTCTTTTAAAGACAAAGCCGATCGATTGGACGATGTGAATGCCGGTTTGTTTACCTATCCGATGTTGATGGCTGCAGACATTTTATTGTATGACGCCGAATTTGTTCCGGTTGGGAAAGACCAATTGCAACATATCGAAATCACGCGCGATGTGGCTTCTCGATTCAACCATCAAATGGGCGAAACGTTTGTTTTACCGGAAGCGAAAACGCAAGAAGAAACGATGTATGTGCCTGGAACGAATGGCGGAAAAATGAGTAAGTCGGCGAATAACATCATCAATATCTTTTTAGATGATAAAGCCTTGCGCAAACAAATCATGTCGATTGAAACCGACAGCACGCCTTTGGAAGAACCAAAAAACACCGCAACTTGCAAAATATTTGCCATCTATAAATTGCTCGCTAATTCTAGTCAAATAGACGCCATGACTCAAAATTATGCGAATGTCAATCGCGATTTTGGTTACGGTCATGCGAAACAAGCTTTGTTCGAATTGATTGTAGACAGATTCAAAACCGAGCGTGAAACCTACAATCATTACATGAACAACTTGCCAGAAATAGAAGCGGCTTTACTCAAAGGTGCCTCAAAAGCACAAGCCATTGCGAATGGAGTTTTGAGTCGAGTTCGTGAAAAGTTAGGATTTCGCGGTTAGTTGAACATCACTTACAAGAAGGCTAACACGGATTTACTTCGTCAATTCGCTGTCACTCGGGTCACGAATTAGCACGGATTTAATCTGTGTTAATCCATGAAATCCGTGTTAGACATCAAATCGCCTCAAAGTATTTTCCTGGTAAAGGTCGAATGACACCTTTGAGTTCCATATTCAGTAAAATTCCAGAGATTTTGAATATCGGAAAATCACATTCGAGTGCAATATAATCGAGCATTTCCTTGCCTTTTTTTACAAGGAAATCATATACTTTTTGTTCGTCATCATCGAGCGTCACAAACAATTGTTTTTGAATCGATTTTGAAGTGGTTTCCAAATCCCAATTCAAATGATAAATCAAATCCGCAGCACTGGTCAGCAATTGCGCTTTTTGGGTTTTAATCAAAGTATTGCAACCAAAACTGTATTTGTCTGAAGCCCGACCTGGCACGGCAAACACATCACGATTGTATTCGTTGGCCATATTAGCGGTAATCAATGAGCCGCCTTTATCGGCAGATTCAATGACAATGGTTGCTTCTGAGATGCCGGCTACAATGCGGTTTCGGCGGACAAAGTTTTCTCTTTCCGGACTTGATGAACTCCAAAATTCAGTCATAAATCCACCATTAGCTTCCATTTTCGCCACGTATTTCTTATGCATTTTTGGGTAAATCTGATTTAATCCGTGTGCTAATACACCGATGGTTTGCAGTTCGTTTTCGATAGCGGCTTGATGGGCTATAATGTCGACACCATATGCGAAACCACTGACGATTATTGGATTTAAAGGTGCTAAATCAGCGATGAGGTTTTTGCAGAAATCCATACCATAAGAAGTAACTTGTCGGGTTCCTACAATGCTGATAATTTTTCTGTTTTTTAATTGAATGTTTCCCGAAGTGAACAATAAAACGGGCCCGTCAACGCAATGTTTCAAACGATCTGGATAATTTTCTTCTTGGAAATAGGAAACCGCAATGTTGTTTTTTTCTATAAAATGCAGTTCGGCTTCGGCTTTCTGAAAAATCGTTTTATCTTTGAGCTTCCGCAGTAAAACAGTTCCAATGCCATCAATGGCGGTCAGTTGTGAAGCTTTAGTTTTAAAAATTAAAGCGGGTTCTTGGTAGTGTGTAAGTAATTTTTTGGCGACGATATCGCCCACACCTTCTACTTTTAGCAAGGCTAATACATAAAATAAATCTTCGTGGCGCATAATAACTATTTGAAAATGAAAAGTATAAAATTTATCGCAATTGTTAATAAAAATTGTGAATAAAATTTTGCTACTCTTAGTCATTGTATAACTTTGTTGCTATGAAAATCGAGCATTACATTTCACAGCTTTTATACCGTCATCAATGTGTAACCGTTCCAGGTTTCGGCGCTTTTTTAACCGAAATTCAATCGGCAGATTTGCATGAAAATACCAATTCATTTTATCCACCGAAGAAGGTAATTTCATTCAATTCGCATTTGAAAAACAACGACGGATTGTTGGCCAATCATATTGCTCAAATTGAAAAATCGACTTACGAAAATGCTGTAGCTTCAATAGAAAGCGAAGTGGTAATTTGGAATTCGATATTGCAAGTGAATGAAAAATTTACTTTGAAAAACATAGGCGAACTTTCCTTAAACTCTGAAAAGAATTTGGTCTTTACACCTTCGGAAAACATCAATTATCTCAAAGAATCTTTTGGCTTGAATTCGTTTGTTTCGCCTTCTATCAAAAGAGAACAATACAAACAAGAAGCGGAAACGTTCTACAAAGAAGAAATTCAAGAAGTTGTTTCAGAAGAAAAAGAAGTCATTGCCTTAGAACCAGAAATTAAGAAAAGCCGCGGTTATTTAAAATACGCAGCCATCATTGTTTTGGCATTGTCAGCGACAGGTTCTATAGGTTTTAAATTGTATCAAGATCATATAGATCAGCAAACCTTATTGGTTGAAACGGCGGTTCAGAAACAAGTACAAAATAAAATTCAGGAAGCGACTTTCTTAATCGAAAACCCAATTCCAGCAGTAACGCTTACGGTTAAAGAAGAAAAATTGCCTTATCATATTGTAGCTGGCGCTTTTAGAAATGAAGAAAATGCGCAAAATATTTACATGGATTTATTAAAATCTGGATTTAAAGCCCGACGCATCGCACCAAACAATCACGGATTATTTCCAGTTTTATATGGCAGTTATGTCACGAATGCCGAAGCTCAGGAAGCCATGACTAAAATTCATGAAACCAATCCCGACGCTTGGTTGCTTGTGAAAAACCTTTAAAATATATCCCGTCATGCACGGGATTTTTTATGCCTTGTGAGTATCTTTGCCAAAAAAAAAACATGCATCCGAAACATCCCTCAGAATCATTAACCATACTTACGGATTTGGTGTTGCCTAGCGAAACCAATCCCTTGAACAACCTTTTTGGTGGCGAATTGTTGGCGCGTATGGATCGAGCCGCAAGCATTTCTGCCAGAAGACATTCTAGGCGAATAGCCGTAACCGCATCAGTGAATCACGTGGCTTTTAACCGTGCGATTCCGTTGGGAAGTGTCGTAACAGTTGAAGCCAAAATTTCTAGAAGCTTCAAAAGCTCGATGGAAATTTATCTTGATGTTTGGGTTGAAGATCGCGAAACCGGTATTCGAAGCAAAGCCAATGAAGCCATTTATACTTTTGTTGCAGTAGATGACACGGGTCGACCTGTTGAGATTCCGCCTGTAATTCCAGAAACAGATTTAGAAATAGAACGCTTTGAAGGCGCGCTTCGCAGAAAACAATTGAGTTTGGTATTGGCAGGAAAAATGAAGCCTCATGAAGCTACGGAATTGAAGGCTTTGTTTGAGTAGTATTGCCACGAAGGCGCTAAGACACAAAGAAATCAATATAACAAACTTAGTAGCTTTTTTGTAAGAAAATTAAATCTTCAAAAACTTAATATTTTGCATCACGCCATCCATGTTCATTTGCAAAACATAATGACCTGTTTTTAAATTTGAAATGGATATTTTCAATGTTTTTTCGTTTCCTGCATTTCCTTTTTCGGTTACAACAGTTTGCCCTAAAACATTGATGATGGTATAATTTCCTTCGAAAATTCCATCAAAAGAAACGGTAATCAAATCGCTACTTGGATTCGGATACAATTTGATTTTATTTCCAACGGTAAAAGAACTGTTGCTCAAAAACGGAGCAGTAATCTCATTAGATTGCACGGAACAATTGTTTTGTGAAACGATGCAATAATAAACACCTTGAATGGTTGGTGTATAAGTTTGTTCGGTTGCGCCTGAAATCAGTCCACTATCTAAATACCATTGATAAGATTGGAATGTTTGTGTTGTTGTAAGTGATGCGTTTCCATAAACAATCTCAGCCACAGGAAGGTTGATTTGTGTTAGTGTAATCGTATTGTTTGAATTTGTATTTCCGACAACATCTGCTGTGGTTCCAAACCTACAATCAATATCAGCTGGACTGCTCAAAACGGTTGGTAAAACGGTATGTGTTCCTGTTAATGAAGCGTCAAATTTATTGAGTTTGTTATTTCCCCAAGAAGAAACATAATAATTCCCGCAACTGTCTCTTGTGATGCCATCGCAATTGCTAAGTGTAGTTGTCAGTATTGTTGAAGTCACATTGGTGGTCAAATCGATAGCCATAATCGGGGCATTGCTTCCCCAAGTCACATATACACAGCGGTTGTTTTCTCCATCGTAAAAAATTCCGTTTGGCGTTTTGGCTAATCCAGATGCTAAGGTTGTAAACGAAACCGCATTCACATCGATTTTAAAAATTTTCTTCGCTGAAAAATCCGTTGCATACAAATTATTATTGCCGTCAGATGTTAGTCCGTTTAAAAAAGTAGCATTCAGATTTAATGTAAAAATATTCGCGCCTGAAGTCAAATTATAGCCTCTAATAAATCCGCCTTCACACGAATACAGCACATCGCCTAGAATTTCGATGCCATAAGGACCAGATGGAATTCCGGTTACAAAATTACTCAACGTACCACTTTTACTTCTTGCGAGTATGGTTCCGTTTCCTTTATTTCCAATCAGCCATCTTGTGTTGGTTGCGTCCCATTCGATACTTTCCGGACCGTTTAAAGTTTGCGAAAAAATCACACTACATTGCAGTATACACACCAAAAGGAATAAAGTTTTTTTCATGCTGAAGTTGTTGAAATTACATATTAAACAACCAGGTTGCCGGATTGCTGTAAGTTGTATTTTGAGAAATTGTAAATTTTAATACGGTTTTCCCAGAATCGCCATTGGTTCTGATACGGCCGATATTTTGTTTGGTCGACACCTTATCGCCTTTGTTCACACTCACGCTGCTTAGGTTTTGGTATACGGTAAAATAATCACCATGTTGAATCATGACGGCTTTGTTTACTGGAGAAAGCACCATGACGCTAATCACTTCACCACCAAAAACAGCTCGGGCACTGGCGCCTTGATCGGTTGTGATTTCAACACCACTATTGTGTACGATTAGGGTTTTATAAACCGGATGCGGCTGGTCGCCATAACCCAAAGAAACAAATCCTTTCTCTACTGGCCAAGGCAATTTTCCTTTGTTGGCTCTGAAATTATTAGCAATCAATTGCCCTTCTGATGTCAACACAATTTTGGTTGAGGTTTCTGTGGCTTTGGTTGCGGCCGCGGTGGTTGTTTTCGGATTTGCTTTTGCGGCCGCCGTTGCGGTTTTCTTGTTGGCAGCGGCAATAGCGGCTCTCAACAATTTCTTGATTTGATTGTCGATGTTGCGTGTTTCTTGCTGTTTTTTCTTTATTTCAGCAATGATTTGTTTCTTATCTTTTTTAATCGATCGGGCGAGTTCTTGTTGCACCGTTTTTTCTTTTTCTAATTCCAATCGCTCTTTTTCATTTTCTTTGATGAGCTTTTGTTTTTGTGATTTTTGTACGCCTATGATTTGATTGAAGTTTTCGAGTTCTTGAGATTTCGATTGAATTTCTTCGCCTTGTGTTTTTCGATAGCTCGCATATTGCTTCATGTATTGCGCACGTTTGTAGGCTTGCAGAAAGTTTTGTGAAGACAATAAAAACATCGCGCGACTTTGTTCAGACCGACTTTTATACGATTTCAAAATCATTTCCGAGTAATCTTCTTTGAGCAAGACCAGTTCTTTCTTTAAGCGGTTGATGTTGATTTGATTGATATACATATCATTGCCCAACAACTTGGTTTGTTTTTCAGTGGTGCTGATTAGTTTTTGCTTGAGCTGGATTTTTTCGGTTTGAATTTTAAGTGCATTCACCACCGTTTTTTCTTTCGATTGTACGCTTTCGAGTTGGTTTTGCTTTTCTTGAATTTCACGTAAGATTTGCGCTTTGCGTTGTTCCAGTTTTTCTTGCTGACTGGTAGGTTGGCTCCACATTAGTGTAGTCATTAATAACAATACAAGGCTTAAAATGTGTTTTGACATAATGCTGAATTTAGACAAAGCTAATTAATAAAAATTCTTTCATATCCTTCTGGAACGCTATACGGAAAAGAAAGGTCTTCATTGAAGGTTACCGTATTATAATCGATCGAAATGTTGACTTTCCCTTTCTGTTGCATCGCATCAATTAAGATACTTGCGGGCAATGCCATCTGATTAAAATCGCTGTAATTCGGATAAACAATTTGTACCGTGCGCTCTTTTTCGCTTTGCGTGACTATTTGCTTTTTGATTAAAAAATTACTCGATTCGAAATAATAAGCTTTAGTGGTTGCAATATCAGAATTGTCTTCCAATTTGTAAAGTTTGTCTTCAATAGAAGTCGAAAAATTACCTTTCGTTAAATCATCTAAAGCTTGTCCGATGAGTAAATGCTGCACTTTATTAAAATCCAAATCAGTGCCCAACCAGCGGCTCAATAACGAATAATCGCCTTCAAAATAATTGCCGTTGATTTTTTCGTAATACTTCACTTCTGTTGGTGTTATCAAGGCTTTGGCCATGGTGATTCCAAGAAAACGAATGCTGATTAAAATCATTTCATCTTTCTTGATTTTGATTTCCGCTTGCACATTTTGCGTTTGATTCGAATCTTCATAATGCGCACTCGATTTGATATAAAGTGTCGAAAAATCTCTTTTGTTTTGGTAGTGTTTCTCGATGATGGTGTCGGCCGACTTTCTTTCTTTGGCTTTTCCTTCCGCAATCACAACCGCTTTCGATTTGCACGAAACTACTGTCAAGGAACCGATTAGGCATATCAAAAACAAAACTCTAAAATGGTGGCGCATTATTTTTTTCCTTTTAATAATTGTTCAGCTTTCAAAAAATAGCTTTCTTTCTTTTTCACATCGCCCAATCCAGCTGAAGCTTCGCCCAATTGAATATTAAAATTGATTTCTAGCGCAATATCTTCTACCAAATAATCCATGCCCATTTCTAGAAATTCTTTTGCTTTTTTATAATTTATCAACTGATTGTATGCCAATCCAGCGTAATAATAGAGCTTGGGTTGCGACGGAAATAAGTCGATATAATCCGTTGCTTTTTTAGCTACAACGTCAAATTGTTGCTTTTCTGTATACGCTTGCAACAACAGCAATATGGTTTCTATATCATCCGAATGATTTTTGAGGTGCAATTCGTAATAGGAAATCGCGTGGTTCCAATCTTTTTTATTGTGGTAAAACTTCCCGATTTCTCTGGCAACTTGCACTTCTTTATCGTTATTAAAATACGAGATAGCTTTTTCCAAATCTTTGTCGAATTCGGGTTTGTCTTTCACGAAAATCAGAAATTCGTTGAGCATGCGGTGCTTGATTTTGCTGTCAATTTTACTGCTTTCAAAAACCTTATTCATCGCAATAACTGCATTTTTTCCGTCGTTATTGTTCAGGTGAAATTTAAACAAACTCACTTGTGCCCAATCAGAAGTTGGGATTTCCGTTTCCAATTGCTTGGCCACTTCCAATGCTTTTTCTTCCTGATTGCTTTCAGAATACAAGAAAATCAAAGCAATATAATTCGCTTCTTCTTTTGGATATTTCTTGATTTGATCCATCAAATTATCCTTTTCCGAAGTTTGGTATTTGGCTACACTAAGAATTTGTCGCTTGTAATTCTCACGCAATTCGTTTTTGCCTACCGTGGTGTTTAATTGGTTGATCAAATCCAAAGCTTTATCGAATTGCTGTGTATTCATGTACAATGACACCAAATCTTCTTTGTATTCTTTTTTAAATTCGATGAGTTTGTTGACAATTACAATGGCTTGGTTGTAATCTTTGGTTTCGTAACAAACATCATACATGCCAACCCAAAACCACATGTTCTTTGGGTCGATAGTCGCCGCTTTTTCAAACGAATCGTAAGCGTCTTTGTACTTTTTTTGAGGCAAATAGTTCTTGCCCATTTCAGAATAAACGACTGCGTTTTCAGGTTGCAGTTTTTTGCATTTCTCGAGTGCGGTGATGGCTTTGTCGTAATTTTCTATTCCTTTTTGTAACAGGGCTTCATAGAAAGCATTCTGAAATTCATCATCCGCCAAACCAATCGCATCTGGTTCGGTTTGAGCCAGTACGAAGTTTGGAAAAAGAATTCCAACAAAAAGAAATATCAAAATTATTTTTCTCACCCTAAATGTTTTCTTCGCGAACCTTGCGATATTCTTTGCGGTTAAACAACTATTCTAAAACCGAATAATCGCCAATACTAATACTCGTAAAATTTCCGTCAAAACTGGCGTGACTTCCAATCATGGCGTTGTCGAGTTTGGCATTTTTAATATGAGAATGGTTTTGAACCAAACTGTTTTTAATTTCCGTATCACGTACGTGACAACCTTTCCCTAGCGAAACATTCGGACCAACAGTCGCATTGATCAAAATGACATCTTCGCCAATAAAGCAAGGCGGAATAATCGTCGAGTGTTCTATAACCACCGAAGGATGCACCAAATTTTCACCATCTTGATGCAAGAAATCGAGCATTCTAGAATTGGTTTCTACCGTAACGTTTTTGTTGCCGCAATCCATCCATTCGTCAACTTTTCCGGGAACGAATTTCAAACCTTTCACTTTCATGTTTTCGAGACCGTCGGTCAATTGGTATTCGCCACCTTTTACAACATTATTATCCAATAAATATTGCAATTCAGCGCGTAAAGTTTCGCCCGATTTGAAATAATAGATGCCTATAATCGCCAAATCAGAAACGAATTCTTTTGGTTTCTCTACGAAATCTACGATTTGATTGTTGTCGTTAAGTTGCACGACGCCAAAAGCACTCGGGTCTTCCACTTGTTTCACCCAAATCACGCTGTCGGCAGAAGTGTCTAACGTAAAATCGGCACGGAACAAAGTATCGGCATAGGCCACGACAATCGGTCCGGTCATCGATTCTTTAGCACACATAATAGCATGCGCAGTTCCTAAAGCTTCGTTTTGGTAATAAATGGTTCCTTTGGAGCCTAGTTTTTCTGCAATGGCAATCAAGTCTTTTTCAACAGTAGTGCCGAAATCTTTATGGATGATGAAGGCAATTTCTTCGATGTCTTGGTTGATGACGCCAGCAATATCTTCTACCAATCTATGCACAATCGGTTTTCCGGCAATCGGAATTAAAGGTTTCGGAACGGTAAGCGTATGAGGGCGTAATCTGGAGCCGCGCCCGGCCATAGGTACAATTATTTTCATGTGTTTCGAGTTTGCCGCAAAGTTCGCAAAGTTTTTGAGAAAGTGGGTAAAGTTTTTTATTTGTTTTGAATGGGTTATTAACTTCAATATTTCTAAACAAATTCTTTTTTTAAATTGAAAAAACCCCAACATTACTGTCAGGGTTTTTATTTAAACTAAGTTATTCCTACCAAGGCAAACTACTTTTTTTACTCGCAAAATAATTCGCAGGACCGTTGCTTCCACCAGCACTGTTGCCCGATGTTACCCTATAATTGGGTTGGTTGCCCCAAGAAGCGGGTCTGTCTTCAATCAGCATATCTTCTCCGGTATCATTCGAAACAAAAGGTGCAATCCTATTTTGCCAAGCCTGAATGCGCGCCACACTTCTAATCGAGTGGAAATAATCATTATTGATACTTGTTAATTCGGTAATATAATTTTTATACATCGTTTGGTATTGCGGAATCGCCAAGACTTTTGTAATCAAAGGTCTTTCGGTCATATTGCCCCAAGTAAGCGGGTTTTGTGTGCCCGAATTCGACATAATCTGTGAAGTGCCCAACGTATTGTCATAGTCATACGGAATAAAATACGCTTTCCCATTGGGTGCAAAATAGAAATAGAAATTATTGCCATTAGCCCAATAATCGTCCCACATGCCTACAACGACATTGGTTGCGTAAGTTTTTAGAAACAACGGAATGTCCATTTTTTGCTCAATCCAAGTTTGAAAGTCAGCGCCTGTTTTCGTATTGAGGTCGGAAATAAATTGGAGTAGTTGGGCTTTGGCTGCCGGAAGTTCGTTTTTGCGCGTTTTTAAATCGTAAGCGTAATATACCGAAAGTGCCGGATTGATATTAACATCTTCTACACCAATACTGGCAGTCGATACAAAATTGGCATTGTTAGAACCACTCCAACCGCCTTTCCACAAAAAGCCAACGCCTGAACCCCATTTTGCTTGGTTTTTGGCGATATAAACTTCGTCAATATTTTCAATCATGGCATACACCCCAAAGTAGGCTGGCGTTGCATCGCCTTGCACTTTAATCCATACTTTGCAATACGAAGCTTGTGGTGCTTGCCAACATCCAAAACGGCGGAATAAATCATAACAATAGATTTCACGAACATAAGCGGCGTCGTCTTTGAACCATTTGATATTGAGTTTGTCGAGTCCTTTAAACCTTTGCGCATCTCGGTATTTTGAAAAATCAAAACCAAAATGACTGTGGTGCCAATCCGGATTGTTGGCATTGTGCAATTGTCCGGTATCACCTTCAGGGCGTCGTCGGCTCGTATTGCCTTTCAAACGCAAACCTACACTGTCTAAAACGACGGTGCCACTTCGGTTGGTAAACGTAAATTTTGAAATTACTTTTTTATCGTTGGCCGAATTAAGGTCGAAGTTTTCTAGTAGTTTGTTCCACTGTGCAAGCGAAACGTCAATGGTAATCGAAGCCACATCATTCAAATTAAAAACATTCGACTCGACTATAGGAACAGTAGGCCGGTTGGAAACATTTTCATCAGTTGAAAGATTGTCAACATTACTACAAAAACATAATAAAAATAACGGCAACAGCAATAGCAATCTTCTCATGGCAAAGTAATTTTCACAGCATTAATCTTCAAAGATAGTATTTATTTTAAGTAGAAGATTTTTAATGAGTTAGAAGTCATGCTTTTTAACATTGTAGAATCGACACCTGTTCATTTTATAAAAGGTTCATTTTGAAAGCAATAGCATAAATTAAGATTTGTTTAATGAAATGAATTCTACAAACAAGTCGTGTTAATATTGTCAATTATTCACATTGATGGTTTGAATATTAATAAATTGTTATTATTTTTATTAATTATTTGTAAAAAAACCACAGACAACAATGAAATACCCTGCAATTCAAAATTACATCAATGGGAAGTTTGTTCCCGCTTCCGTTTCCAAAACCATGAATGTGGTTTCTCCACTAGATGGCAACCTCCTTTCCACCGTTCCAATGTCTACCAGCAAAGATTTAGATGATGCCGTAAAAGCCGCACAAGCCGCATT
>ERZ724516.1162-NODE-1162-length-15594-cov-4.974902_pt1 | contig 15594 bp, 13 predicted proteins | sample MGYA00376049_ERZ724516 | MGnify/ENA primary metagenome ERZ724516 (study PRJEB28724, sample SAMN07190886) | activated sludge metagenome | isolation source: activated sludge of sewage treatment plant in Hong Hong | place: USA: Christiansburg, Virginia | collected... | reverse complement strand
CTTTTTAGTTTTCTGAGTATCTTTTACTGTCTTTTTATTATGACTTTAGTTATTAAACAAATTCAAGTAACCTTTTTCGGTAGTTGTATTATCCAATAAGTCAGTGTAATCTACGATGTAAAAATAGGTTCCATCAGGAGCTTTTCCTGATTGAGCACTTCCATCCCAAAATCCATTAACGCCATCCCACTCATACATTTTTAAACCCCAGCGATCAAAAATAACGCAGTGTAAACTTTTTAATCCAGTTGAATTAATTTTAAATACATCATTTTTAGTATCTCCATTTGGGGTAAACACGTTCGGAATAATTACGACAGCTTCTTTTACGATATCGATGCACTTGTATATAGTATCGCTACAACCTGCTAAGTTTGTTGCCACTAAATTAATACAACAACTTCCTGTATCAACAAAAGTCGCAGAGAAATTCTGAGATGTTAAAGAAGTCCCATCGCATGATAAGTTCCACAAATAAGTATCTGCATTAGTACTTGTATTTACAAAATTTACAAGTGTACCAACAGTTACTACATTACCTTCTGTGATATTAAAATTCGCTGTTACTTGCGCCCCAACTGTTATAATTGGAAGCGTAAATGTACTTGAACACCCTAATACGGAATTTGTAGCTGTAGCTGTAACAGTAAAATTACCACCACTTGTATAGCAGTGATTTGGATTGCTTGTATTTGCAGAACTACCGTCGCCAAAGTTGTAAGTAATTCCGGTTGCAGAAGGGCTCATTATATCACTAAAAGTTGTGCAAAAAGGTGCACATCCATTAAGCGATGCAACACTTGCTGTAATTGTAGGCGAAGGTGTTACCGATACAGTTGTTGATTGGGTAGACGAGCAGCCTCCATTGTTTCCAACAACCGAGTAGGTAGTTGTGAAAGCTGGCGATGTAAATATACTAGCAGTTGTTTCTGTGGTATTCCAAGTAACATTAGTAGCTCCTGTTGCCGTTAATGTTGCAGTTTGCCCTGCACAAATAGATGCCGAGTTAATAGTAATTGTTGGTGTGGCAGAAACACCAACCGTAGATGTTGCTGCTGATACACTTACACAACCATTGATATCAGTTCCTAATACAGAATAAGTTGTTGTTAAAACGGGGCTTACTGTTTGAGAAGCACCTGTAAAGGTATTAGACCATGTATAGGTACTTGCTCCAGTTGCAATTAAAGTAGCAGTTTGACCTGAACAAATACTTGCGCTATTTACAGCAATTGTTGGCGTAGAATTTACTGTAACAGTTTGTACTGCTGTATTGGTGCAACCTTCAACGGATGTTCCTGTCACAGAATAGGTAGTTGTAACTGTCGGTGTGAAACTAACGCCATTTGTTATTCCGCTGGTCCAGGTATAAGTGGCAGCACCGCTTGCGGTTAATGTTGTTGGATTTCCATTGCAAATAACTGAGTTAGTAGCACTAGGTGTTACAGTTGGTGTTAAATTTTCAGTAATAATAATTGTATCAGAATGAGAACATATTTGTTGATAGAAAATATCATCTAAAGCAAAATCATTAGCTCCTGGCGCTGTAAAGTTTTGATCAACAATCGTTATAACAGCTGAAGTACTAACACCTGAGTTCCAGTTTGTGGCAAAATTTGCCCATACACCACCAGTAAATGGTGCACTGAATGCAGTACCAAGTAAACTGCCATTGATAGAGAATTGCAATTGAGCTTCATTGCCAGCAGTTGTATTATAAACAGAGGCAACCCATGCGGAGAAATTATAATTTGTATTTGGAGTTACAGAAATAGTTTCAGTCCATACAATATCGTTGGCGACTGCCGATCCATTACACACCATCATATTTCCAGTTCCAGTTGTATGGTCTCCAAAACTTAAGAAGTTAGTATGTCCCAAATTTGGATCCGTTGTAACTAAGTAAGTACCTGGATTAGATAATAAACCGAATGGACCTGGTGTTACAGGGACAATATAGTTACTTGCAAACAATGTATTTCCTAAACTAAAATCGCCATTAGCAACTAAGTCATTACTTAATATATCTGCTGTGCAAATATATGTCCCCGTATTAGTTGCCGTGATATTTTGCGTAGTGGCTCCTCCTGGTGTCCAAGAGTAAGAGTTGTATCCTACAGGCCCGTTAATTGTATAATTCATTGGAGAACAAAAAGCAGTATCTCGTCCTAAACTAAACTGACAAGGGTTATTACAATTAATTATCGCTACAGAAGATGTCGCCGAATTAGTACAAGTTCCATTTGCTCCAACAACTGTATAAGTTGTATTGGAAGAAGGTGTTACAGTTACAGATGCACCCGATAAGTTACCTGGATTCCAAGTATAAGTAGTAGCTCCACTCGCTGTTAAGGTGGTTGTTTGTCCTGCGCAAATAGTAGTTGAGTTTGTGGCTAAAGTTGGCGTAGAAACAATTGTTACAATAGCTGTATTGCTTCCGGTACAAGCTCCATTGACACCCGTTACTGTATAAGTAGTATTTGATGAAGGTGCGACGGTTACAGAAGAACCAGATAAGTTCCCTGGATTCCATGTATAAGATGTTGCTCCATTTGCAGTTAATGTGGCAGTTTCGCCTGCGCAAATTGTTGGATTATTGACTGTGATTGAAATTCCTGTTCCAATAGTTACAGAAACTGTAGCTGCGGTTGTACAAGTTCCATTAGCTCCAATTACCGAAACGGTTGTGTTTGATGCAGGTGCAATAGTGTAAGTGCTTCCAGAAATATTTCCAGGATTCCAAGTATAAGTTGTTGCGCCGCTTGCTGTTAATGTGGCTGTTTGTCCAGGACAAATAGTTACTGAGTTAGCAACTAATGTTGGAGTAGAGGTTACGTTAACTGTTGCATTTGTTGAAGTAGTACAAGTTCCGGTTGCTCCAGTAATGGTATAAATAGTTGTAGAACCAGGGGTTACAGAAACTGTAGTTGTTAATTGTCCACCTGGCATCCACGTATAATTGGTAGCTCCAGTAGCAGTTAAAATGGTTGAGTTACCCGAACAAATACTTGCATTAGCAACAGCCACTGTAGGTTGAGAGTTAACTGTTACACTAACAGTTCTTGTATTAGTACAAGAATTTGTTGTGCCTACAACTGTATAAATAGTTAAAGATGTTGGCGAAACAGAAATTGTATTGGTTGTTGCTCCTGTATTCCAACTATAAGTTGTCGCGCCAGTAGCAGTTAAGATGGCAGTTTGTCCCGAACAAATTGTTTGATTACTTACCGCAACAGTTGGATTTGGCGTAACGGTAATTGATGTGGTGACTTGTGAAGTACAAGTTCCATTAGCACCAATTACTGAAACAGTTCCTGATGACGCAGGGCTGGTTGTATAAGTAGATCCTGTTACACTTCCTGGATTCCAAGTGTATGTTGTTGCACCACTAACGGTAAATGTGGCAACTTGTCCCGCACAAATTGTTCTTGTGCTAGTTGATAACGTTGGTGTAGATGTTACACTAACGGTTGCTGTTGTTGAATTGGTGCAAGTTCCATTGGCACCTGTAATGGTATAAGTTGTATTAGTTGTAGGAGTTACTACAATACTTGAAGTAGTTTGTGCACTTGGCATCCACGTATAGTTAGTGGCGCCAGTAGCTGTTAATGTAGCAGAATTCCCAGAGCAAATAGTCGCATTTCCAACAGAAACTGTTGGAGTTGGAGATACTAAAACTTGTGTTGTTTGCGTTCCAACACAGGTACCGCTCGTTGCGTTTACTGTGTAAATAGTTGTGGACGCAGGAGCAACAGAAATAGTGTTAGTTGTTGGCCCCGTGCTCCATGTATAAGTTGTAGCGCCATTTGCTGTTAAGGTCACGGTTTGTCCGGGACAAATAGTTGGACTATTTACTGTAATAGTTGCACCGCTACCAACCGTAATAATAATTGGAACGCGATATAAACCTGGGCAAGAACCTGCATAAACGGTGTAAGTACCAGTAGCTGTATAAGTTGGTGTTGTGTAAACTGTTCCTGATGCAACTGAATTTCCACCAGCTGCCGCATTATACCAAAGTACCGTTGCTGTGCCGTTGGTTGAAGTAGCCGTTAAAGTAGCAGATTGATTGGTACATAACGTTTGATTAGCTGATGCTGTTAATGAGAATGATGGAGATATAATTTGATTATTGGTTCCAGTGCCTCCTGAAGTTGCACCATTCATGGGAAACTCTGTATCGAACGCACTTGCGTTGGTTGTACCATTAGCACCAGCATTTACGTTTTGAGTAAATCCAATATTGCTAGAAGCAATATAACCGCCGCTACCACCACCACCTGGCCCTTGAGCTTCGCTATTAGTAGTACCTGATTTTATTTGATTCCCTCCGTTACCTCCGTTTGCATTGGCTGTAATCCCTGAAATAGCTCCGTTAGATTTTAACACAATAGTTCCGCCAGCACCTGCACCACCTGCGCCATCAATACCTTGCTGCGGATTAAGAATATTTCCTGTTCCAAAAGCATTACCGCCGTTAGCGCCATTTGAAACAATAGTTCCAGAACCTGAAATTGTACCGTAGTTTAATAAGAAGATAAGTCCTCCACCTGCACCACCTGCACATGCACCAGCACCATTTGATTGGCCTGAAGTGGTATGTCCTGCGCCGCCGCCGCCGCCCATAAATAGTTTACCTGTAGAATAGTCTAGAGGTCTTCCGCCAAATCCACCTCCGCTAATACGTCTGAATGTTCCCCATGATGTACTATTTGGACCAACAGAATTAACATTTGCAGTGGTAGTTGTTGAAGTACCATAACCGCCTTTTCCGCCACCACTTGATGTTACGGATGCTTTTCCAGGCCACTCCAAATTCCAAATGGCATTAAAGCCAGCACCTGGATTTCCATGACCATTATAACTACCAATAGCGCCTCCATTTCCGCCGCCGCCGCCGCCGCAGTTATTGGCATTTCCACCGCCACCTGCATTTCCTGGAGCTCCTTTACAATATCTTCCTAGTGAGTCAATAGAATTATCAAGTCTATCACTTCCAATTCCTTCTCCTTTTTCAGAACCATTGTTATTAGAAGTATTAGTAGATAACGGTCCGAAATTAGTGCCTCCTGAAGCTGTAGGTAAGCCGCCTCTAAAACCTAATCCAGTAGCAGTAACAACACCATCAATTATTGTGTTTCCACTTACTTCCGCTACTAATACACCACCAATCCCAGTGGTTCCATTCCATGCGTCAGTTGTTAAAGTTCCTGAACCGTTAACAGTTAAAGAGCTATATCTTGGTACACGAACTACTTGTGTTTTACCGGCTGATGAATAATTAAAAGTTAAACCACATTCTAATTCAATTTGAGTAGCGGAAATAACAGTTTTTACCTGAGCAAATTCGTAATTGCCACAATTTTGGTAACTGTAAATCAAACCATATAAACTATCTGTTACAAATGGCTCCCATGGGTTATATGGCTTTACTTTTATCAAAGCCCCTTGCATTTGAATAATCATCACTAAATCACCCGCTGCTAAATTAGCCGAAAAACGACCATTGGCATTTAATGAACTTGCAGCTACAGTTATAGTAGTGTTTCCAACATTGGCATTAGCTGTGAGTGCTGTGAATTCGTTAATTCTTGTATTTGCTGCAGTTACAGTTAAAGCACCATTTTTTCCTTTTTGTGAAAAAGCAGTTGTACAAATAGTTAAGCAAAGCGCAAGAGTAAAGTATTTTAATGTCATCATGAGAACTTAATTTTAATCCCATAAATATACAAAATTGAATGCTTTTTTTAAAAATTACTTAAATTCTCCAAAAAGTATTGAGCTGTATTCGGTAAAGTCCCAATTTACGGAGGTATAGAGGCAAGAATCGTAACTAAAAATGAACTTAAAATTAACAATAGCGAGGGCTAAAATTGTTAAAATGATCGACTTTTTTAGCTTTTCGGAAAAAATAAAGAAGGGAGCAAAAAATACTAAAATAATATCATTCATCGCCCTATGTCCAAAACCGCAACCTAAGGAAAGACTCCACCAAGAAGCATAAATTAAAGTATAGATGATAAAAAGACTCAACAACAAAAATGTGAATTTATGGTTGGTCAAAAAACTATAAATAATCATTACCAAACAAACGGGGTAATAAATTAATAATCCATTATTGGGAGAGAATAGTAGTTCAGTTATTCTACTTAAAGTTGGTATTTCAAAAGGTTCATTTTGGTATGATTTCACCAAAAAGCTTCCAAAGGCATAGTTATAATACAATAGTTGTGGTAATATTAATAATGTACAAATAGATATGATTAGAATGATCTGCTGTTTAGTGATAGTTAAAATGGTACTTCTATTGAAATAGGCTTCATGATTTTGATATAAGAAATATCCTAAAATTGGAATTAAAAATAACACGTTAATTGGCCTTATAATTAGGTAAATAAGAGATAGAATACCTATTAATAAAAGGTAATTTGTTGTTTTTAAATTTTGCTTGTTTAATAATAGGTAGAGTAGAATTGATAAAGTGCAGAATGAATAAATGTGCGACATCCCAGTTTCAAAAATGCCATAATAACATATTCCCGAACTAAAAAGAACTAATAGAGAAAATAAAATAGATTGCCAAACAGAATGCAATCGATTGAAAATAAAAAATAGAAAAAAAAGTCCTAAAGTTAAATAAAAACAACCCGCAAAGTCAATAGCTTTTTGATATGGCATGGAATAACCATCTTTAGTTTCAGATAAACTATGTGCTATCAACCAAAAAGGACTTTGTAACAGAGAAACACCATAAGGGTATTTTGTGATGATTTTTTTTGTAGAAGTATCCAAGGTAAATCCATTGCCAACTTTATAATCTAAACTGTCTTTGAATTTTGTTGCATCAAAATCGTAAATAAATAATGCAGGTAAATATACATTGTAACCTGCTTTATCTGCCCATAATTCGGAGTGGTAAGTATAAATTTTAGACTTTGAATGTCGGTTTAATGAAATGAAACTAAACAGCGCATAGACTAATAAAAAAAGGAAGACTATTTTTAATTTAGGTTTTAACATTGCATTAAAGGTAGCAGAATATTTTTAAAATTCATTTCTCCAAATCAATAACAATACCCCCGATAATGCTAGTAGACAAGCAAAAACAGATTGAATCGTAATTTTTTCTTTGTAAACAATTAGGCTAATTGGCAATACAAAAAGAGGTAAAAGAGCGAAAATGGTCTGCGCAACTGCTACTTCTAATTTTTGAATAGCAAGCAAAGAAAGTGTAACACCCATCACTGGACCTAAAATGGTTCCAAAAAATAGAAAGGGTAAATTGTTTTTTTCGTTGGTGAAAATAGGTTTGCTGTTTGATTTTAATTTCCCTGCCATTAACGAAACAATAAAGGCTGCCGAAAATGCAAATAATAAACGTATCCAAACGGCATGCATGGTTGGTAATTTCACGTCATAATAATCCATGCCGTATTTAGACAGGACTAATCCTGTACCTTGGCACAAAGCTCCGATAATGCCATAGATAATACCTCTTTTATCTCTCGTATATCCTACTTGTGTGGCAGCGTTTGAATCTTTTTTAGATAATGTTAACCAAATAACACCCGAAACCGTAATTAAAATGCCAAAAATGCCAATAAGATTTACACTTTCGTTTAAAGCAATGTAACCAATTAATAAGGCGGCTCCTGGAGCAAAGGTGGTGTATAAGCTCGCTAATTTAGGGCCTAATAATTTAAAAGAATTAAAACTGCAATAATCACCAATGCTAAAACCAATAATACCCGATAATCCTAAAAAGATAAAATGATAGGGTTGAGGTTCGCTAAATAATTCAACAGGATTTAAATCATTCCAAAAAAATAGAATAATGGAAATAATAAGCCAAGCTAATAATAAACGGTATTGATTTAAGGGCGCAGAGCCAATACGTTTAGCGGCTTCAGTAAATGGAAAAATGCCTAAACTCCAACACAGTGTGGTGAGTAGCGCAATGACTTCTCCGCTTAAATTCACTAGTTAGATTTTTTTTTTAAACCGATTAATGCAATAAAAATCCAGCCGGCAATAAAAAATAAACCACCAATAGGTGTAATTGGTCCTAATACTTTTAATCCTTCTATTCCCAATAAATTGCGAGTGCATAAAAAATACAAAGAACCTGAAAACATCACGATACCTATTAAAAAACTATTGAAAGCCCAATTGATGTATTTGTGTGGATTTTGTTTCGAAAACAAAAACAATCCCAACATCGCCAGTGCATGATACATTTGGTATTTAACAGCTGTATCAAAACCATTTAATTGGTCAGGAGTAATTAATCCTGTATCTAATTTGCTTTTTAAAAAGTGAGCGCCTAAAGCACCTAATGCCACCGCAATAGCGCCTAATAAGCCAATGGTGATTAATTTATTGTTGTTCATCTTATTTCGAAATGTAGTTTAAGAATTCTTCTTTGGTACCTAGAAATTGAAATTCATCCGCCAAATTTTTATTATTTTCTTTATCTGTCAAAATGTTTAAAGCACATTTCATGTACTCTAATTTTTCTCTATCATGCGTATAGAGCTCGCTTATTTTTTTTATTTGAATACTTGATAAACATACATCCACCAAAAGTTTTTTAGAGATGTTTAATTTTTCGTTTTCGTAAGGCGTATTTTTAATTTTTGTATAAACTGCGTTAAACTTCTCTTCACTAGCGGGCTCCTTGCAATTCAAATTCTTTTGCTTAATCGTATTTTCTTCTTCTTTTAAAAAGGCCGCATACGATTCTTTCATGGCTGGGTATTTAAACACCGATAAAATCATATTGATATTTTGCGGGTCGGTTACATGCGTATAAGCTTTCTTTGCCGAATTCAATCTATCCATATCAATGGGTGCTGTTTCCAGCAATTCTTTTAATTGCATTGTATTATAACAGTTCAACTCAATAATTTGTGTGAGGTAACGATAAGCAGCTTCCTTATCATTTGCCTTTGCCATTAATTTAATCGCATAATTAATTTCTTTATCTGTTAATACTACTTTACAGGTAGAAGTCTCTTTATCATAATTATCATAAAACTTTGGTTTATTATTCACAGCTTGGTATAAATTCCCATAAATGCTATTATCCACTAATGGCGCGGCTTCTTTTGGTTCTGTTGGAACAGGTGGTGTTTTTGGTCCTGATAATTCTGAAACCGATTTGAATTGCAGTTCTAATTTTTCTCCTTTTTCAATTAACACATAGGTAAATTCTTTATTGACGAATTTTGATTTACTGCTCAATAAAATTGAATCTTTAAATCTTAATTCTTTAATAACACTAGGGATCTTTATTTCAATTGTGTTCCAGCCTGCGCTTACGTCAAATATTTTGACATTAGATTGGGCTACCGCATTAATGGTTTCCCCATTAAAAGTTACATAAAAAGGATTTCCTGAAGCGCTAAATATCACCAACGAATTGTTTTGAGCTAAAACCGCAAAACCTATAAAAAGGAAATAAATCAGGACTTTTATTTTTAGCAACATATTATCTGTTTTGATTTCAAATTTAAGGTTATTTTTGCGTAGAATTTATATTATGAGCAAACTATTAATTATAGGAGCTGGACGCTCTTCTTCAAGCCTAATTGATTATTTATTGTCAAACGCGAAAGCCCAAAGCTGGCATATTACTATTGCAGATGCTAACAAAGCAGCTGTAGAATCTAAAATCAGCCAGTATAAAGATGTGGCTGCGGCAGTTGAGTTTGATGTAAATAATGCGCAGTTAAGAGAAGAGTTAATTAAGAATTCTGATTTCGTCGTATCGATGTTGCCAGCTTTTATGCATGGTGACGTAGCTAGAGATTGTGTGCGTTTAGGAAAACATATTGCTACGGCAAGTTATGTGAGTCAGGATATGAAAGACTTGGACGTAGAAGCCAAACAAAAGAACTTAATTTTATTAAACGAATGTGGTTTAGATCCAGGTATCGATCATGCTTCAGCTATGAAAGTGATTCACGAGATACAAGATAAAGGTGGAAAAATCACCAGCTTCAAATCTTTTTGTGGAGGCTTGGTAGCACCAGAAAGTAACGACAATCCGTGGGGTTATAAATTTAGTTGGAATCCTCGTAACGTTATTTTAGCTGGACAAGGCACTGCTCAATTTATTGAAGAAGGAAAATTAAAATTCATTCCTTACAATCGTGTGTACACACAAATAGAAACTATCGAGGTAGAAGGTTACGGTAAATTTGATGCTTACGCCAACCGCGATAGTATTGGCTACAAAGAACCTTATGGACTAAACGACGCACAAACGATGTTACGTGGAACGTTGCGTTTTCCTGGCTATTGCAAAGCATGGAATGTGTTTGTGAAATTAGGTTTAACCGACGATTCCTATAAAATTAAAAATGCCAATACATTAACGTATACAGATTTATTATCATCGTTTTTACCAAAAGGAACTGCTTCTGTTAAAGAAAAATTAGTTGCCTTTATGGGAACTGAGCTAGATGCTGAGGTAATGACCAAATTAGAATATTTAGAATTATTCTCCAACAAAGCCATCACATTAAAAGAAGGTTCTCCTGCTGAGTTATTACAAAATTTATTAGAAGAAAAATGGTTATTGAAGGCAGGCGATAAAGATATGATTGTGATGCAACACCAATTTGAATACGAATTAAAAGGTGCTAAACATAAATTAAATTCTTCTTTAGTCGTTATTGGTGATGATGAGGTTCACACCGCTATGGCTAAAACTGTGGGCTTGCCATTAGCGATTACCATTAAAAATTTCTTAACTGGTAAGTTTAAATTATACGGTGTGCAAATTCCTTTAGTGAAAGAAATTTACGAACCCATGCTTTCTGAGCTTGAGAGTTTGAATATTATTTTTTCGGAGAAAGAGGTTTAGTTTTCCTTATAAGGTTTGGGCGTGCCCCTGCGGGTCGGGCTTTCCGTTACAATCTTTTACTACACTGCGTTTCGTAAAAGGATTTTCACTACAATCCCTCACGCGGCATTGGGTGCTAAATGCCCTCACCTTTAATATTTTTTATTACCCTTACTTTCTTTGCCTACCATGCAAAGAAAGTAACAAAGAAAGATCACCGCTGCTTAAATTTTCCTCGAAAATCTGAACTTATTTTCCCGCCCGATTCTAGAAACTCGAACGGTGAAAAACCGTTCTCAGACAGCCTAGAATCGTCGCGCAAATCCCTGCTGAAAATAAGTTCGATTTTCTTCGTTAAATTTAAGAGGCGGCTAATACTACTTACAAGCTTTTTTCCAAAATAATGAGTTTCTTTTTACACTACTGCATACGTTAGTAATGGTGCGGCTGATTTTGGCAATTCGGTGCGAACCGCCATTCAGCGAAGCTTCTGCGGGGTAAATGGGGGTTGGCGAATTGCCTTGAATTTTTGTTTCTTTTTGTTCAAGCAAAAAGAAAAGAGAAAGATAAAATAGGGAGTTTTGTAATGACGATTACTTCCCCATAAAACTCAAATAATCCTGAAGGATGATGGTGGCACTCACCATATCCACGGTATCTTTATTAGCACGAGCTTTCTTCTTCAAACCACCCATCAACATCGCTTGGTGAGCGAGGGTAGAGGTAAAGCGCTCATCGTAACGCGCAATCTTAATATGAGGAAATTTACGTGTTAAGTGAGTTACGAAAGGATCAATAAAACGGGCGCTATCAGAGGCTTCGTTTTGTAAGGTCTTAGGTTCTCCAACAACAATGCACTCTACTTGTTCTTTTTTTAAGTACTCTTCGAGGTAGGCAATTAAATCTTTGCTGTGCACGGTGGTTAAACCACTGGCAATAATTTGTAAAGGATCAGTAACTGCTAAACCAACGCGCTTACTACCATAATCTATTGCTAAAATTCTTGCCATGAAGTAAAGGTAGGGAATTTTATGTCAACGGAATTTAATTTGTGATGGTATTTTGCTCGCCGATATTTTTATGATTAACACTACACGTCATGTATAGTGTTAATCTAAATTGATTTGTTTCTAGGCTTTGCATAAGGCTCATTTAGGTAATTGTGTTTTAATGAATCTATTCTTGGATAAAGCCTATCAAATAACAGTTTGTTTAATTCATCTTGCCGTTTAAAGAAATCATCTTCAAAGAAATGCTTATTAAAAATGGAATCATTTTGGAACCAAGTTTTGTTGTCGTTAAATAAATCTCTCGGGTGATTGCCAAAAAATGATTTGAAGGGAAATAAACTGTCGTTAATAGCCATGTTACTGCCTCTGTACACATACGTATAACTAGAGTCGTAGCGCATTAAGTTGCCTTTGGAATCAAACTCTTTATTTACTTTAACGTTAATTTTTGGTTTATGGATGGTATCTAGCACACTTAGTTTTTCATCCATATTTGGATTAAGTTGTTCTTTTGATTGCCCTTTACATGATGACAAGTTCAATATCATAACTAGGGCGTTCATTAATACTACTGATATCGTTTTCATTTTTAAACATTTTAAAAGTTAAACCATAAAAAACAGTAAATCTTACGTTTCATTTTTTTTGAAATATTGCATTAAGCAAAACGTTATAATGAGTGAAGCCGCTAAACCCTCAAAAAGTGTAATGCATGCGGCTGTTAGGCTCGACGTATAGCCGTAAAAGTAACTGGCTTTTGCTGTGTTAAGCAATGTTGCGTCGAAATTCGTAATAATGAAAATAAAAGCAGCATGTAACGTTACGGCAATACTAGATGTGTAAAGTCCCACTTTAAATCCTTCAAAATAATCAATCGAATCGCTTTTACCAGTTGGACTGTATTCTTCTAGTGAATCGTAAACACCCATTAATAGTAAAAATAAGTTAATGACCCACAATTGATTTATTTCAAGGATTCTTGAGTAGGAGCAAAACGCAATAAAGCTCATAATTAATAGCACAGTAGTTAATAGTCCATTTTTTAAACAAATATTAAATAGAGTGTCGTTCGAATCATTGTTACCAAAAGGCTTAAATGATGACAAGTCTTTATTATTAAACAAATTATAAGTTGCCATAGTCATAATTTATTTGATGTTAATATTTATTACTTAGAAGAATAAAATAAGCCCTAATGTTTATTAGGGCTTATTTAGAAACACTTAGTTAATGTTAATGTATTTTACATTAGCATTTTGTGTTTTGGAGTTTTTAGGAAGCTCAACTTTTAAAATTCCATTGTCGTATTTAGCATCAATATGTTCTTCATCCACTAAATCAGCCAAATTAAAGGAACGTTTAAATGAACCGTGATTAAACTCTTTGCGAACAAAAGATTTTTCTTCTGTTACATTTTCTGATTGGTGAGTACCGGAGATGGTTAATATACCTTCTGTGATGCTAATGTTAAAATCCTTTTTCTCAAATCCCGGAGCAGCCAGTTCAATAGCATAGCTGTTTTCCGACTCGGTGATGTTTACATTAGGCACGTAGGTAGCGTAGTCTTTTGGAAATAAATCATTATTAAAGAATGATCCAAAAAAACTTTCTACCGAAGGTAATAATTGGTGTTGTCTTTCTTTACCCATTGAAGGGCTCCATTTGATAAGTGTCATAATTTCCTCCTTTTTTTTAATGGTTAGTAATTTATTTTTTTCGATTTAAAACATGGCAAAGCCTATGCCAATGAAATCTTTCTGAAATTTTGACTTTTTTCAGGATTTTTTTTCAGTTTTTAAAATGACAAATTTTCTTTTTGTTTGAACTGTCACAAACAAATTTATAGGCTATCGTGAGATAATGCTTAAGAAGAAGGGTGTTCAACCGCTGGCAATAATTTGTAAAGGATCAGTAACCGCTAAACCAACGCGCTTAAGCCATAATCTATTGCTAATATTCTTACCATGACTAAAGGTAGGGAATTTTTCAGGACTTGGTTTTAGCTCTTTTTAAAGTAAGGTATTATTGACATAATAAAACTAGCAACGGCAATAACAAAACCAACAATTATTGTCCATTTCCATTTGTCATTAAATTGAAGTGCTTTTAATTCAAGCTTTGTTTTAGTCTTAGCGTCAATAATTGCTTGATTAGCTTCTTCTTCAACTTGATTTGCATATATAGAGTATCCAATACTTAAAGCTTTTTTACCAAGCTTTGTAATTGATATATGAACCCTTTGCTTTTCAAATTTGATTAACCCTTCATTTTCTAATTCTTTTAAGCATTCCTTACATAAAGCCTTATCATAAGTATTAATAATTTTATCAAAGATAAATGGTATAGGCAAATAAATATCTAGGTATTCATTCGCATCATTTAAGATTAGCATTTTAATCTCACTTTCAGTCATAGTAGTCATACTATGAAGTTACGATACAAATATATATCAGAGACAAAAATCGAAAATCATATTAATAACTTCTAAAAACTTCAACGATTTTCTTAAAAAAACGTTAAAATAAATTGTCAATCTAAAAATTACTTATAACTTTGTATCACAAAGTGCTTTTAATATGACAACAGAAAACAGCCAACACCTCGAAGCGATACAAGATATTCGCAACATGATGAAAAAATCAACCCGTTTTTTATCACTGAGTGGTTTGTCGGGTGTATTTGCGGGTATATATGCTTTAGTTGGAGCTTATATCGCCTATATAATGTTAGGCGAATTTGCGGCTTCTTTTAGAGATGATGTTAGCAGAGATGCTGGAATGAGTGCAAAGGAAAGGCTGTTTGGTTTGTATGTAGATTATGTATTATTAGCGGCTGCTATTTTAGTGGCCTCCATTGTAACCGCCTATGTTTTTTCTAATCGCAAGGCCAAAATAGAAGGTTATAAATTATTTGATCATACTGCTATTCGTGTTTTAATTAATTTATGTATTCCATTATTTGCGGGTGGTTTATTTTGTGTGGCACTTTTATACCACGGAGCAATTGTTTTTATTGCGCCATGCATGTTGTTGTTTTATGGGATGGCTTTGATTAATGCGAGTAAATATACCTATGATGATATTCGCTACTTTGGTATCTGCGAAATTATATTGGGATTAATAAACGCTTTTAATTTAGGAAATGGCTTATTATATTGGTCGCTAGGCTTTGGAGTATTGCATATTATATACGGCGCAGTGATGTGGTTTAAGTACGAGCGAAAACAGATAAAAGATTAATGACATAGGATAGAAGATGGACAAGCGAATCTTGTATCATTCATCTTTTATCATAAATCAAAATTAAGAATTGAAGAATTACATACATAACTTAAATAAAGCATTTGAAAATCGAATACGTTTGGGTATTATGAGTGTATTGATGGTGAACGATAGTGTAGACTTTAGCACCATGAAAGAAACTTTAGACATCACTGATGGAAACCTTGCCAGCCATATTACAGCATTAGAAAAAGAAGGCTACATCCATGTGAAGAAAGAGTTTGTGGGGAAGAAACCTTTAACAACTTATTCGGTTACTAAAGTTGGGATGAAAGCTTTTAACGATCACTTGGATGCGCTTGAAATATTACTGAAAGGACGATAAACCTTTTTTTTGTCCTTAAACTTTGAAATTCAAAGTACTTTTAAAATAAATATATAAATATATAAATAGATAGATTATGAAAACAGAAATCAAAAAAATCAGACAAGTTGTTTTAGTGTTTATTGTATT
>ERZ724516.1159-NODE-1159-length-15618-cov-5.202275_pt1 | contig 15618 bp, 11 predicted proteins | sample MGYA00376049_ERZ724516 | MGnify/ENA primary metagenome ERZ724516 (study PRJEB28724, sample SAMN07190886) | activated sludge metagenome | isolation source: activated sludge of sewage treatment plant in Hong Hong | place: USA: Christiansburg, Virginia | collected... | reverse complement strand
ACCTCCCACGCCGCACAGGTCCACCATGCCCTTCGCTGACATCATCGGACACGATCACGCCAAGACCCTGCTGCGATCGGCTATCTTACAGAACCGGTTGGCCCATGCGTACCTCTTCCACGGCGACGATCGCATCGGCAAACGTCTGCTCGCCCTGCGATTGGCGCAAACCCTGCTCTGCGAGACGGTGTCAGACGGCCGGCAACCGGACGCCTGCGGCACCTGCCGGGCCTGCCAACAGGTGGACGCGCGCACACATCCGGATTTTCTGGTCATCGAACCGGATCAAGAGATGGCCAACCCCCAGATCAAGATTGAATCCATTCGAGACATCGAGCACCAGATGATCTACCGGCCGCTGATCGGCAATCGCAAAATCTGCCTGATCGACGAAGCGGATCGCATGACCATCGGCGCCGCCAATGCGCTGCTCAAAACACTGGAAGAGCCGCCCGACCACAGCCTGTTCATTCTCGTGTCGAGTCGCCCCTACGCCTTGCCGGCCACCATTCGCTCACGCTGTCAGGCACTCCGACTCACCGCACCGGCGCAAACGCAGGTGGAAGCCGCTGTCATCTTGAAACGCGAACTGCCGCCCGCCGATGCGCACTTCCTCGCGCTGCTGAGCGACGGACAGCTGGGACGCGCCCTGGAATGCGATCTCGAACAGGCGCGAACCAGCCAGAAGGAATTTGCGGCCATCTTCTCCGCCAAGGGACTGCAGTCCTTCTCGACCGTCCTGGCTGCCGCGGAAGCCCTGGCCAAAGGGGATCGCGGACCGGAGACATTCGACTGGCTGCTTCGATGGCTGCGCGACATCCTCCTCATCGCGGTCGGCGCCGGCTCCGACCATATCCTCAACCTGGACCAACGAGCCGGGATGCAGGCGCTGGCCGAGCACATCAACGTCGACGGCCTGCTGGACCTGATCAGCGACCTCGAAAAAATGGAACGCCAGGCGCATCGGAACCTGAACGTCCAGATCGCGCTCGAAACCATTCTGCTGCGAGTGCGACAGCTCCTGACTCCGCCGGGCACCGCCGACCGGTCACGATAACTTAGTCGCCTATCCATGCAAATCCTCCCAGAACTGGCTGTTCAGAAAGGCAGTCCAGCAAGGCCGCAGGGAGCACGACGACCGAGGCGTACCCTTGAGGTACGTCGCAGGGAGGCGCGCAACTGAGAACGCCGCTGGCGGCCTTTCTCAACGGCCAGCTAGCTTTGATCATCGCCATCTTGCTATCTTCAGCGCACGAATCATGAGCACACGCGACACCTTCTACATCACGACACCGATTTATTACGTCAACGACGTGCCGCACATCGGACACGCCTACACCACCGTCGCCGCCGACGTGCTCGCACGCTACTGGCGACTGCGCGGACGCGATGTATTTTTTCTGACCGGCCTTGATGAGCACGGACAGAAAGTACAGCAAGCCGCCGCGAAGGCCGGCATCGATCCGCAAGCCCATTGCGACCGCCTCGCGCCGCAGTTCACAAACCTCTGGCAACGGTTGAACATTTCCCATAACGCTTTCATCCGCACCACCGACAAACCCCACCAGACCGTGGTTCAACGGTACCTTCAACAGCTGTTCGATAAACAGTTGATTTACAAGGCCGACTACACGGGATGGTACTGCACATACGACGAACGGTTCTGGACGGAAAAAGATGTCGTCGGCGGGCTTTGCCCGGACTGCAAACGCCCGATCGAGCAACTGAGCGAGCACAATTATTTCTTCAAGATGGGGCAGTATCAGGAACAACTGCAACGGCACATCCTGGAGCACATGGACTTCATCCGGCCTGAATCGCGCCGCAATGAAGTCCTGGGATTTTTGCAGACGCAGAAGCTCGGCGACCTCTCAATCTCCCGACCCAAATCGCGACTGTCCTGGGGCATCGAGTTGCCTTTTGATAAGGACTACGTCACCTACGTCTGGTTCGATGCGCTGGTCAACTACATCTCGGCGCTCGAATATCTGCCCCAGGGGCAACCGGCCGGGTTGCGTTACTGGCCCGCCGACGTCCACCTGGTCGGCAAGGATATTCTCACGACGCACGCCGTCTATTGGTCCACCATGTTGATGGCGCTGGAGCACCCGCTTCCGAACACGATCTTCGCCCACGGGTGGTGGACCGTGGACGGCGAGAAGATGTCCAAGAGCCGCGGCAATGTCGTCGATCCCAATAAGATGGTCGACCAGTTCGGCACCGATGCGTTCCGCTACTTCCTCCTCCGCGAAGTGCCCTTCGGGCAGGATGGCGATTTTTCGCACAGCGCCATGGTGACGACCGTCAACGCCAAACTCGCGAACGGCATCGGCAACCTGCTGAGCCGCACGCTCACGATGATCGAGCGGTCCTGTGCCGGCATCATCCCTGAACAGGGCCCGGCTGTGCTGCCGGAATTGGAACAACGCATTGAGGAGTTGGCCACACATCTGCCCGGCAGAACCGAAGCAGGCTTCAAGGCACTCCAATTCCGGGACGTGCTGCTCACCATCGAAGAACTCAACGGCTGCTGCGACGAATATATCGACAAGAGCGCGCCGTGGAAATTGGCGAAACAGCCGGAGGCGCAACCGCAACTGCACACGGTGCTCAATACATCCGCTCGCGCCCTTCGGCTACTCGCGTTGCTGCTGTATCCATTCATGCCGAATGCCGCCGCACAGATGATCCAGCAACTGGGACTCTCGCTGGACCTCTCACGACCACTGGCAGCAGACGCCGGCTCTTGGAATGCTCCGCTAGCCGGCAGCAGAATTCAGAAAGGCGCCTCCCTGTTCCCCCGTATCGAATCTAAACCACAAGGAGCCAAACCCGTGAGTGAGACACCCGCATCCCAGCAACCGACTGCCGCTGCCCCCTCAGCAGCTCCCGCTGCACCACAATCCCCTGCTCCGGCTACCACATCGGCAGCCGCCCCGGCCGCCACGCAGCCGGCCCAGATCACCATCGACGACTTCATGAAGGTGCAGCTTAAAGCGGCGAAGGTTCTGGCGGCAGAACGCGTGCCGAAATCGGAGAAGCTGCTGAAGCTTCAAGTCAGCCTCGGTACCGAACAACGGCAAATCGTCGCGGGCATCGGCAAGAAATACGAACCGGAAGCCTTGATTGGCAAAACCATCGTCATCGTGGCGAACCTCAAACCGGCGAAGCTCATGGGCATCGAGTCGCAGGGCATGGTCCTCGCGGCGGGCGACAGCGAAGTGCGAGGGCTCGCCACCTTTGTCGAAGACGTGGAGCCCGGCATCAAAGTGAAATGATTCGCGCCTCCACCATCCGGCTGATCGGCACCGGCCTTCTCGTGCTGTTGAGCAGCATGAGCACCGCGTTTACGCCGGAGCCCTCCGAAACCGAGCTCGAGAGCAAAGCCCGCTACAACGATCCACTCCCCACCACCGTGCTCGTCCGCGTCGTCGCGCACCGCTCCCTGGTGCTGGGCCATGAAGTCGGCGGCGCACGCGTGACGATGACGGATGTGGCCACCGGCCAGTTGCTGGCCTCGGGGCTCCAACAAGGCGAACCGGGCGACCAGACCCAGATCATGCGCACGCCCCATCTCATGGATGAGCCGGTCTACAGCAGCCGGCCAGCCGCTGCGTTCAGCGCCACGCTTGAACTCACCCGTCCGACCCTGGTGGAAATCACGGCCGAGGGACCACTGGCCTATCCTCAGGCATTGCAGCGGGCGAGTACCACCGTGCTGCTGATTCCCGGCCACGACCTGACCAACGACGGCATCGTGCTGCACTTGTACGGCTACCTGGTGCAAGTCGAACATCCCACACCCGGCGAGCCGCTGATCGCCAAGGAAGATGTGATGCTGCGGGCCTCGGTGCGCACGCTGTCCGGCGCGCTGGTTCGCCCGCACAGCGACTGGGACTCCCGCAAGATACACATCTATGCCGAACTCCTGATCGGGAACCGCATCGTCGAGCGGCTGCAAATGTTTTACGCCGGAGAGAAGAGCCGCTTCGAAGCCCCATTTTTTGTGCCACTCTCCAAAGATGCCCCCGATGGCATCACCCTGCGGGTCGTCGCGGCTGATGTGGCGACCGGCAACTTCGGGGTGTCCTCGGCGCAATTCCCCGTCCTATCGGAACGCCTGCGCCCGAAGAAACACTGACCCCATTGACTGCATCGGTCGTTTCGTGATGTGCTGACGAAGGCCTGGAATCACCATCGCCGACGGCTGCTCACCATTGGAGCCCTGATCACTCGATCGCTCATTCCTCACGATGGACCCTAAACAACGACAATTCTCCATCTGGTACATGTTCATCGCCCTCTGGGTGTTGATCCTGCTTCAGACGTTTCTCCCCTCGTTCTTCAATCCGACTGAAATTCCCTACAGCGAGTTCAAAGAATCCGTGGCGGCGGGAAAGGTCACTGAAGTCGCGGTCTCGCCCCAGATCATTCACGGGAAACTGAAAGAGGACAAGGTCTTCCACACCATTCGCATCGAAGACCCGGATCTGCTCAGGAACCTCGCGGACCATCACGTGAAGGTCACCGGCGTCATCGAGAGCACATTATTCCGCGACGTGTTGTCCTGGATCGTGCCGATCGTCCTGTTCTTCGGCGTCTGGTGGTTCCTGCTCCGCCGCATGGGCCAGAACCAAGGATTCATGACGGTCGGGCAAAGCAAAGCCAAGATTTATGTCGAGAACGAGGTGAAGGTCACCTTCGCGGATGTGGCGGGTGTCGACGAGGCGAAACAGGAACTGGAAGAGATCATCGAATTTCTCAAGACGCCGGAAAAGTTCCGGCGCCTCGGTGGAAAAATTCCTAAAGGGATTCTCCTCGTCGGGCCTCCGGGCACAGGCAAGACGCTACTCGCGAAGGCCGTGGCCGGGGAAGCCGGTGTGCCGTTCTTTTCCATCAGCGGATCGGAGTTCGTGGAAATGTTCGTCGGCGTCGGCGCAGCCCGCGTTCGCGACCTGTTCGAGCAGGCCAAAGGCAAAGCGCCCTGCATCATCTTCCTCGATGAGCTCGACGCGCTGGGCAAAGCCCGCGGGGTCGGCCCCATGGCCCATGAGGAACGGGAACAGACCCTGAACCAGCTGCTGGTCGAGATGGACGGGTTCGACTCTCGCGTCGGCGTCATTCTCGTCGCCGCGACGAACCGCCCGGAGATCCTGGACCCCGCTCTCCTTCGAGCCGGCCGCTTCGACCGTCAGGTGCTGGTCGACCGGCCCGACAAAATCGGCCGCCTCGCCATCCTGAAGGTCCACGCGCGCACCATCACCCTCGCCAACCAGGCAGACCTCGAAACCATCGCCGCCATGACGCCCGGCTTCGTCGGCGCCGACCTGGCCAATCTTCTGAACGAAGCGGCCCTGCTGGCCGTGCGCCGCGGTAAGGACACCGTGAGCATGTCGGAATTACAGGAGGCGGTCGAGCGTGTCATCGGCGGTTTGGAAAAAAAGAATCGGGTCCTGAATAAAATGGAGCGGGCTCGCGTGGCCCACCACGAAGTCGGCCATGCGCTGATGGCGCTCTCCATTCCAGGCGGCGATGCAGTCCACAAAATCTCCATTATCCCTCGAGGTATTGCGGCGCTCGGCTACACCATGCAACTCCCGACCGAAGACCGCTTCCTCATGACCGAGTCCGAGCTCAAGAACCGGATCGCCATCCTGCTCGGCGGACGCGCGGCGGAGGAGGTCATCTACGGCGAGGTCTCCACCGGCGCTCAAGATGATTTGCGCAAGGCCACCGATATCGCCAAGAGCATGATCAAAGCCTACGGCATGAGCGAGAAGCTGGGGCAGGTCAGCTTGGAGCGTGACCGGCAGTCCGTCTTTCTCCAGACCGGCCCATCCCAAACGCCGGGCGACTATAGCGAACAAACCTCCCGGGAAATCGATTGCGAAGTTCGCCTCTTGATCGATGAGCAGTACGAACGCGCACGCGATCTCATCAAGTCGCAGGAGGCCACGCTGCGGCATGCCGCCCAGGTGCTGCTGGAAAAAGAGACGATCACCGGCGAAGAACTCAAAGCCCTCGCCGCCGCACAGTAACTCCCCCCTCGCACGTTCGCCCACGCCTCCTGCTCCCGAAGAACCGAGCGCTGATCGGTAGTCACGTGAAGACGTCACAGCGGCTTGCCCTACTCAGGCTCTCGTGAGACACTGAAGTCGATGCTTCCCCACACCTACCATGAACTCCGCTCCCAGCTCAGAATCGCCCTGGCCGTTAATGCCGTCATCGTCGTCGCGGAGTTTGCCGGCGGCTTTCTCACGAATAGCATCGGCCTGATCGGAGACGCGGGACACAACCTCGTCGATCAAGGCTCCCTCTTCCTCGCACTCTATGCCCACGTGCTCACGGCTCGACCGGCCACCGACAGCCGCACCTTCGGGTATCACCGGGCCGGGATCGTCGCGGCATTTCTCAATTCCTTCATCCTCCTGCTCACCGCCGGCGGCCTCACACTCGTCAGTCTCGAACGACTCATGACTCCCGTCCCCGTCCCGGGAGGATGGGTCATGCTGATTGCCTTGATCAGCTTCGCGGCCAATCTGTCGATCGCGCTGTTGCTGCAACACGGCGCGAAAGATGATCTCAATATCCGCAGCGCCTTCTGGCACATGCTGAGCGATGCCTGGGTGTCGCTGGGAGTGGTCGTGAGTGGGGGCATTATCATGTTCACCGGCTGGTCCGTGCTCGACCCGTTGGTGAGCCTGTTCGTGGTCGTGGCGATTGTCAGGGGGGCCTGGCCACTCTTTAAAGAATCGCTTGAGGTTCTCCTGGAGTCCACCCCGCCCGGCGTGAGTCCGGCGCTCGTGGCGGCGACCATCGAATCCATCCCCGGCGTGAAGAATGTGCACGACCTTCACATCTGGGCCGTCGAACCACGCCTCATCATGATGACGACGCATGTGCAGGTCGACGGCGGCGATCAGGCCCTCACGACCGACCTGCTCCAAACGATCCGTACCCGGGTGACCAGCGAATTCAAGATCAAACATCTGACGATCCAACTCGAAACCGAATGCTGCCATCCCGAAGCCGTCCACTGCGACCTCTCCAAACTCCACGACCAGCATTCGCATTCGGAATTTCTGCACAGCCACCACTAGGCGGATGGTGAGAAATCCGGCGGGAAACCTGCCTGACCATCTGCCCGCAATCGCAGGATCTTCCGATACCCGCTGCCTGTTTCAGCGCCACCTAGCCGTCGCGGGACTTCACCGGCTACAATGGGCCGCATGACTCAGACACTCCCGATCCCCTTCTACATGCTCTGCGGCTCACTCGGCGCCGGCAAGACTACGCTGCTCATGCGCCTGCTCGAACATTGGAACAGACAGGGCCACAAAGTCGGTGTACTAATGAACGAAGCGGGTGAGGTCAGCATCGACGGACCGCGCGCCGGCACCATCGCCGAACAGGTCCTGAACCTCGCCGGCGGCTGCATCTGTTGCGATACGAAAGACGATCTCGCCTGGAGCATCGCCCAATTGGTGCAGGACCATGAATCCACCGTGATCATTCTGGAATGCTCGGGGATGGCCGACCCGGCGGAAGTCGTCGATGCGGTGACCGACGCCTACGTCTCACGCATGGTGAAACTTGAACGGATTTTTGCCATGCTGCATCCCGTGCCGTTACCGGAGACGGGCATGGCGGAACTCGTCACGCGGAATGCCATCCGGTACGCGGATGATGTGATTTTGAACAAACGCGATCTCTACATCCCGGGCCATTGGGAACAGTTCCGCGAGACCATCACCCGCCTCAATCCGCACAGCCGGCTGTGGGAAACCAATCACGCCAGGCTCGACGTGGCCACCCTCCTCGCCGCCCCCGCAACGCGCACCGTCCCGACGAACGTGTCGTTCGGAAAATTGCCCACGGTAGAGAACAGGCACGAGGCCCGCGCATCGCATCACCCGATGGTCACCACCGTGCGCTTGCCGAAACCGCTGGATCGCAGAAAGTTCATGGAGTGGACGAAGTCCCTGCCTGAGGGAATGGAGCGAGCGAAGGGATTCTTTCGCTTTGCCGGCGAACCCGAACTACAGGAGTTTCAGTTCTTTCCGCCACGGACCAGCACGGTGGCTCCGGTGATGCTGCTCGATGAACCGGACCCTGTCCTGGTATTGATCGGACGCGACTACGATCAGGAACGCTGCAGAACGTCCCTCCTCGCCTGTCTTGCGGAGTAGCGGCGTCAGGAAAGTGAGCCGGCTTCGGCCCCCGAGGGAGAGGCCGACTCAGTAACCGGGCGGAAGCGAGACCAGCGGCGCAGGAAGTACGCGACAGTTGCCCCGACCAGTGTACCCACGATCCAGCCCCCGATCACGTCCGTCAGATAATGCGCCCCGATATAGACGCGCGAGACGCCGATCGCGGCCACCAAGGGCCAGCTGATCCAACCTGATTTCGGATAGAGCACCTGAAAAAACGCTGCGGCCGATGCCGTGTTGGCAGCGTGATTGGAAGGAAAGGAAAAGGCGCCTCCGCAACCGAGTAGTTGGTGCACATCGGCCAGCGTCACGCAGGGACGCGGGCGTTGAATCAAGCCTTTGAGCTGTGTCCCCAGCGCATCCGTCGCGCCGACCACCGCTGCCAGCATCGCCCCACCGATCACACACTCACGCCAATTGAGCCAGGCCCAATAGGCCGCGGCCAGCAAGATGGGATACAGCAAGTTGCCCGGCTTGGCCAATTCGATGCCGACCCAATCGAGCGGGCTCGACTGCCCGGCCACACCGTTGATGCTGCGAAAGAGAAGCTCGTCTACACCCATGGCGCGACGATAAAGGGTCGGAAGGAATCAGTCAAATGATTCGTGGCTCAGAAGGAGACGGTGTCGTTGTCGTCGAGAGGCCCGCGCTTGGTGACTCCCCATACGGCGAGCCTGGGGCATTCACTCCCACACTATATTCGTGACGCCAGGAATCAACGTCACGAGCTCGGCCAGATGGGCTCTCAACCGTTCGAGCTCGGGGGCAGGGTCAACACGCTTGAAGAGGCGCTGCGTGACCGACAATTCCGCGACGGGATAGACCATCCATTCATTTGTGCTGTCTTCGGTGTTGCTGCACGCCAGCCACAGCATGAATGGCTTGCGCGAGATCATCACGATCCACCCGAAATCTTCCGGGATGACTCCTTCCACCGAAACCCCACGCTCCCGGAGCCGCTCGGCCAGCCAGGTGGCCCACGCTTTGCCATAACAGCCGGGATTCGTCTGCTCCTCCTCGCCCGGAATGGGTTTGAAGAAGTCAGCGGTAAATGTAACTTGAGGGCCTGTGTTCATGCTAAGTGATGCAACTCAACACCGGATAACGGCGACGCTGTCAACGGTTCACTGGAGCGCTCGGTTAGCCCACGGGGAGATTTTTTCTGACATTGAGTCCAAAGCGTAATACCGCGGCAAGGTTCTGCGGCGGTACTGGATACATGATACCCAGGCGTCGCCAAAAATCCACAAAGACCCAAAAATTTCCAAGTGTGAATTCATCAGTGAGATGCGCCTTGACCTCGGGATTAGGCAACGAACCAACATCCACGATGTATGGTTGAACGACCTGCGGTGAAATGCCAACGCAGGAAGCCAAACGGGAAGGTTCCCTGTTGTAACCGGACATGAGGTGGAAGTCGTCGGGTGACTCTTCTTTCCAAAAACCAGGACGAGAACAGAACGCATGCACCTCGGTGTCACCTGAACAACAAAGGTGCTCCCAGTACTCGCCATCATAAACGTGCACTGTGGAAATGAGCCATTGCTGCGAAGCTGCGAGAGTGCGCACCAGTGGAAAATCGTGCAGATTGAAATATTCCGGCCACAGAATTACCGTCCAACCATTGACCGGCGCGTAAATCTGGGCATCGCGTTGGTGATCTGGCGGTGAATCAACTGGAATAGACTCACAGCTAACGCTGTGTGCGTTCATGTGGTTGGTGACAATGCGGGTTAACCCGGCAACAGAATCTATTCTGAATGCTGTCACCGCGAGAAAATATCCCATAGGGGTGATGCCCGTTCACAATGTATAGGCCGATCAACACGAGGCCCGATCAGCCAGTCTTTTCGCCAAAGCACTGGGCACTTCACTACATGCAGCAGCACAGGCCCGTTCTTAATCCCTACCTGTGATATCTGTCAATGATCCCACAGCAAAGCGCTGAGGGCCCAAGACTTTCACTCACCCAATAAGGCCACGGGCTTGCTACCCCCTAGGACTCTTCCTAGGGTCGCCCCTACCCTGGATGTGTTACTCAACTCCTATACATCCAGTCGAACCCAGGAGGCCTTTTATGATCACCTCACGCGTTGCACTCATTCCCGGATTACTCCTCATCCTCGGCGGCTGTATGACGAATGCCACCGTCGAATTGACGAAGGCGCCGTTTGACGCCACGACCGACCTTACCGGCGGCACTTCCGGCGCGACGCGAGAATTCCTCGATCCCACGACTGAATTCATATCGAGCACCACCCCGGGCGCCTTGACAGACGGCCGCCTCGTGAGAGCCAAGGCAAGGGCCACCGTCTTCGCAACGCATACGCATGACAATCTCCGCACGGATATCGCCCGGGGTCAAGGCGAGTATCTTGCGTCATTAGCCAGCCTCACAGGCGTCTCTCCCGACAGGTGGACAGACCTTCAGACCACCCTGACGCAATCCTATCCTGCACTGTTCAACCAACAATTGGCACCAATCGACTCGGCCAAGCTGGTTGTCGATCTGGCTTGGGCTCAGGGGTACGGCATGGGTCTCCCGGCGAAGTAAGTCGTCGCGATTCTTGCCCCGTTTCAATCGGGCTGCTCATTCCGAGTGAGCAGCCCGACCCACGCAGATCACACCAGTTGCCTCAATCTGACACACACCTCGTCCACCCGCATGAATACACGTATTCCCACGTGCCGTGACGGTTGACAGTGTCGTGCGAGCGGCGTAGGTTTCGGTCTCCTGACGACACCTATGGCCAACACCGCAATCCACGGGCGTGTCATTGATGAGCGGGGCAGCGGCATCGCCGGCCTGACCATCCGCGCCATCGACTTCGATCCGTGGTTCAACGAAGACGACGTGCTAGGCGCCACGAAAACAGAAGGCGACGGCACATTTCTTATTACGTATTCCTCGGACACCTACCGTACGTGGAGGGCCGACCGGAATCCCGATCTCGTCGTGCAGGTGCTTGGCCCTCCCCACATAGAGCCAAAACTGTTCGGAACACGCCTGTTGCACGAAACCCCTGAAGCCGAAGACGTCACCGACTCCACCCACGAAGTCGGCACCATCACCATCCACCGCAACAACATCGAGGGCTGGCTCGTCACCCACACCACGTTGAATCCTGCCGTCGGGAACCCCGTCGCGCTCTTTCATCACAATCAGATCACGCATCTGATCGACGGAGCCGAAATGTTTCCCGCGGTGACCGATGCCGCCGCCGCAGCCACCGAATCCATCAACTTGATGACGCTGTTTTTCGACGTCGACAACGGCTTCATCTCCAAGTTCACGAGCAGTTTCGACCCGTTCAATCCGCCCTCCACCGGATGCAAACAGGCGGCCGAGACCACGCTGGAAGAGGTGCTCAAAACCAAAGGCGGCAAACCGGTCAACATCTTGGTCACGAACCTGCCGCTTTCGGCGGAGGACACCGTGACCGAAGTGGCGGAGTTTTTTGCGCGGACGGCGGGCGTGCGCACCAATGCCTTCAATAAGGGCTTTGCCCTGCTGCATGCCAAGGCCATCGTGGTGGATGGCAACCACGCCATCCTCATGGGATCGCCGCTCAAACAGTACTACTTCAGCGATGCGCGCCATGCGGCCCGCGACGCGCGCCACAAGGGCTCGCTGATGCATGATGTCAACATCGACATCAAGGGCCCGGCGGTCTCGCATGTCGACAAGACGTTCGCAAGCATCTGGAATGCCACCGACCAGCGGATGCTCATCCCTCCCCCTAAAACCTTTCCCGACCTGCCCACGACGCCCGACGGCACTGTGGCATCGGTACAAGTCCTGCGCACCCTCCCCGGAGCGTCGATCAAGCGCGTCAACCCAAGCGATGAGGACCTGCCCTACGGGGAAACCGGCATCCTCGAAGCGTACGAACGCGCGATCGCGAATGCCCAACGCTACATCTACATCGAAAACCAATACTTCACCTCGCATCAGATCATCGATGCGCTCATCGCCCGGATGAAAGACACCACCAGGCCGCGCCTGCAGATCATCCTGGTTCTAAATCTTCGACCGGATCTGCCCGGGTACCCTGAGCGCCAGATCGAGAACGTCAACCTGCTCCGACACGCTGCCGATGCGGGCGGGCATCACCTCTACGCCTTTACACTCTGGAGCCGATCCGAGAAGGCCGGCAGCGGCGGAACGGGCGCCCCACGACGCTATGACGTGATGCCCGTCTACGTGCACAGCAAGCTGGCCATCATCGACGATGTGTGGGCCACAGTCGGCAGCGCGAATCTGGACGGCACCTCGCTGAACTACCATGAGATCGGCCTGATCATCACCGGATCTATTTACGACCGTGTGATGGAAATGGCGCAGCTCACCAACGATCCCGGGAAATTTCTGTGGAAGCTGTTTTGGTATTTGTTCTTCTATGTCTTTAAGCAACTCTTCTTCGACCTCACGACACTCCTGAAGCTCCTGTTCGTCGCCTATAAACTGATCTTCGACTTCAAAGAAACGATGGAGACCATCCGGGAGACGCTCGGCGACGTGGCCGACATTCCGCAACTCGTCATAGACGTCTTTACGCGCACCGCTCAGCATGCCCTGCCCAGCCGCTCACGTCAGCCGTCGCGAAGCGTGGAACTCAACCTGGTGATCTATAGCGGCATCGCCGGCCTCCCGGAGAACGGTGTCGTGAAGGCCCTGCGCGAAGCACTCTGGCAAGAACATCTGGGCTATGCGTCGTTGCCGGACGTACTCAGAACCCTGCCCGCAGATCCTGCGGCGATGACCTGGGCGGCCCAGTGGCAAATTGCCGCCCTCCAGCACGTGGACGCCATCAAGAACGATCAGGCGCCCCCGGCAGACCACGCGCCGCACCTGCTCCCGTGGAAACCCGAGACCAACGCGAGCGACTATTTGGCCGCGCTCAAGATCCGCACTTCTACCTTACGCAGCAAGGCGCAGAAGTTCGACTTCAACACCTGCAAGGTCGACGACCAGAAAAGTCTCCTCCCGTGGCCGATCATCTAGTCCAACACGCCACCGCTGGGATCGGGCGGCTGTTGTCCACACTCGACGCCATTCACGGAAGCGTGGAAGAAGCACGCGCCCTGCTGAAACTGCTGGGCTGGGACCTGCCGCCCGGACTCAACGACATCGGCCTGGCGGCACTCGATCTCGGGAATTTCCTCACGAAGCTCGAGGCGGTGCTCGATGCCTCCGAGGCTGAATGGAACGATGACCTGGCTATGGCGGGCCGCATCGCCGACCTCGCCCTGGCGATCGAAGCCCTTACACGGCAGATTCACGACTTGGCTCAGACCCTGCCCGCCAGACTGGCGGCCTTCGGCGATTACGTCGATCGCACGCAAATCCACAAGGAACTGCCGAGACGTCTGTTCGATTTTCTCGCCACGAACTATCTGGCGCGGACCTCGCCGCTCACCTATGCGGTCCTTCACCTGCTGAACATCATCGACTACCCCTATTACGCCGCCGATCCGGCGACGTTTCAGGTCGAGCATGTGCGCACCACCGTGAACTATCACCTCTTCAAGGTTTTGGTCACGAGTCCAGACCAATTGATGACGACGGCCTACGGTTGGCATACGCCCGCCTTCCAATCGATGACATTCCTCAGCCGACTGAGCCGCCTGCTGCAAACTCTGGGACTACCAAGCCGCATCCAACCACTCAGTCCTGAGGCGGAGGAGGTATGGCTGGAGCAGACCGGTACAGGCCCCGACCGCCCCCCGCAACTCATCACCTTCCTGCACGAGGAACGTGGAACCGCATTCGGTGTGCGGCTGGGGCTTTCTCTCTTCGGCGTCCCTCCGACCGCAGCCGGCGCGAGCGACGCCGGTCTCGGCCTTGCGCCCATCATCCAGGGCCATGCGGAGGGCTCCGTTCCGCTTCCCCGTTTAGAAGACACCCGCATCGAATGGTCCGGCGATGTGGCCGTGCTCAAACGGCTGGCGGCGATCCTCAGGCCAAGCCAGAGCCTCTCCCTCCGCAAGGGAGTCGGGCTCGGCGACGCGCTCAACGGCCGCTTTACGTTAGGGCTGCGGCACGGCCGACCAGCCGGTGAGCTCAAGCCGTTGGTCCGACTGCCCGGTGGATCGACCCTGCAGTATCAACAATTCGCCGTCACAGGCGGGCTCGAGGTCACCTCAGCCACTTCCAGGGACATGGTGCTGGAGATTGCGCTCCTGGGGCTCCGGTTTGACCTCTCACTCGCGAGCGCCGACGGCTTCATCCAGGGCACCGTCGGACGCGAATCCGTGCAAGCCCCCTTCGACCTCACCCTTCGCTGGAGCGGGCGGGAAGGACTCTCGTTCTCTGGCAGCGGCGGACTTCACGTATCGCTGCCGTTGCAACAGGCCATCGGCCCATTGAAGTTGGATGCGGCCCATGTCGGCATCGATGTGGGAGAAAACGGCATCGACACCGAGGCCAGCATTAGCGGCCGCCTGACACTTGGCCCCTTCACCGCAACCGTTGAACGGATCGGCGTCACCGTCGCCCTGTCCTTCCAAGAAGGCAACCTTGGCCCCTTCGGACTCACGCCTCACTTCAAACCGCCAACCGGCCTGGGCTTGGCGATTGCGGCGGCGGGCGTGACCGGGGGCGGGTTCCTGGGCTTCGATCCGCAACGCGCCGAATACAGCGGCATGTTGCAACTAGAGCTCGCCGACACCATCGCCATCAAGGCCCTGGGGCTGCTCACCACCAAACTGCCCGACGGCAGCAAGGGCTACTCGCTGGTGATTCTGCTGACGGCCGAAGGCTTTGCGCCGATTCCCGTCGGCTTGGGCTTCACCCTCACCGGCATCGGCGGCCTCGTCGCCCTGCATCGCACCGTACGCACGGATGTGCTCCGCGATGGCCTCAAGACCGGCACGCTCAACTCTATTTTGTTTCCAACTGATCCACTGCGGAACGCACCACAGATCTTCAGCGATCTGCGGCGCGTGTTTCCACCGACCGCCGGCCGCCATGTCTTCGGCCCGATGGTGCGACTCCGCTGGGGGTCTCCGACGTTGCTCACGCTCGACCTGGCCCTGCTCGTCGAACTCCCCAGTCCTGTTCGCGTGATCGTGTTAGGGCGTCTGCAAGTCCTGCTGCCGGATCAGTCCCATCCCCTCGTGCAGATTCGCATGGATGCGCTGGGCGTCCTGGACGTGAGCGCTGAAACCGTCGCCTTGGATGCGACGCTCTACGATTCGAAGATCTTACAGTTCACCCTCACGGGCGACATGGCGTTGCGCGCCGGCTGGGGCCGTCAGCCGCAGTTCGTGCTCGCGATCGGCGGCTTCCACCCGCGGTTTGCGCCTCCGCCGGGCCTGCCCGCCTTGAAGCGGCTGGCCTTGCAATTGGCCGACGGCGACTCGCTCCAGTTGCGCTGCCAGGCCTATCTGGCGGTGACGTCGAATA
>ERZ724516.1158-NODE-1158-length-15629-cov-4.753178_pt1 | contig 15629 bp, 18 predicted proteins | sample MGYA00376049_ERZ724516 | MGnify/ENA primary metagenome ERZ724516 (study PRJEB28724, sample SAMN07190886) | activated sludge metagenome | isolation source: activated sludge of sewage treatment plant in Hong Hong | place: USA: Christiansburg, Virginia | collected... | reverse complement strand
GGCTCCCGGCAACGACGCTGAGACATTGATCGTCGGGAACTCGACCTGCGGAAGCGAGGCCACGGGCAAAAACGGGAACGCGACGATTCCGAGCAATGTCGCGCCGATCGTGAGCAAGGTGGTCCCCACGGGACGCCGCACAAAAGGGGCCGAAATATTCATGGAGGACCTATCGGCACAGCGTCTCCCGCCAGAACCGGCTTCGGACTCCGGCGGAAACGGGCCGCCAGCCGATCCAGAGCAAGGTACACCACCGGTGTGGTGTAGAGGGTCAGCAGCTGGCTCAAGACCAAGCCGCCGACAATCGCAATGCCCAGCGGACGGCGCAGTTCCGAGCCGACCCCGGCCCCCATCGCCAACGGCAGAGCGCCAAAGAGGGCCGCCATGGTCGTCATCATGATCGGACGAAACCGCAGAAGCCCAGCTTCATAAATGGCCTGCTCCGGCGCTTTCCCCTCGGTGCGTTCGGCGTCCAAGGCGAAATCGATCATCATGATGGCATTCTTCTTCACGATCCCGATGAGCAGAATAATGCCGATCAGCGCGATGATGCTGAATTCCATCCGACATAACATGAGGGCCAACAGCGCGCCCACACCGGCGGACGGCAGAGTCGAAAGAATCGTGAGCGGGTGAATGTAGCTCTCATACAAAATGCCGAGCACGATGTACACCGTGATCAGGGCGGCCAGGATCAGCAGCGGTTCATGTTCCAGAGAATTTTGAAAGGCCTGCGCTGCGCCTTGAAAACTTCCGCGGATGCTGGCAGGAAGGCCTAATTCCTGCGTGACGTGTCGAATCGCCTCCACCGCCGCGCCAAGCGAACCGTCCGGCGCGAGGTTGAACGAAATCGTCACCGCGGGGAACTGCCCCTGCCGGCTGATGACGAGCGGGACCGTGGTATCCGTCACTCGGGTGAACACGTTCAACGGCACCGACCCGCCTGTTCCACGCACCTCCAGCGCTTGCAGCGCATCCGGCCCCTTCTGAAATTCCGGCATCACCTCCAGAATGACGCGATACTGATTCAACTGCGTAAACATCGTCGACACCTGCCGCTGGCCGAAGGCATCGTACAGGGTATCCGTGATGAGTTGCGGCGTAATGCCCATGCGCGAAGCAGTATTGCGATCGATCTCCACGAGGGAAGCCAATCCCTGGTTCAGTTGATCGCTGCTGACATCGCGCAATTCAGGCCGCTGCTGCAAACTGTCCAGCAGCTTCGGAGCCCAGCGATTCAACTCCTCCGGATCAGCATCTTCCAGCGTATATTGAAATTGCGTCCGGCTTACCCGATCTTCCACTGTCAGATCTTGCACCGGTTGCATGTGCAAGGTGATGCCGTCCACTTCGGACACGCGTGATTCGAGTCGTCTGATAATGTCGCCAGCACCGCCCAGCCGTTCGCCCAGCGGCTTCAGATTGATATAGATACGCCCGCTGTTGAGCGTCGTATTCGTGCCGTCCACACCGATAAATGAGGTGAGGCTTTCGACGGCCGGCTCCTCGAGGATGACGCGAGCCAGGGCCTGCTGCCGTTCCGCCATCGTGCCGAACGACACCGTTTGCGGGCCCTCTGTAATACCGAGAATGACGCCGGTGTCCTGGAGCGGGAAGAATCCTTTGGGAATCAGCACAAACAGGGCGATGGTCACGACCAGTGTGGCGGCCGTCACGACCAGCGTCGCCTGTTGACGCCGCAGCACCCATTGGAGACTTTTCCCGTATCCCGCAATGATCCGATCCAACATCCGCTGCGAGGCCCGCGACAACGGCCCCGGCTGCTCCTCCCGCCGCTCGCGCAACAGCCTGGCGCACATCATCGGAGTGAGGGTGAGCGACACGACGGCCGAAATGAGGATGGTGATGCTCAGCGTCACGGCAAATTCCCGGAACAAGCGCCCGACCACATCACCCATGAACAACAAAGGAATCAGCACCGCGATCAGAGACACCGTTAACGACAAAATGGTGAAGGCAATTTGCTTCGATCCCTTGAGAGCAGCCTGGAAGGGCGACTCTCCCCGTTCGATATACCGCGCGATGTTCTCGATCATCACGATGGCATCGTCCACCACGAAGCCGGTAGAAATCGTCAGCGCCATCAACGTCAGATTGTTCAGGCTGAACTCCATGAGATACATGACGCCGAAGGTACCGATCAAAGACAGCGGCACGGCCACTGCAGGAATCACGGTGGCCGGCAAGGTCCGGAGAAACAAAAAAATCACCAGGATCACCAGGACCACCGCCAGCACCAATTCGAATTGCACATCACGCACGGTGGCGCGAATGGAGGTCGTGCGGTCCGTCAGCACCGAAACCTGCACGGAAGACGGCAAGGTGCCCTGCAGTTGCGGCAGCAGTTTCTTAACTCGGTCGACCACCTCAATGACATTCGTCCCCGGTTGGCGCTGGATGTTGACGATCACCGCCGGCGTCGCGTTCATCCAGGCAGCCTGTTTGGTGTTCTCGACGTCGTCGATGACCTCGGCGACTTCCGACAGCCGGACCGGCGCGCCATTGCGATAGGCCACGATCAAGGCCTTGTAGTCCTTGCCGGCGAACAACTGGTCCGTGGCGTTGATGATCGAGGCGCGGCGAGGCCCGTCGAAACCGCCTTTGGCCTGATTCACATTGGCGGACGCCACCACGACGCGAAGATCCTCCAGCGTCAACCCGTAGGCGGCCAGCGCGCGAGGATTCGCCTGGATACGCACGGCCGGACGTTGCCCTCCGCTGATGCTCACGAGGCCGACGCCGGACAATTGGGAGATCTTCTGTGCGAAGCGGGTTTCGGCCAAATCCCGTACTTGCGACAGGGGCAACGTGGCTGAGGTCAAGGCCAAGGTGAGGATCGGCGCGTCTGCGGGGTTGACCTTACTGTAGACCGGCGGCGCGGGAAGATCGCGAGGCAGAAACGTGGCCGCCGAATTCATGGCCGCCTGCACCTCCTGCTCCGCCACGTCGAGAGCGATATCGAGACTGAATTGGAGGGTGACGACGGAACTGCCCCCGGAACTCGTCGAGGTCATCTGGTTGAGCCCGGGCATTTGCCCGAACTGCCGTTCCAGGGGAGCCGTGATGGACGACGTCATCACGTCCGGCCCGGCGCCGGGATAAAACGTCAACACTTGAATGGTGGGATAGTCGACCTGGGGAAGCGCGGACACAGGCAGGTGGCGATACGCCAGCGCCCCGGCCAGCAGAATCGCGATCATCGTCAGGACCGTGGCCACCGGTCGCACGATGAACAGACGCGAAGGGTTCACGTGCGTTTCCCCTGTTTTTTCCGTTCTCCGCCGGCCGGCGGATTTTCCTGGCCGGTCGGAACCGCTCCGCCCACCGGCCGCATCTCCACCTTGCTGCCTTCGCGCAACTTTTCCGTGCCGTCCACCACGACAGTTTCACCTGACGCCAGGCCGGTGTCGATCGAGGCGTCTTCGCCCTGCGACACGCCCACCGTCACGGCACGCACGCTGACCGTCTGTTCCGCCTCATTCACCACATAGACAAATGTTCCCTTAGGACCGCGTTGAATCGCGGCGGACGGCACTACGATCGCATCGTGCTTGATGTCCAGCAGCAGGCGAGCGTTCACAAACTGATTGGGGAACAGCGCACTGTCGTCGTTCGGAAACACCGCTTTCAGGCGGACGGTGCCGGTGGTCGGATCGATTTGATTGTCGACCGTGAGCAGCGTCCCCGTCGCCAATTTGCGTTTCTGTTCGCGATCGAAGGCTTCGACGACCAGTGGTTTCCCGGCTTTGAGCCGTTCGAATACGGCGGGCAGATGATCTTCCGCCAGCGCAAACACGACGGTAATCGGCTGCAATTGCGTAATCACCAGCAAGCCGTTGGGATCATTCGCATGGACGATATTGCCCGCGTCCACGAGGCGCAATCCGACTCGCCCGTCGATCGGCGCGGCAATGCTCGAATAGGTCAGCTGCAACTTGGCATTGTCGATCTGCCCTTGATCGGCCTTGACGATGCCCTCGTACTGGCGCACCAGGGCTTCCTGGGTATCGAGCTGCTGTTTGGGAATGAAGTTTTGCGTGTACAGATCGCGATAGCGCTCGAAATCCAATTGCGCATTTTTCAACTGCGCCTGATCGCGTGCCATTTGTCCCTGGGCCTGAATCAGCTGAACTTCAAAGGGCCGGGGATCGATTTGCGCCAGCAGCTCGCCGTTGTGCACCAGCTGCCCTTCCTTGAAGAGCACGCGCATCAGCTGGCCGTCTACACGACTTTTCACCGTCACCGTATTCATCGGGATGACGGACCCTAACCCGTTCAAATAAATATTGATGTCCCCGCTTTTCGCCACGGCTGCCACGACCGGCGTGTTGCGCGCGGCCATCGGTGGGCGCTTCTCCGCGCGGTTGGGTTGCGCTTCGCCGGATCGGGTCATCAGCACATAAGTTCCCACGGCCAGCAGGCAGGCCGCGGAGAGCCCGATCATCCATCGTTTCAAGAGAGTGGAAAATCTTACCGACTCAGCCATCACCGCTCTTCCTTCCGTCCCCCGGCATCTTGAGCCTGCCGGACATATTCGCGAGTCATGCGCCAGCGCTGCTGCAGCTGAGCATGGAGCCCGTCTAACTTGGCTTGCTGCTCCGCCGATAATTTCGCCTTCAGTTCTTGCATCCCCAGATCGAGCACTCGATCGACGTCCGGTTGGTGGTTCACCCGCAGCCGCAACAACTCAAGATGGGCGCGTGCCACAATCGGTTCAACTTCCGCCTGTTGCGTCGTCGACAAGATGAGTTCCTGAGTCAGCCGCTTCATAATCCGTTCCTGTCGAGCCCCCGGACCTCGCTCCCATCGATGCTCATCCTCGTACTGGTAATAGAGCGAGGTTCCCACGGCGCCCATCAAGGCCCCGGCGCAAAAGAGAACGACCAGCCCGATCCACACTCCGGTGCGTGACATACCGCGCTCCAGCCTCCGACCGAGTTATCTCTCAGGAAAGGATGATCCTGCATCAAATTCTTCAAGCCAGACAGCCGCAACCGGAGCCGCATGCTGCTTGGTGTAGACGGCCACCGACCCCGCAAAGACCAGAGCCACGAGCGCCGCGCAGGCGGCCACCCGCCACACCAGCGGCTCTGCCCAGGCAAGAAGGGACGGAGCAGGATGTTCCGCAGCGTCTCGCCGGATCGTTCGCAGCACCTCCTGAGTCCAGCCCTCCTTCACAGCCACCTCGCCACGAGTGCGATGCGCCTGCGCCAGGAGCGATTCAATCCGCTCGAGTATCTGTTTACGATGAACGGTCATGCCCGTGTCGCTCCCATTCCCGAAGAAAAATCGCCCGCAAGGCTTGCCTGGCTCGATAACACCGCACCTTCACGTGAACGACCGTCCATCCCAACAGCTCGGCGGCCTCTCGCACGGAGCGGCCTTCCAGGGACACCAAGGTCAAGACGAGACGATGCTCTGGTGACAGTTGCCCCAAGGCCCATTCCAACACCTCCAGCGAGTCACGCTGATCGGCCTGATCACGGAATTGCTGACTCGATTCGGCCGCCAGGGCGCGATCCAGCCATCCTACCTGATCGTCGGTGAGGCCGCTGACGGGCATCTCCGTTCGCCGATGGCCACGCCAAAAATCGTAACAGGCCCGAACACTGAGGCGAGCCAACCAATGTGCAAATGGAACGGCTCTCCCGTACTGCCGAAGCCCTGCATAAGCGCGGACAAACACGTCTTGCGCGACTTCTGCCACACGATCCGCCGGCACATGCCCTTGCACAATCTTGAACACGTGGGGCTGATGCCGGGCAATCAATTCGCCGAACCGATCGATGTCACCGCGCAACACGCGGTCGATACATTCGGCGTCATCGGGCACAAGCACCTGCACTCCTGTGAAGCGGATCTCGCCTAAGCCGTAGCTCGGGCTTCTGCATCATACCCCATCCACCCTCAGGACCGCAGACATGGCTCCCTATCATTCAAGTCGCCGGAAGACAGGCAGAGGTTACACGGCACCGAAAAAAAAGTATTCGAAACAGGCTCCGGAATTTGGCCAATCCAAGATCGCACCCTCTCTAGGAGATCACCTGTCCGGTTTTCGTTTCCAGCGCCTGTTGACGACGATGCGGACCTGATCGGCCAAGGCCCGCGCCGCCCCGCTTCGGTAACCGCCCCGTTTCCATAACAGCCCGAGGCCGCGGTGAGGTGTGGGATTTTTGAGGGGAATGCCCCGAAGCCCGTCATGTCCCTCTAGTCCCAGAGACAGTCGGGGAAGCACGGTCGCCAACTTGCTGGTCCTGACCGTCGCAAGAATGCCTTCGATTGAATTCATTTCAACCGTAACCTTGGGCACAATACCCGCCTGCGCGAAACTCGCATTCAACAACCGGCGCGTACAAAAGATGTCCGACAGGAGGACCAGCGGCTCGTCAGCCAGGGAGGCCAGCGGCAAGTGACGGCGGGTCGCAAAATGATGCCGCGGCGAGGCGATCAACACAAAATCTTCCTCAAAGAGGGATTGGGTTTCGATACGGTCCGATTCCGCAGGAACGAACCCGATGCCTACTTCCAACACTCCGCTTTTCACCCCGGCTTCGATGTCCGGCCCGGACAACTCATCAAGTTTGAGCGACACCCGCGGATGCAGGGTCGAGAACCGGCCGACAATATCAGGGACCAGGTAGGCATTGACGGTTTGCACCACACCGACGGTGAGGGTGCCTCGCTGCAGCCCCTCCTCTTCCGCAATGGCCACTTGCGCGAGTTCCATTTCCCGCAGAGCGCGCCGGGCATGTTCCCGAAAAATCGAGCCGGCCCGCGTCAATTGGACCGATCGTCCCACACGGTCAAAGAGCGGCACGCCGACTTCCTGCTCCAACTGTTTGATCTGAGCAGACAAGGCTGGCTGAGAGACCGGGAGTCCCTCGGCCGCTTTCGTAAAATGTAGCGCGTCGGCCACCGCGAGAAAATAGCGAAGATGGCGAAATTCCATGCTCCGTCTTATCATAACTAGAAGTGATTGATCTAATCAGAACAAACACTTTGACGGCTCGACCGGCCGGGCACTAGGGTGACGCCGGTTGTCCTCGCGGCAGCGCTTATGAGATCTGACGAGACACAGGGGCAGCACATAACCGGCTTGGTACGATCCATCCAGGTGGGCATTCCTCACGATCTCCCTCCTGAACATCTGGGCGATCAATCGGCTCAACCCTGGTCAACCGGCATCTTCAAGCGTCCCGTTCGCGGACCCGTCCGCCTGCATCAGCAGAACCTGGAGGGTGATGGCCAGGCAGATCTGATCCATCATGGTGGCCTCGATAAGGCCATCTGCGTGTATCCATCCGAGCATTGGGTCCACTGGAGCCGCATCTTGCCGCAGCAGCAGCTGATCGGCGGTGAGTTCGGTGAAAACCTTACCCTCGAAGGACTGACGGAAGCCGACGTCTGCATTGGAGACGTTTTTTCAGTGGGGTCTGCGATCGTCCAGATTTCTCAACCACGCCAGCCCTGCTGGAAACTGGCCCGGCGCTGGCAGATCAAGGATTTGGCAGTGCAGGTTCAACAGACCGGATTCACGGGGTGGTATTTTCGGGTGCTGCAAGAAGGGGTGATCGAATCGACTACGCCATTGCGTCTGACGGAGCGCCCCTACCCTGAATGGACCGTCACCACCGCCAATCGCATCATGCATCACGAGCAGGACAATCTGAGCGCTGCTGAACATTTGAGCCTCTGTCCCCTGCTTTCCTCCAGTTGGCAGCAGACGTTGCGGCAACGAAGCCGGCAGCAGGCCAACCCTGATCCGCGACAACGACAATTCGGCGATCTTCATTCGTAATCACTTTTCCCGGAGGTGTTATGACACGTTTGATTCTATCCGTCTGCAGTGTGGCCCTTGGCGCAACACTGGCTATGAGTTCCTGGTGCGCCGCTGAAAACGTGACCACCATCAACATTCTCTCCCCGCGCAACGGCGAGTCGGTGCCGGAGACCTTCGAAATCAAATATGAGATCTTGAATGCGCCGGCAGGCAACCATGCCCACGTGTACCTGGATGGCGCCTATCAGAAGGGATTCAAGGGCACCTTCACGCAAGTGCCCAAAGGGGACCATACCATTACGGTCAAAATCGCCGATCATGATCACAAAGACGCGGGAACGGCAACAGACAGCGTCACGGTGACGGTCAAGGAGTAAGAGGGACGCGTGTCTGGGATCGAGCGCCCGCTCGATCCGAGGCAGCATCGAAGATCGCATTGCCGGGAGGCGGCTCAGCATTCGCCGCCTCCCGCTCCACACCTCAGCGCCTATTGTCCGCCCTGAGTCGACGCACGGCTGGCTGAGCTCTGCAGATCCATTTCAAACATAACCGGACTGTCAGGATTTTTTGGGTCGAGCCGGATCGGCATCATATCGGCCGCGAGCTTCACCAGCGGCACCGCCACAATGTGCGGAGCCTTCTCCGATGGATTCGAATGGAGCGCAATACGAACACTCTTCGGCCGTTGGCTTGGCGCCACCTGCGTGAGCACATCCTTGCCCATAAATCCGACCAGCATGCCGCTTCCATCAGCGAGCTTATGCACTTCATAGGCACCCGTCGAAGGAGACACCCGATCCAGCGCAAGATCCGGACTCTGCGTCACCAGGGCGAGTCCCAGGAATTTTGGCAGGATGAAGCCGAACGTGCCTGTCGGCGCTTGCGAAAACATCACTTTTGAGGTCGAGGCGCCCAGTTCTGCCACGCCGTTCTTGGTGCGTAACTGGCGACGCAGGTCTGCTTCACTCCCCGGAGCGTCGATGATCACCACAGAGGGAGCCGCCTTTTGAACCGGCAAGACCTCCGTCTTGCCCCCACCAGGGCTGGTCCCTCCGCGCGCAGCATTGAGAGGGGCGGGCAGAAGCCCTGTGAATAAGAGCCCCACCAAGCCCGCGGTCGCCAGGCAACGAAGCGGCGCAGGGCACGTCATTCGAGCGATGAAGTCACACATAACGGCTGATCCTCCTGAACAAGCAATAGCTGTCGTTCCGAAGGATTCTAAGAAGCCGACCCACGAAAATCAAACAGGAAGGAGAGCACTAGCATTACGGGTAGAAACTGATCCGGCGTCCAGCGATAGCCTGTGCGACGGAGGCCAGGATCTATTCCCGCTCCGCCGGTTGCTCCAGGAATTCCACAATGCCCTGGCGCCGCAACGAGGAGGCCAAGGGCTCATCATGATACCCGGTCAGGACGATCACGGGGAGCGAAGGGTATTGAGCACGAAAATAGGTAATGGCTTCCACGCCATTGATGCGGGGCATACGGATGTCGCAAATGATTGCGTCCAGCATCAGCGGGTTATCGCCGCTGTTCAACACTTCAACGGCCCTGCCGCCGTCGTCCGCTTCTTCTACATCGTACCCCGCCTGTGTCAGCATCAGGCGCAGCAGGCTGCGGATGGAGTCTTCGTCATCCACGATCAAGACCCGGCCAAGACTGACCTTCTCGCCCGTACTAAGTCCGAACGGCCATGCCATTCCCATGTTTTCCCTCCCTTCGCCAGACGCATTCGTTCCCTCTGTCTGCAGTGCAAGGACAAGACCGGGAACCGACCGCAACCGACACTACCGATTCAACTGGTTAGGGCGCGACGCCTTCGCCCATCCGCGTGGAAGTTTATTTCGAGTGGTGGAATCACACCACCCCGGTGCATATGCACCAGGCTCACAGGGTAGGGCGTGGTTCAATGAGGAGGACTTCACGGAGGAAGACCGCAGCTCGCGCTGCATAAAACCCCTCCGGCACAAGGAAAGACAGCAGGGCACGACCGACATCAGATACTCGCGTGAAGACGGTTCATCACATCAAGGAAGGCATTACGCCGTCAGCTTCCGCGCGACGACCACCCCTGATATGACGAATGTGAAAAAGATCGCCAGGAAGATATAAAAGAGTATCTCCGCCACATCGGAAGCCCCTTCAGCAATCCCGCTAAATCCAAATGCCGCAGCCGCCATGGCAATGACAAAAAATATTGCTGCCCATTTGAGAAACATACATACCTCCATGGCTGAGGTGTCGTTCTCAGCCTCCAACATTACTGAGAGTTGATCAACACCGACTTGCCTTTCCCCTTGGGAGGATCACTTTTTCCAGTCCCGTAAAAATCTCCGTCGACAACGGATAAGAGGCCGGCGCTATGCACCCAATCTTGCGCCTCTTTGTCACTTTCGACGTAGGACATCACATAGTACTCCCCACCGGAGAGGGGCCATTCAGGACTCCGGAAATCAAGATAGCCTTCTGCGGACAACACAAGCGGTAACGGGCTCACGAGATCGGAGGATATGAGAACATACGCGGTCTCATAGGGGTCGCCAATCCGAGCATGTAGCGAGCGTTCGACACGGCATCGCCGACCGCCAGGACTTCATCCACGAGGAGGATGCCGGGCTCAAAATGAGCCGCCACAGAAAAGACAAGGCGCACATACATCCCCTTCGAATACCGTTTTACCGGCGTGTCGACACATTCATCGACGCCTGCAACATCGATGATCTCCTCCGACTTGGCTGCGATCTCGCCCCGGAGCATGCCGAGAATGGATCCGTTCAGAAAAATATTCTCGCGCCCCGTCAGCTCGGGAGGAAACCCCGTGCCGACCTCCAAGAGCGATCCGACGCGACCATAGATATGGACGCTGCCCGATGTCAGGGCCATGATTCCCGACAGGATTTTGAGGAGGGTACTTTTTCCGGCGCCGTGATGACCGAGAATGCCGAACACTTCCCCCGACTTCACGTCAAAGGAGACATTCGTCAGGGCAGAACACTCTCTCCCCTTCCCGGCGTCCTCGGAACGACTCTGGTTCCAGCAGGACATTGCCGCCGCGACGCGATCACAAAGGATATCGTGACGCGCTTGCAGGCCGAGGGAATAGCGCTGAGTCAGATGATCGACTGAGATAGCGACGTTGCCCATAAGTCCGCATGGAGTGAATCAACATATTGACTCCATGTATGTGCCACACTTCGTGTCTCAGATCACCTCGGACTTTCCCTAGCAGAAGAGAAGTGGCTCTCCCCCATATGCCCATGTAATGGTTATTTTGTTTCCACTGCCGTGCCGTAGACTTGAGTACAGGCGCGAGAAAAAAGAATGAAGTATTGAAAATAGCCGTCCACCGTCACCTCAACCATGGCGTCAGCCAGCGGTTTCGTGTGCAACGCATCCTCGATGGCATTGCGCATCTCATTGCCACCGGTCACGGGTATTAGTCCGAGGAGGTGATACACGCAATCTTGTCCGCGCACCTTGCCGAGTTCAATATATCCACCAGGAGCGAGCGGCTTGGTTGAGGGCGCAATGCCTCCCGGATGGTGCATACAGCCCGCCGTCAGGGCTCCCGCCGCCACAATACCGACCATCCAACCGCGCGTATACCAGCGCTTCAAGCGTTGACTTGTCATCAAGTTCACTCCTTTCTTGGACATGCCCGTACGACATGTAGTGTGACATCCACGTCGGACATACCGTTGTGAGGATGTGTGAGGAAGTTGGGGCTACAACACCCGGCGGAGTTCTACGAGCACGTGTCTCCATCTTGCACGGATAGCAGTGCAGCCTCAACCCTAAAGTACAGAAGTTTAGCCACATGATCGAAAGTGCGACACCCTTTCATGGGCCGTAATGATCCCGTTTGACAGCAGGACGCCAACCGATCATGAGGGAAACGTTGGGATACTCAACCATTCCCACCTCCGCAGGCCATGGGCAATTTCATTGCCTGTCAGGGAATACCTGATAGTATTTATTCCCAGAACATGAGACCTTCGCCGGCTGCCGGAATGACGTCTGTGTGGAGCGATCCAGCGTGGGAAAGGAATCCGGCTTGAGATCGCGCACTCCTCATACGCTGCGGTAGGAAGATCTTGGGCAAAAAATTCGCCATGATCGCTGCGTCAGGCGCAGTGATCCTCGTGCTCATCGGAATGCTCCTCGGTCTGGGTGAGGTGATCATTCGCTCTGTCCACCTCATCCGGGACGGCATTCCATTTTTTGAAAGTAACGCGGGCGGGCGAATCGGGCCCATTACCCTGGATCCGGAGCTGGGCTGGAAGGCCACCGAGCATTATCAGGAAGCACTGGTAGAAAAGACCAAGAACGGCACACTGTACCAAGTCCGCCGGTCCCAAACACAATACGGATTTCGCAGTTTTGGGGACGTCACATCCCGCCGCCTGAAAATATTGGTCATCGGCGATTCCTTTACCCATGCCACCGCCGTCTCGGACGACCGGACCTATCACGCCCTATTATCGAAACTGCTCAACGTCGAAGTCTTCGCTTATGGGGCTGGCGGCTATGGCACGTTGCAGGAATTTCTCGTGTTCGACCGATACCTCGATCTCGTTCGCCCTGATGTCATCCTCTGGCAATACTGCATCAACGACTTCATCAATAACGACAATGAACTCGAGCGCCTCAGCCGCATCAACAACAATGGCTGGGTCCGGCCCTACTGGCGTAACGGCACCGTCCAGCTCCTCTCTCCAAAAGAATCATCGCTACAGATACGAGACTGGATCAATCGACATAGCCGGTTTCTGTACTTCGTGGTCACCAGACTTGATCGGCTACAAGCCGCGAATACCAGGGATACCGTCGAGGTGGATATTGAAGCGGAAGGCATGCGGCATGCCGGGTTTGCGCGGGCCGTCGCTGTCACGGATGAGTTGATGCGACGCGTGCGGGCACGGGCCGGAACGCGGCCGATCATGGCGTTCAATTGCGTAGAGGAAGAACCTTATAGCCAGGCGTTTCGTGACATTTCTGCGCACCACACGATCGCCTACTGGGGCGATGTCGCCCAAGTGGTTCAGAACGCGGACGCCCGGGGCGAAGATGTATTTGGCGCAGATGGCAGCCACTGGAACGAACGCGGGCACGAACTGGCAGCCCAGGCGCTGGCGAAACACCTTCGAGCGGAACTTCCCGCTCCACCTCCCCGATAGCAGTCTCGGGGGTCACAGCACGGCGCCCTAGTTCTCATTCAGGGTCTTATTCCTGGTTCTCCGATCTCGAGAATCCTCGTGTGCGAGGCTGACTTCCAGCAAGAAGCCGATGAAGCCCATTTCACAGCGGCTAAGGGCAGCTTCACCCCGGCTTACCTCGGCTTCGCAAGGCCGATGGCAATGGCCTCAGTTCGAGATTCCACACGGCGTTTGCCGCGTGACATAGGCTCCAGGTCCTTTAAGATGAATGCCCCCGCTTGAGTCGTAGAGCCTGCCTTCCCGGTTTGCTCGCCGCACTCGTTGCACCATCCTTTTCTCAAGCATAGGGCCAGCCTCGATGTGCTGTGCGCGCACGCACGCCTTCGACGGCGCCGTCAGCTGGTGCAACGGCTTCCCGCTCAGAAGGTCTTTCGCTCAGTCCGGCGTGACCGGACCGGCAAACATGCGGTGAATCAAGACTTGATACGACACGACTACCAGCAACCCGAGCGGCAACCACCACAAGGCCGCGTGCAGACCATCTGCTCCTGCTGACGCATTATGGATGGTCAAGCTGTGTGCTGGATCGGTCGTCGCAACGAAAAGATTCGGATAGGTTCCCCAGGACATCACTGCAAGGCAAGAGGTGATCACCATACTCGAGGAAACGAATGCGGCCCCGTGCCTGTGGCGCCTCTGACAGACGAAAAGCGAGGCGAGCGCCATCAGGCCGATTACAACCCACACATATCCCGCTGGATGCTCCTCGAAATTCACCGAAAATGTTGTCCGCACGAACGGCAAGGCCACGGCGAAGGCCGACAACAAAAGGACAGCGGGAAGCATGGCCCACTTGGCCAGAACCCTGTTCCTCTCCTGTAGAGCCCCGAGGGTTTTCATGGCGAGATACGAAGCCCCGTGCAACCCCAGCAGCACCACCATCGTCAAGCCGGTCAAGAGGGTAAACCAATCGAGAATGCCGGGGCTCAGCCCGGGACGAAAGTCAGTCCAGAGCGGCAGGAAGAAATATCCATCTGCAGCCAGCGGCACCCCGCGAATCACATTGCCTACGAACAGCCCGAGGAGAAACGCCAGCGACAGGCCCGTCACAAAAAAAACCGTATCCCAAAAACGTCGCCACAGCGGGTGGTCGATATGCGCTCTCAGCTCAAATGCCAATCCACGCCCCATCAAGAGCCAGAGCAACAGGATAAGGCCCAAATAAAATCCGCTGAGCCCCGCCGCATACGCCTTGGGAAAAGATAGAAATAACAGCGCGCTCGCGGCAATCAACCACACTTCATTCCCGGTCCATACCGGGCCGATGGTGGCGCGCACCATGCCTCGCTCCGCTTCATTTGTGGCCACAAAGGGAAACAGTATCGCCACACCCAAATCATACCCATCGAGGATGACGTACATCGTCAACACGAACGTGAGTGCGGTGTACCAGAGCGTTTCCATCATCAATTTTCCACTTCTCTGACAGCCATCACGCGTTCCGTCGGCCCATGACGAAGCATCTCGATCAGCAACAGCACAAACAACAGGCCGAGCGCGAGGTACACACCGAGGAAACCGAGCAGGGTAAACAGCGCATTTCCCGAATGCACGAGAGGCGAGATGCCCTCCGCCGTGCGAAACAGCCCATAGACCAGCCATGGTTGGCGGCCCAATTCCGCCGTCATCCACCCGGCGGCCGTGGCAATGTAGGGAGCGGGCGCACTCAACAAGAGCAACCACAGCAGCCAGCTGGACGTAAACAACCTGCCACGCCATAACCAGATGAGAGCCAGCCCCATCACTGCCACCAACCACGTACCCAGTCCGGCCATGATGTGATAGGAAAAATATAAAAGCGCGATATGGTCCGGCCATTCTTGCGGAGGAAACGCATCGAGCCCTTTCACGTTGGCATAAAGATCGTCATAGACGAGGAGACTCAGCGCCGACGGGACCACGAGCGGGTTGTCTATCGTCATGGTCTCTAAGTTGGGCTGACCGATCAGAAGAATGTCAGCTCCCCGTTCGCTGCGAAAGAGCCCCTCGAATGCCGCCCCCTTCACGGGTTGATGCTCAAACACCTGTCGCGCGCTCTCATGACCGGTCGGAGTGATCAAGAGCACCGCGGCCACAGCCCCCGCTAGCACTCCGGTTCGCACATAGGTCTTCGCATGTGCCAGATGCCGACCCGCCAAGAGATACAGAGCCCCCACGGCTGCCATCACGAATGAGCCGGTTGCGACCGCAGCCGTCATGTTGTGGGTGAATTGCCAGAGCAACCAGGGATTCGTCAGCAGTTCCGTGAGACTCTCAATGGCCAGATGCCCGTTGTCGAGGATTCGATAGGCCACGGGATGCTGCATCCAGGCATTCGTGGCAAGAATGAAATAGCCGGAAAGCCAGGAACCCGCACACAACATCGCACTTGCCAGCCATAGGGTGCGGCGACCAACTCGCGGCTCACCGAACAGCAGCACCCCAAGAAACGAGGACTCCAGGAAAAAGGCGAACACCCCTTCCATGGCGAGCGTCTGCCCGATGATCCCCCCAGCGTAGTTGGAAAACGCAGCCCAATTGGTGCCGAATTGGAATTCCAGCGGGATGCCGGTCACCACCCCAAAGGCGAAACTCAAGGCAAAGATGCCGGTCCAGAACCGAGCGACCTCGTG
>ERZ724516.1157-NODE-1157-length-15629-cov-5.726788_pt1 | contig 15629 bp, 11 predicted proteins | sample MGYA00376049_ERZ724516 | MGnify/ENA primary metagenome ERZ724516 (study PRJEB28724, sample SAMN07190886) | activated sludge metagenome | isolation source: activated sludge of sewage treatment plant in Hong Hong | place: USA: Christiansburg, Virginia | collected... | reverse complement strand
GATGAAGCCGATGGCGACCGCGCCATAGCCGCCCGCCGCGATGCGGTCGGCCAGCGTATGCAGGGCGGCCTCGTCCAGCGGCGCCAGCTCTTGCCCCTGCGCGCCGATCCGGCCCGCGACGGTGAAACGGTCCTCGCGCGGGACCAGTGGCGTTGGCAGCGTCAGGTTCAGGTCATACTGGTCGAAGCGGCTTTCGGTCCGCATCTCGATCACGTCGCGGAAGCCTTCGGTGGTGATGAAGGCGGTTCTGGCGCCCCGCCGCTCGATCAGGGCGTTGGTTGCCAGCGTGGTGCCGTGGATGACGATCTCCAGATCGCCATAGCCGATCCCGGCCTGGTCCAGCACCATATCCATGCCGTCCAGAATGGCCTGTTCCGGCGCGGTATAGTTGGTCAGCACCTTGGTCGAGAACATCCGGCCCCGGCAGTCCAGCGCAATATCGGTGAAGGTGCCGCCGATGTCGGCGCCAAGTCGAATGGTCATGCGGTTTCCTTTGCTTTCAGCGCGGCGGCGCGCATCTGGCTGAGTGTCTGGCGCGGGGTCAGCGCTTCGGGAGAGATGTTCAGATCCAGCACCGCGCCGGTGCCCGATTCCATGGCGCGGGCGAAAGCCGCCGCGAAATCCTCGGTGCGCTCCACCCGTTCCGAATGGAAGCCATAGGCGCGCGACAGGGCCACGAAATCGGGGTTCACCATGTCGGTGCCGGAAACCCGGGCGGGATAATGGCGTTCCTGATGGGCGCGGATCGTGCCGTAGATGCCGTTGTTCAACAGCAGGATGATCGGCTGCGCGCCATATTGCAGCGCGGTGGCCAGTTCCTGACAGTTCATCTGGAAGTCACCATCGCCCGCAAAGCACACCACCGTGCGGGCCGGATCGGCGACCTTCGCCGCAACGGCGGCGGGCAGGCCATAGCCCATGGCGCCGGATTGCGGCGCCAGAAGACGCGCCTTCGGCCCGAACTTGTAGAACTTGTTCGGCCAGACGGTGAAATTGCCCGCGCCGTTGGTCAGGATCGCATCCTCGGGCAGCACTTCGCGCAGATGCGCCATGGCCACGCCCATATCGACGGGCGAGGGCAGGGGGGCCAGGTCGAACCCCGCCTCCCAATCGGCCCGCGCCCTGGCGCGCCATGCAGCCCAGCCGCCCCTGACCGGCGACAGCGCGGCGGCAAAGGCGTTCGGCCCGGCCTGAATGCCAAGCGTCGGCTGATAGACCTTGCCGATCTCGCGGTCTGACGCATGGACATGGATCAGCTTTTGCACCGGCACGGGCACCGACAGCAGAGTGTAACCATCCGTCGTCATCTCGCCAAAGCGGAGGTTGATCGCCATGATCACATCCGCCTCGGTGATCAGGCGGCGCACGGGGGCGGGCATCCCGACCCCGGCCTCGCCGGCATAGGCGGGCGAGAAATTGTCGAACTGGTCCTGATAGCGGAAGGCGGCGATGACCGGAATGTCGCTGGCCTCGGCAAAGCCCTGCAAGGCCGCCTGTCCGGCTTCGGTCCAGTTGCAGCCGCCCATCAGGATCAGCGGGCGCTCGGCCGCGCCCAGCAGCGCCTGAACCTCGGCCATCGTGGCGGCATCGGGCGCGGGCTCGGCCACGCGGGTCGGTCCGGTCAGGGGTGCGGCCTCGGTCAGGCGGGTCAGCATGTCCTCGGGCAGGGCGATCACCACCGGGCCGGGGCGGCCCGTGAGTGCCGTCGTCCAGGCGCGGGCGAGGATTTCGGGGATGCGGTCGGTGTCGTCGATCTCGACCGCCCATTTCGCCATGGTGCCGAAAACGGCGCGATAGTCGATCTCCTGAAACGCCTCGCGGCCCTTCATGTCGGTGCCGACCTGGCCCACGAACAGGATCATCGGCGCGCTGTCCTGCATCGCGGTATGCACCCCGATCGAGGCGTTGGTCACACCCGGCCCGCGCGTGACCATGCACAGCCCCGGCTGCCCGGTCAGCTTGCCCCAGGCGGCGGCCATGAAGGCCGCGCCCCCTTCGTTCCGGCAATTGATGAAATCAAGGCGGCCCTTGGTGTCGTGCAGCGCATCCAGCACGGCCAGATAGCTTTCGCCCGGCACCCCAAACGCCTTGGTCGCCCCCAGCGCCACCAGGCTTTCGACCAGAACCTGCCCGCCGTTCCGCTTCATCAGATCATCCTTTTTCGACCCATCCCAGCGCCTGCGCGCAGGAAGCCTTGCCGGTCATATTGTCAAGCAGCGCCTTCGGTGAAAACAAACTTCCACCCGTATTTAGAAATTTCTTCTTTCCTGTTTCCGGGGTGGTCCGATCAGCCCGCATAGGTATAGGCGGTCTTGACCGAGGTGTAAAAGTCCATCGCCATGCGGCCCTGTTCGCGCCCGCCCAGGCTGGAAGCGCCGCGCCCGCCAAAGGGAACGTGATAATCGACCCCTGCGGTCGGCAGGTTCACCATCACCATTCCCGCTTTCGACCGGCGGCGGAACTCGGTCGCTTCGCGCAGCGACCCGGTGCAGATGCCAGAGGAAAGCCCAAATTGGGTGTCATTGGCCACGGCCACCGCTTCCTCGAAGTCGGCGGCCTTGATGACGGCGGCGCAGGGACCAAAGATTTCCTCGCGCGCAACGCGCATGTCGTTCGCCGCGCCAAGAAACAGCGCGGGGTTTTGGAACGCGCCGGGCCGGTTCAGGCGCTGGCCGCCGATGACCTCGCAACCCTCGTCGCCCGCAAGCCGCACATAGTCCAGATTGCCAGCCAGTTGGCTTTCCGACACCACGGGGCCGATCTGGGTCGCCGCATCCAGCGGGTCTCCGATTCGCAACGCCGTCATCGCCGCCGTCAGCTTTTCGACAAAGGCATCGTGGACCGGCGCCTCGACGATCAGCCGCGACGAGGCGGTGCAACGCTGGCCGGTGGAAAAGAATGCGCCGTTCAGGCAGGCGGCAACCGCAAGGTCCAGATCGGCCTTGGCCGTCACCACCATCGGGTTCTTGCCGCCCATTTCCAGCTGCACCTTCTTCATGCCGCGCGCGCAGTCCAGCGCAATGCCGCGCCCGACCCGTTCGGATCCGGTAAAGGATATCGCCGCCACATCGGGATGCCCGGTCAGCGCCGCGCCGATCTCGGATCCGCGCCCCATGACCAGGTTGAACACCCCCGGCGGGCAGCCTGCAGCTTCCAGCACCTGGGCCAGCAGATGTGCGCAGCCGGGCGTCAGGTCTGCCGGTTTCAGCACGACCGCGTTGCCGGCGGCAAGAGCTGGAGCTGTCTTCCATGCCGGTATCGCGATCGGAAAGTTCCAGGGCGTGATCAGGCCGACGACACCCAGCGGTTCGCGCGTCACTTCGGCTTCGACGCCATCGCGCAACGACGGCAGTTTCTCCCCGGGATTGCGAAGCGCTTCACCCGAGTAGAAATGGAAAAGCTGCGCAGCGCGCAAGGCCTCGCCCCTCGCCTCGGCCAGGGTCTTGCCCTCTTCCCGCGCCAGAAGGCGGCCCATCTCCTCAACCCGGTCAAGCAGACGATCGCCCACCCGACGCAGCACGTCCGACCTGATCTGCGGCGACGCGCTGCCCCAGGCAGGTTGTGCCGTTCTGGCCGCCGCCACGGCAGCGTCCACGTCCGCTTTTCCACCCCGCGCGTAGACCCCGACCAGATCCTCCGGGTTGGCCGGATTGCGGTTTTCGCTGGTCTGATCGGCTGGACTCCACTCGCCGTTGATGAAGTTGTGCTGGATTTCGATCATTTCGGGCCTGCCCTGTTGTCATCAGGCGCGAAGCAGCGCCGTCGCGCCGAAGTTAAGCGCAACGCCGACAGAGCGATTGCAAAAATCACTTTGGAATTGGAAGGATTTTCTTTCGTTTTCATCCCTGCGGCAGGCAGGCGCGTTTCCCGTCACGGGATTTCCGCTTCACCGCCGTATTGAAACGCACCGCGAAGAATGTCTTCCCCGAACCCGGCAGACTGGATCAGCGGGGCCTGAACTGCGCCACAAGCGCATCCGACCCGCGCGCCAGAAGACCAAGGTCAGATCCGATCGCAACCATCGTGAAACCGGCCGCAAGGTACCGCTGTGCATCGGCCTGCTGCGGCGCAAGGATTCCGGCGGCCTTGCCCTGCGCCTGCGCCGCCGCCAGCACGGAGGCGATGGCGTCCTGCACATGCGGGGCCGCGGGGTTACCCATCGCCCGCATGTTCGTGGACAGATCGCCCGGCCCGACGAACAGCACATCCACGCCCGGCACGGCAGCGATCTCGGCAGCATTGGCCACGCCCGTCTCGCATTCGATCTGTGCGACCAGCAGCTGCTGCTTTCGCGCATTGGCGTGGTAGTCCTTGACCCGTCCGTAGGCATTGGCGCGCTGCGCGACGGAGAAGCCGCGAATGCCGTCAGGAGCATAAGCCATGGCCGCGACGATGGCTTTCGCCTGCGCGGCCGTGCGGACATTTGGGATCATCAGGCTGCGCGCGCCGATGTCCATCGCCTGCTTGATCAGGTTCGGGTCATCCGAAGGCAGCCGCACTGCCGCCTCGACCGGAAACGCCGCCGCAGCCTGAAGCTGGGCCAGGATGCTGCGCAGGTCGTTCGGGCTGTGCTCGCCGTCGATCAGCAGCCAGTCCGCTCCGGATCCGGCAACAATTTCGGTCGTGATCGCCGAGGCGAGCGAGCACCAGATCCCGATGGCCGGACGCCCGTCACCCAGGGCCAGTTTCAGACTGTTGACCCGTTCCAGCATTCCGGCACCTCTGAAGATTGATCTTGTCAGTTATCATACATCATATAAATATGTGACGCAAGTCACCACCTTGGAGAGGGCATCACATGCGGATCGGATTCATCGGGCTGGGGGTCATGGGTGCGCCCATGGCGGGGCATCTCACGGCGGGCGGAAACACGCTTGTGACCTGCCTCAACCGCTCACCCCTGCCCGAAGGGTTGGTCGCGACCGTTGCGCAGAACCCGTGCGCCGTGGCCCGCGACAGCGACATCGTCATCCTGATGCTGCCCGACACGCCCGATGTCGAACGGGTCCTTATGGGCGCAGATGGCGTCATCGCGGGGCTGAACCCCGGTACGCTCGTCATCGACATGAGCACGATCAGCCCGATCGCGACCGCGCAATTCGCCGAAGCGGTGCGTGCGGCTGGAGGCAGCTACCTTGACGCGCCGGTCTCGGGCGGCGAGGTCGGCGCGAAGGCCGGCAGCCTGACGATCATGGTTGGCGGAGCGGAGGAAGACTTTGCCCGTGCCCTGCCGCTGTTCCAGCCGATGGGCAAGAACATCACCCTTGTCGGCACCGCCAACGGGGCGGGTCAGATCTGCAAACTGGCCAACCAGATCATCGTCGCGCTGAACATAGAAGCGGTGGCAGAGGCGTTGGTCTTTGCCAGCAAGGCCGGATGCGACCCCGCCAGAGTACGGCAGGCGTTGATGGGTGGGTTCGCCGCAAGCCGCATCCTTGAGGTCCATGGCGAACGGATGATCGCCCGCAGCTTCAATCCGGGCTTCCGCATCCGCCTGCATCAGAAGGACCTCGCGCTCGCCCTGTCATCGGCGCGTGAACTGGGGGTGGCCCTGCCCAATACCGCGACCGCACAAGAGCTGATGAATTCCTGCTCTGCGAAAGGGTTGAGGGACGCCGACCATTCCGCCCTTGTTCACGCACTTGAGTCGATGGCGGATCACGCCCTTTCCGGCGGCTAAGGCTCCTGCCAGTCCTGCTCCAGAAGCCAGCGGTGCAACGCGGCGACATGCTTGGCCCGAAGCCGCGCCTTGGTGGTGATCAGGTAGAAGCCGGGCACCGTATCGGGCGGCATGTCGGACAGGATGTCCATGCCCAAGGGTGCCACCAGTTTGCCCGAGGCGATGTCTTCCTCGGCGTCGAGGACCGAGATCAGCCCGATCCCCAACCCCTGATAGGCCGCGCGGCGCATCGTGGCCGCATCGTCGAAGGTCATGCCCCGGTCAAGCTCGGGCGCCTCGACACCGAGATGCCGCAGGATGTCCGGCCACAATCGCTTCGACCGGGCCGGTTGCAGAAGGTTGAACTGCAACAGATCTGCGGGAGATGTGATCCTGTCCGCCATGTCGGGGCGGCAGCAGATGACCTTGGGGTCGCGCGTCAGTAGGTGGCTTTGCCCATCGCGTCGCTCGCCGTAGCCCCATTGCACGGCAAGGTCGATCTGGTCCCGTTCCAGATCGACAAGGTCGATCATCGTCGTCAACCCGATCTCGGCATCGGGCACGGCCTGCCGGAACAACGCCAGCCGCGGCATGAGATACCGCGTGCCAAAATAGGGGCTGACGTTCAGGTTGATCCTCTCGCGCTCGCGAGGGCCGGTTACTCGGCGGATGCCTTCCTCGAACTCGTCAAAGCCGGCACTGACGTAATGCGACAGGGTGATCGCCTTTTCGGTAAGCCGGATGCCCCGTCCCTCGCGTTCCATCAGCACGACGCCAAGCGCCTCTTCAAGAAGCCGGATCTGCTGGCCCACGGCCTGCGGCGAGACATAAAGCTCTTCCGCGGCCTCGCGCAGCGACCTGTGTCGAACAACCGCGTGAAAGACACGCAGGGAATTCAGGGGCGGAAGGCGCATCTTGGATGACATGGGCAGGCCCTTGGCCGAACTACGGCACCGGGCATACCTAGCACCTTGTCGAGCCAATACAAAGCGCTGCTTTCCTTTGATGTACTGCAGTCAAGCCGTGGGCCGCAACAGATCGACAAAGGCGCGCGCAGGATTCGATAGTCGCCTGCGCGCCGGGATCAGCAGGTAGAGAACGCGCCAGAGGTCCAGATCGCGCAGGGGCACAAATCGCAGGGTGGGGTCGGCGAACAGCATCAGCGCGTTGCGCGGGAGCAGCGCCACCCCCATCCCGGCCCGGATCATGGCGATCTGTGCAATGGTGGAATGTGCCTCGATCGCCCCGACCCGAAGCGCGGCAGGCACTGCGGGGCATCCCGCGAGAAGCGCCTGTGTCCCGGTGCCCGGATCAAGCGAGATCACCTCGGCCGGATCGATATCCTGCAAACCTGGGCTTTCCCGTTGCGCCAGGGGATGTGTCACGGCGCAGGCCAGGCCAAAGGGATCGCGGCGGATTTCCGTCTGCTTCAGGTCATCCGAATGCAGGGCGCGGCCCGCGACGGCAAGATCCAGCGCCCCCTCGACCACGCCCTGCGCCAGCCGTTCGGCGATGTCGTCATGAACCCGCAACCGCAGGTCGGGATGCTCCTGTCGCAACCGCGCCAGAACCGGTGCAACGGGATCGGAGATGGCAGAAGGCGTGCAGCCGATGGAAAGCCTGCCTGCCGTCTGGTCCCGTCGGGCTCGCAAACGATCCAGCGCCAGGTCAAGCCCCTCCAGCAGCGGGGCGGTTTCCTGCAGGAAGGCCAGGGCCAGCGGCGTCGGGACCGGTGGCCGCTGGCTGCGGTCAAAGAGTGACGCACCCGCCTCTGCCTCGAAATGGCGGATTGTCTCGGTCAGGGCTGACGGCACCACCCCCAACTCCTGCGCGGCGCGAGCAAAGCTGCCGTTGGCGCGGATCGCATGCAGGGCGCGGATGTGGCGTAGGGAAATGTTCATGAATTTCGAAACTATCTTTATCAGATACTAATTCTATGAATTTCATTTTCGTGTTTCAAGGCATTGTTGCAGGAGGCAGCCTTGACCGACAAAAGCCCGGTTCTTCCCGTCACCCGCCTTGCCGCCGACCTGGGCAAGGCCGGCTTTGCTGGCCAGATCGAGACGGACCGGGCCCTGCGCGCCGCGATGTCCACCGACAATTCGGTCTATGCCATTCTACCCGATCTGATCGTCGCCCCGACCGATGCCTCCGATGTCCAGCGCTTGTTGCGGGTCATGGCGCGTCCCGACTGGGCCGACACCCCGATTACCCCGCGCGGCGGCGGCACCGGCACAAACGGCCAAAGCCTGAACCGTGGCGTGATCGTCGATCTGCGCCGCCACATGAACCGGCTTGTTGCGGTGAATGCGGTCGAAGGCTGGGCCGAGGTCGAACCGGGCATGGTGCTGGATGACCTGAACGACCGGCTTCGCCCGACGGGATGGTTCTTCGCGCCCGAAACCTCGACCTCGACCCGTTGCACCGTCGGCGGGATGGTCGCGACCGATGCCTCGGGCAAGGGCTCCCGCATCCATGGCAAGACCAGCGACAACATCCTCGCGCTGGAACTGGCCTGCCCCGAGGGTCTTCTGCATAGCGCTGAACCGTTGCCTGCCTGGGCACGTCCCATGCTGAAGGCCGCCGAGGCAGCGGCGAGGGCCGGGCGCGACGCCTTCATCGCCGCCACCCCCCGCCTGAACCGCCGCTTCACCGGCTACGACCTTGACCGGGCCTGCCCGCCGGATGGCGGCTTTGACTGGTGGCGCCTTTTCCTCGGGGCCGAGGGCACGCTGGGCCTGATCACCCGCATCCGGGTCAAGCTGCGCCGGATCGAGCGCGAAAAGCGGCTTCTGGTCGTCGGATTCGACAGCTTCCGCAACGCACTTGCCTCGGCCGCGCCACTGTTGCAGGCCGACCCGACCGCGATCGAGGTGATGGACGAGGTGGTGCAGGATTTGGCCGCCAAAGCGGGGATCCTGAACCGGCTTCCCCCCGCCTTGCAGTCAAAGCGGGGCGAGCGGCTGGCCTATACCTTCATCGAGTTCAACGGTGACGACGCGACCGCCCTGGATGCGCAGGTCGATGCTTGCCGCAGATTGCTGGCCGATCTTCCGGGCGCCTCGGCCGTGCATGAGGCGCGCGACAGGGGCGAAATCCGCGCGCTTTGGGCAATCCGGTCAGCCGGGGTCGGGCTTCTGGGCAGGATCGACGGACGCGCCCGTCCCGTGGCCTTCGTCGAGGATTGCGTGGTCCCGCCCGAAAATCTTCCCGCCTTCATCGACGATTTCCTGGCGCTTCTGACACAGCACGGCCTTGGCTTCGGCATCTACGGGCATGTCGATGTCGGTTGCCTGCACGTCCGCCCTGCCTTGAACATCGACGCCGACGAAGACCGAGCCAAGCTCGTCGCCGTTTCGGACGCTGTCTTTGCCTTGACCCGCAAGCACGGCGGCATCTTCTGGGGCGAGCACGGCAAGGGGGTTCGCGGTGCCTACCTGAAGGACTGGATCGGCGATGAGGCCTACCGCGCCCTGCAGGGCGTGAAAGCCGCCTTCGACCCTCAAGGCCGCTACAACCCCGGCAAGCTCGTCTCGGACCGGGACGACATCATGGGTGTCGCCACCACCCCTTTCCGCGCCTTCAACGCACCGGAAGACGATGCCTTGACCAAGGCGTTCCGCTGCAATGGCAACGCGCAATGCCTGAGCTACGCCGCCGCCACCCCGATGTGCCCGTCCTTCAAGGCCACCGCAGACCTGCGCCACAGCCCCAAGGGCCGGGCCGATGCGCTGCGCGACTGGCACCGCGCGCGAAGCGCCGGAACAGTCTCGTCGACCATGGAAACCGACCTGATGGCGGCGCTTGACGGATGCCTCGGTTGCAAAGCCTGCGCTTCGTCCTGCCCGGTACAGGTGGATATCCCAAGCATGCGGACGGCTTTCCTCTCGGACCATTTCCAACGCAACCGTCGGCCGCTCTCCGACCGCCTGGTGCTTGCGGCAGAGCGGCTGAGTCCTCTGCTCCAGCGCCTTGCGCCGGTTGTGTCGCCCCTGTGGCCGGTTCTGGTGAAGGTGGGCGAGATCGCCACCCGGACGACAGATCTTCCCCGCCGTCTGTCGCCCCGTGCGCCGCGATCGCTGCGTCTGGGCAGCGGGCCGTATCCGGAGAACACCGTCGTTCTGGTCGACGACTGGTTTACTGCGCTTTTCGATCCCGGCCTGCGACGCGATGTCGTGACCGGGATGACCGCGCTGGGCTATGCGCCCCGCCTGCTGGACCTTCTGCCCTCAGGCAAGGCGGCCTTGAACCTTGGCGACCTCGATGGTTTCCACAGAATGGCGCAAGCGCTGGTCAGACGCCTGGAACCGCTGGTTCACCAGGGCGTTTCCTTGATCGGCATGGACCCCGCACTGGTCATGCTGTTCCGGCAGGACTACCCGAAGCAGGGTCTCCCCCGCCTTCCAGTGCTTCTGCCGCAAGAGTTTCTGGTCGGCGCGCTGGCATCCGGCCGGAGGTTCCCGCAGGCTTCGGGCAAAGTGCGCACGCTGCCGCATTGCACGGAAGCTACCGGCCAGCCCGAGGCCCAGGCGCAGTGGACGCAGGTCTTCCGTGCCATCGGGATGGAATCGGAAACCCTGGCCACAGGCTGTTGCGGCATGGCAGGACTTTTCGGCCATCAAAGGCGGCATCAGGCTGTCTCGCGAAAGCTTTTCGACATTTCCTGGCGCGACGCCCTCCTGGGGGAGATTCCCGTGGCAGCGACGGGCTTTTCCTGCCGTTGCCAGGCCGAGCGCCTGGCCTCCCGCAGGCTTTGCCATCCCCTTGGACTCATCGCGGACGCGTTGTCCTCTGGCCAGGTTCCGGATGGATCGAAGATCCCGACGGCGATGATCCAGGTGTGCGCAAGCCACTGAGCTGCGCGAACAACCGGTACGCTGCCTTGACGAACCGGTTGGGTACGAATACCTACCACTGCAAGCGCGGGTGTTGTGTAATGGTAAGACCCTAGCCTTCCAAGCTAGAGACACGGGTTCGATTCCCGTCACCCGCTCCATCCTCACCCATGTGATGCCATCCACTGTCCACGGTGGACAGAATGCGATCACGGCGAAATTTCAACGACTTGTGCCTGGTCGTCGGCACCCTGTCAGGTGTTTGCAGCATCTCGGGCCGGCCTGGCGACGGAATGTCTGCCCTTGCGCGTACTACTGCGCAACGTCGAAGGAGACCTGCGCATGACCGACGCTGACGACCACGGACCCGAGGGCCTTGCCGCCGACCTGCCGCATCTGACCCGGCGGCGGCTGGTGCTGACGGGGTTGGCCATGGGTGGGGCGGCCTTGTCTCTCTGGGCGGCGCGCGGCCGGGCGGGGACCGTGACGGGGACTGCGGCGGATGGTTCGGTCTGCGTGGCGAACCCGGTCGAAACCGAAGGGCCGTTCCCCGCGGACGGGACGAATGTCCGTGAGGGGCAGACGGTCAACATCCTGACCGAGGAGGGTGTGATCCGCGAGGACATCCGCACCTCGATCGGCGGGCTGACCCCGGTGGCGGAGGGCGTGCCGGTGACGCTGGAGATCACGCTGGTCGATGTGAACCGGGCCTGCACACCCCTGGGCGGGATGGCGGTCTATGTCTGGCAGTGCGATGCCGCTGGGATCTATTCGATCTACGCGGCCCAGGATCGGAACTACCTGCGCGGGGTGGGGATCAGCGACGATCAGGGCCGGGTGCGGTTCACCACGATCTTCCCGGCCTGCTATCCGGGCCGCTGGCCGCATATCCACTTCGAGGTCTTTTCCAGCGCCGAGATGGCGGTGTCGGGGAAGGGGGCGCTGCTGACCTCGCAGTTCGCTTTGCCCGAGGCCGAGTGCAGGGCGGTATATGACAACCAGCCGCTCTATGCCCGCAGCCGCGAGACCATCGAGGAGGTGAGCCTGAACGGTGACGGGATCTTCCGGGATGCGTCCAAGGCGGAGCTGGCTGCGCAGATGCTGGTGCTGGAGGGCGATCCGGCAGGCGGGTATCGGGCGACGGGGCGGGTGGGGGTGATGCTGTAGGGTCGGTGCGTGGGAAAATTGCCAACCCTACGCAGCGTCCGGTACGGTGGGCATTCTGCCCACGTCTCAGGCCGTCTCTACAAATTCTCCGCCTGCGGGAAGCCAAGCGCGTGATAGCCGCCGTCGACGTGGATAATTTCCCCCGTCGTGCAGGCGCCGTAATCGGAGCAGAGCCAGACCGCCGTGCCGCCGATGGCCTCCAGCGTCGCGTTGGCGCGGAGGGGGGCGTTTTCCTCGGTGTGGCGGAAGGTGGCGCGGGCGCCGCCGATGGCGGAACCGGCGAGGGTTTTCATCGGGCCGGGAGAGATGGCGTTGACGCGGATCTTCTGCGGGCCGAGGTCGTTGGCGAGATAGCGGGTGGCGGATTCCAGCGCGGCTTTCGCCACGCCCATCACGTTGTAATTCGGCGAGACGCGGTTCGAGCCCTGGAAGGTCAGGGTGATCAAGGACCCGCCTTCGGTCATCAGGGGTTCCGCGCGGCGGGCCACGTCGATGAAGCTGAAGCAGGAGATGTTCAGCGAATTCAGGAAGTTGCCGCGCGTGGTGTTGACGAAGCGGCCGGTCAGCTCGGTCTTGTCGGAAAAGGCGATGGCGTGGATCACGAAGTCGAGGCTGCCCCAGCGGCGGCCGACCTCGGCGAAGCAGGCGTCAAGGCTGTCTTCGTTCGTCACATCAACGTCGATCAGGAAATCCGAGCCGACACCGGCCGCCAGCGGCTGCACCCGTTTGCCGAAGGCGTCGCCCTGGTAGCTGAAGGCCAGGTCCGCCCCTTCTGCCGCAAGCGCCGAGGCGATGCCCCAGGCGATGGAACGGTCATTCGCCACGCCCATGACAAGCCCGCGCTTGCCTTTCATCAGATCGGCCATTCTGGGGCTCCTCAGGACTGGTATTTCGACATGACGAGAGTGGCGTTGGTGCCGCCGAAGCCGAAGGAGTTCGACAAGACGCTGTCGATATCCACCCCCTCGCGCAGGGTCGTCACGATCTCGCCCGGCAGAAGCTCCGGGTCGGGGGTGATGACGTTGGCCGAGGCGGCGATGAAGCCCTTGTTCATCATGATCAGCGAATAGATCGCCTCCCACACGCCCGCGCCGCCAAGGCAATGGCCGGTCAGCGACTTGGTGGAGGCGATGGGCGGGGTCTTGCCCTCGCCGAAGACGCGGCGGATCGCCTTGACCTCGCCGATGTCGCCGACCGGGGTCGAGGTGCCGTGACTGTTGATATAGTCGATCCGACGGCCCTTCGGCAGCGTTGACAGCGCAAGGCGCATGGCGCGTTCGCCGCCTTCGCCGCTGGGCGCGACCATGTCGTAGCCGTCGGAGGTGGCGCCGTAGCCGGTGACTTCGCCGTAAATCTTTGCGCCGCGGGCGAGGGCGTGTTCCAGTTCCTCCAGCACGACGATCCCGCCGCCGCCAGCGATGACGAAGCCGTCGCGGTTGGCGTCATAGGTGCGCGAGGCGGTTTCCGGGGCGTCGTTGTATTTCGACGACATCGCGCCCATGGCGTCGAAGAGGCAGGAGAGCGTCCAGTCCAGCTCCTCGCCGCCGCCGGCAAAGACGATGTCCTGCTTGCCCATCTGGATCAGTTCGGTGCCGTTGCCGATGCAATGTGCGGACGTCGAGCAGGCCGAGGTGATCGAATAGTTCACGCCCCGGATCTTGAAGGGCGTCGCCAGGCAGGCCGACACGGTCGAGGACATGCCCTTGGTCACGCCGAACGGGCCGATCCGCTTGGGTGCGCCGGTTTCGCGGACGATGTTGTGGGCCTTGAAGAACGACTTGGTGGACGGGCCGCCGGACCCCACGATGATCCCGGTGCGGTCGTTGGAGATGTCTTCGGGCGCAAGGCCGCTGTCCTTCACGGCCTGGTCCATCGCGATGAAGGTATAGGCCGCGCCATCCCCCATGAAGCGCAGGTCGCGCTTGTCGATGTGGTCTTCCAGCGTGATGTTCGGCTGGCCGTGGACCCGGCAGCGAAAACCATGTTCGGCATAGTCCGGGGCGAAGACGATGCCGGATTTCCCGGCCCTCAGCGAGGCTTCTACCTCGGTGGCGTTGTTCCCGATCGACGAGACGATGCCGATACCGGTGATGACGACGCGACGCATGGGGGCCTCCCTTGGTGAGTTAGGGACTGTTTACGGGAGAGGGGGGGAGGGGGCAAGGTGGTTGGGCGGTGGGCCGCTGCGGATGGATGGAGCAGCAGGCGGCCCAACCGAGATGTCAGTCCAGACCGAAGTGATCGGCAATGGCTGTCAGGATTTGTGCGGTGACCGCCGCACGGTCGCTGCCGACCGGATCGGTGCAGACGGGGTCGTCGCCCTCTTCGGCAAGGATGGCCGCGCCTTCCGGGGTGCACAGGCCAAGCGCGGTGAAGTGCGAGGCCGGGGTCAGCACAGCCACTTCTGCGCCGGGGACAAGGGCCTCGAACCCGCTGCCCGTGGGGCTGGTGTCGGTGGCCAAAAGCCGGTCCGGCCCGGAGCCCAGGCCGATCAGAAGGACGGAAGGTGTCAGGTCGGTCACATCGGCGGCGGTCAGCCCCCAGGTGAGCGCCGGGTCAATCGCCGCGACCTTTGTCACGCGCGGGTCCTTGTAAGAGCCGTTCCAGGAGGTTTCATCGATGTCGGCAATGCGGAGGCCTGCGGCCAGGATATCGGCGCAATGCGAGATCGGGCTTTCGGGATCGGCGCAGAACCGGTCCAACCCGTCCCGGCTGCCGCGCAGCCCGCCAAGGGAAAGCGCCGTCCAGCCGCCATAGGAAAAGCCAAGCGCGTAGATGCGACCGGTGTCGATCAGCGGTCCGGCCGTGGGGTCGGCCAGCGCCTGATCAAGGGCGGCGGACAGGTCTTGCACGCGCGTCCAATGGTCCAGGGCATGCGGGCTGGATTGTTCGCCGGTGGTGCTGTTCGGGTGATTGACGGCGATCACCACCGCGCCTTGGGCAACAAGGCCCGAGATCAGCCATCCCATGCGTTTGTAATTGCCGCCCCAGCCGTGCGACAGAAGGATCGTGGGAAAGGGCCCTGCGATGGGCGTCGCCCCTTCGGCAACGGGCACGCCGTAGAACACCGGGTTCTCGCCCAGCATGGTTTGCGTGCCCCCGGTGGCGGGAAAGAAGATGGCGCGGGCCATGGTGTCGGTGTGGTGGGGAGCGGTGATCCGGTCCTCGATCACCCCTGTCGCGGGCGTTTCGGCCAAAGCGGGGGCGGCGACGAACAGGAAAAGGCAAAGGGGAATAAGGTTCATGGTGACGTTCCTTCAAAGCGGGTTGCGTGGCTGAAGGCTGCCAGCCCGCCGCATCTGCCGCGTCCTGAAACCGGATTGAGGTCGCGCGGAACCGGATTTAGGACAAGGCTGCGTCCGGACGTCCCCCAGCCCCAAGGGTTTGCCCATGCCCGTTTTCCCGGTCCCGCTGTTCATCGCTGCCGTTCTGGCGGCGTTCTTCGTGATCCGGTTGATCGGCCGCGAGACACATCCGACGCTGTTGCTGCTGATTGCCGTCTGCGCGATCCAGTCGGCGATCATCGCGCTGGTGCAGCATTACGGCGTTGCCGCGCTGCGGCCGGTGCAGCCGATCCTGGCGCTGGTGATTCCGGCGGTCGGCTGGGCGGCCTTTGCCCGGGCGGCGGGGCCGGTGGCGCAGTATTTGGTCTGGCATGCGGCGGGGCCTGTGGCGGGATTGGTCTGCCTGGCCCTGCAACCGATGCTCCTGGACCTGCTGATCCCGTTGTCCTTTACCAGTTATGGCGTGGCGATGCTGCTGCGGCTGTCGCGGGGCGAGGACAGTCTGCCGCACAGCCTTTTGGACAATGGCGCGCGGTCGCTGCGGTCCTGGCAGGTGCTGGCGCTGGCGCTGATCGCCTCGGCGCTGTGCGATGTTGCTCTGGCCTTTGCCCATGCGCAAGGCGAGGCGCATGTCCTGGCCTGGGTGCCAAGTCTGGTGTCCTCGCTGTCGTTGCTGGCCCTGGG
>ERZ724516.1153-NODE-1153-length-15646-cov-8.053877_pt1 | contig 15646 bp, 11 predicted proteins | sample MGYA00376049_ERZ724516 | MGnify/ENA primary metagenome ERZ724516 (study PRJEB28724, sample SAMN07190886) | activated sludge metagenome | isolation source: activated sludge of sewage treatment plant in Hong Hong | place: USA: Christiansburg, Virginia | collected... | reverse complement strand
TAGTTTTGTATTTTTTGAAAGAAATGAAATGAGTGCAATTGTTGATATCGTAGGCCGCGAGATTCTGGATTCGCGCGGTAACCCCACCGTCGAATGCGACGTCTTGCTGGAGTCCGGCACCATGGGCCGCGCGGCCGTGCCATCGGGCGCCTCCACCGGTTCGCGCGAAGCCATCGAGCTGCGCGACGGCGACAAGAAGCGCTACCTGGGCAAGGGCGTGCTCAAGGCCGTGGAACACATCAACACTGAAATCTCTGAAGCCGTGCTCGGCCTGGACGCCTCCGAGCAGGCCTTCCTGGACAAGACCCTGATCGACCTGGACGGCACCGACAACAAGAGCCGCCTGGGCGCCAACGCCATGCTGGCCGTCTCCATGGCCGTGGCCCGCGCCGCCGCCGAAGAGTCCGGCCTGCCGCTGTACCGCTACTTTGGCGGCATGGGCCGCATGTCCATGCCTGTACCCATGATGAACGTCATCAATGGTGGCGAGCATGCCAACAACAACCTGGACATCCAGGAGTTCATGATCATCCCGGTGGGCGCGCCCAGCTTCCGTGAAGCCCTGCGCTATGGCGCGGAGGTGTTCCACGCGCTGAAGAAAATCCTGCACGACAAGGGCATCAGCACGGCCGTGGGCGATGAAGGCGGCTTTGCCCCCAACGTGGCCAACCACGAAGCGGCCATCCAGATGATTCTGGAAGCCATCGACAAGGCTGGCTTTGTGGCCGGCGAACAAATCGCCCTGGGCCTGGACTGTGCGGCCTCCGAGTTCTACAAAGATGGCAAGTACCACCTGGAAGGCGAAGGCCTGACGCTCAACGCCGAAGAGTGGACCAACATCCTGGCCACCTGGGTCGACAAATACCCCATCATCAGCATCGAAGACGGCATGGCCGAAGGCGACTGGGACGGCTGGAAAGTGCTGACCGACCGCCTGGGCAAGAAGGTGCAAATCGTCGGCGACGACCTGTTCGTCACCAACACCAAGATTCTGAAGGAAGGCATCGACAAGGGCATCGCCAACTCGATCCTGATCAAGATCAACCAGATCGGCACGCTGACCGAAACCTTCGCCGCCATCGAGATGGCCAAGCGCGCCGGCTACACCGCCGTCATCAGCCACCGCTCGGGCGAGACCGAAGACTCCACCATTGCCGACATCGCCGTGGGCTGCAACGCTGGCCAGATCAAGACCGGTTCCTTGAGCCGCTCCGACCGCATGGCCAAGTACAACCAGTTGCTGCGCATAGAAGAAGATTTGGGCGATGTGGCCAGCTACCCCGGCCGCGCCGCCTTCTACAACCTGAAGTAACTGTCGGCGTGGGCAATCGCGTTGTTCCTGCTGCATTGATCGCCTTGCTGGTGATCCTGCACGGCCAGCTCTGGTTTGGCAGGGGCAGCGTGCCCAATGTGTCCCTGCTCGTGCGCCAGCTCGACGAGCAGCACGCGAACAATGCCGTAGCGGCCCGCAACAACGAACGCCTGGCGGCCGAAATCAGCGACCTGCGCGAGGGACTTGAAATCGTGGAAGAAAAAGCCCGATCGGAACTCGGCATGGTCAAGGCCAACGAGATCTTTGTCCAGATCGCCAAATAACACGAGTTTGCAGGCCACCATGCAGATTGCGATTGTGGGTGCCACCGGCACCGGTAAGTCGACCCTGACCGGCGCGCTGGGCACCGCCAGAACATCTGGCGATGGTGCGCCTGCCAAGTGGATGGTTGCCGAAGCCCCGGCGTTAACCGAGGCGCTGACGCGGGACCTCTTATTCCAGGATACGTCGTTCTACCCCCAGGCGCTGCGCCTGCACCGCCAGTTCAGCCTGACACTGTTAACCGGACTGGATCTGCCGTCAGCAGCCGTTGCGGACGGGCGCGTACAGCCCGCGCTGTTTGACCAGCGATTGCGCCAGGTCATGGATGGTCAGGCCATCCCCTATGCGGTGGTATACGGCCGTGGGCAGGACCGAACCGACTGCGCGCTACAGGCCATTGCACACCACAGCACGCGTGCACCATCACGGCCAAGATCAGCCGCCACACCATGGCATTGGAACTGTGACACCTGCTCCGACGCCGATTGCGAGCACCGGATCTTCAGGGCGCTGCTGAAATCGGGCTCAGTGCGGACCTGACCCGCCCGGCACCTGGAGCACCGGCGCCGTGAACAACTGCGCTGCATCCACGGGATCAAAGCGGTACTGCACACCACAGAACTCGCAGCCCACCTCAATGTCGTGCCGCTCCGCCAGAATGCTTTCGACCTCTTCCCGGCCCAGACTGACAATCATGCGGCCCACCCGCTCGCGGCTGCAGGAGCAGGCAAAGCGTGGCGCCGTCTCCCCCTGCAAGGGCTCGAACCGGGTGATCTGCTCTTCCCAGAACAGCCGGCGCAAAATGGTTTCCACATCCAGCGTCAACAGTTCTTCGCGCTTCAGGCTGCTGGCCAGGATGGCAATGCGGTTGTAGTGCTCATTGAGGCCGATCTCGTCCTCGTTTTCCTTGCTCACCAGACTGCCCGCCAGGTTACCCGTGCCCTGCATGGGCAGGCGCTGGATCAGCAGGCCGGCGGCCACCTGGTCATTGGCGGCCAACACCAGCGTGGTGTCGAGCTGCTCGCTTTGCAGCATGTAGTGCTCCAGCACCGCGCTGATCTTCTCGATCTTGTGGCGCCGGTCGTCAAACAACGGCACCACGCCCTGGTAGGGCTGCTGCCCCGGAAACTTGGTGTTGGGGTCCAGCGTGATCGCGCAGCGGCCTTCATTGCCCACATTGACCAGCTGGCTGAGCGTGGCGTCATCAGCAACATCCCCCACCACGGTGGCCGTGGCCCGCAAGGCCAGATCGGGCTGCACTTCCACCACGGCCAGCTTGACCGGACCATCGCCAAAGATCTGCAGCACCAGAGAGCCGTCAAACTTGATGTTGGCCTGCATCAGTGCGGCAGCGGCGACCATTTCGCCCAGCATGTCGCGCACCGGTGGGGCATAGGCCCCGGTCCCCGTATTGGATGCACGCCGGCGCAGGATTTCTGTCCAGGTATCGGTCAACCGGACCACCATGCCGCGCACCGGCAAGCCATCAAACAAAAATTTATGCAATTCAGACACGCGCATCCTTCAACTGATTAACCAATTTTCTTCAGCCCGCGCTCGAAACGCTTGGCATTCTCGATGTAGTGGACGGCACTCATCTTCAGCGCATCCTGCTGTTCCGCGGAGAGCTCGCGCACCGCTTTGGCGGGGCTGCCGAGGATCATGGACCCGTCGGCAAACTCCTTGCCCTCGGTCACCAGGGCGCCCGCGCCCACGATGCAGCCCTTGCCAATCTTGGCGCCATTGAGCACCACGGCGCCGATGCCGATCAGGGAGCCATCACCAATGGTGCACCCATGCAACATGACCTTGTGCCCCACGGTCACATACTCCCCCACGGTCAGCGGCTTGCCGATGTCGGCGTGCAGCACGCTGGCGTCCTGGATGTTGGAGCCGCGCCCGATGCGGATGACTTCGGTGTCACCCCGGATGATGGCGCCAAACCAGATGCTGGTGTCTTCTGCCAGTTCAACGTTGCCCATGACCTGGGCGCTGTCGGCCACCCAGGCAGATTCCGCCAGGCGGGGAGCGACGCTGTCAAGTTCGTAAAGAGCCATAAATTTCGCTTACATAAGAAGCAGCGACCGGCGCGCTGCATTGCCTAGAATTGTAAGGATGGAACTCAGACAGCACTGCCTTACGGTCTTTTGCCAGAGCGACCCCGCGCTCAAAGTGGCCGCCCTGCGCGCGCTGGACCGCCACGGCCCCCATGCCATTGACTGCCACACCCACTTTGCCCACCCCGACCAACCGGGTCGACCCAACCTGCCGGAACTGGTCCACCCTCAGCAGGTGCCCCGGCGTTCACCGTTCACGGCCGAGGGCCACTGCGCGCTGATGCACTCCATTGCGCACATTGAATTCAACGCCATCAACCTGGCGCTGGATGCCGTCTGGCGGTTTGCCGACATGCCGCGTGCGTATTACCTGGACTGGCTGGGCGTGGCCCAGGAAGAAGCCAAACACTTCGACCTGCTGCGCACACATTTGCGGACCGAAGGCCATGACTACGGCGATTTTGTTGCCCACGATGGCCTGTGGACCATGTGCGAGGCCACGCGCCTGGACGTGGTGGCCCGCATGGCGCTGGTGCCCCGCACGCTGGAGGCGCGCGGCCTGGACGCCACCCCCATCATCCAGGCCAAGCTGCGCAAGGTCGGCACGCCCCGGGCGCTGGCTGCTGTGGGAATTCTGGACGTCATCCTCGCCGAAGAGGTGGGCCACGTGGCCATCGGCAACCACTGGTACCACTGGTTGTGCCAACGCGATGGGTTGGACCCGCTGGCTTTTTATGCACAGGTGGCACAGCGGCACGGCGCACCCCGGCTGAAGCCGCCCTTCAATCTCACCGCCCGCAAACTGGCCGGGTTTTCGGATGCCGAAATTGATGCACTGCCTACGGTCTTACCCGCTTGACGCTATCAATACAATAGCGTATGGTGCTTATTCCACAAGGGCTAGAGGCATTTTTTTATTTTGTCACACAGGCCGGTGCTGCGCAGGCACAATCCCCAACGACTCTTTACCGCCCAACCTAACCCTGCAATGATCCAACGGGACCCCACCACTGAGCCCAGCCGCCACAGCCGCCCACTGGCCGTGGCGTGGACCGTCTTCGCGGTGGCAGCACTGGCCAGCGCCGGGGTCATCTGGAAGCTCGAGCAACGCAGCCTGGCGACCGACCGCATGCGCATGGAGGCACTGGCCAGCGACCACGCCCATGCCATCCAGTCCACCATGGAGCGGGCCTTATCGGCCACCTACTCCATCGCCGCCATGGTGCGCCAGGGCAAGGGCAACGTCCCCGACTTCGAAGGCGTGGCCAACGAAATGCTGCCCTGGTACCCTGGGGTTTCCATTTTGGGCCTGAGCCCGGGTGGCGTCATCCAGCGCGTGGCGCCACTGGCTGGCAATGAAAAATCCATTGGCTTTGACCAGTTGAAGGACCCGGTGCAAGGCCGTGAGGCCCGCCTGGCGCGCGACACCGGCAAGCTCACACTGGCGGGCCCGGTGAAGCTGGTCCAGGGCGGACTGGGCGCCGTCGGGCGCATGCCCATTTTTCTGGATGGACCCGACGGCAAGCCCGTGTTCTGGGGCCTGACCTATGCCGTGATCCGGTTTCCCCAGGCGCTCACCAGTGTGCGCCTGACCCAGCTGACCGAAGGGGGCGTCGCCTATGCCCTCTGGCGCATCAACCCCGATACGGGTGCGCGGGAAACCATCGCCGCGTCGGCGGTGGTGCCCGTTATGCCGGTCGAGCACAGCCTGACGGTGCCCAACGGGCAGTGGACACTCAGCGTGGCACCCGTTGGCGGCTGGGGCAGCACCTCGGATCTGGCGTTCAAGGCCTTGCTGGGCCTGATCTTCAGCGTCATGCTGGCCTACGCCAGCAAACTGCTGATGGAGCTCCAGGCCCATGAAAGAGGCCGGGAAGCCCTGATTGCGCAGCGCACCCAGGAAATTGCCGCCTCGCAGAGCAAGCTGCAGGCCACCCTCGAAGCCATTCCGGACGTGCTGCTGGAAATGGGGCTGGACGGCACCTACCACGACTACCACGCGCCCCGGTCCAACACATCCTTCCCCCCGGCCGAATTCTTTCTGGGCAAGAAGGTCAACGATGTGCTGCCCCCGGATGCCGCCCATGCGGTGATGTTGGCGCTCGAAGAGGCGAACCAGCAAGGCCACTCCGACGGACGCGAGTTCGCGCTGCAAACCTCCAAGGGCGACTTCTGGTTTGAGATTTCCCTGACCCGCAAGCGCGACACCCAGGACGGTGAGCCGCGCTTTATCGTGATCTCGCGCAACGTCACGCAGCGCAAGGCCTCCGAGGAGGAAATCAACAAGCTGGCGTTCTTCGATCCCCTGACCAGTCTGCCCAACCGGCGGCTCATGGTCGACCGGCTGCGCCAGGCGCTGGCCGTCAGCACCCGCAGCGGCCGCCTGGGCGCGCTGCAGTTCATAGACCTGGACAATTTCAAGACCCTGAACGACACCCAGGGGCACGACATGGGAGACCTGTTGCTGCAACAGGTGGCCACCCGCCTGACCGCATGCGTACGCCAGGGCGATACCGTGGCGCGCCTGGGCGGAGACGAGTTCGTGGTGATGATCGAAGAGCTCAGCGACAACCGCGAAGAAGCTGCGGCGCTGGCCGAGACCATAGGCGAAAAACTGCTGGCCGCCATTAGCGTGCCCTACCGGCTGGCGGGACTGGAATACCAGATCACCCCCAGCATTGGCATCACGCTGTACTCCGACCACGAACAATCCACCGATGAACTGCTCAAGCAGGCCGACCTGGCCATGTACCAGTCCAAGGCCGCCGGGCGCAATACGCTGAGGTTTTTTGACCCGGCCATGCAGGCCGTCATCACAACGCGAGTGAGCCTGGAGAAGGACATTCGCCAGGGCATTCTGAAGGACCAGTTTGTTCTCTACTACCAGCCCCAGATCAACCGGGAGGGCCGCACGGTGGGCGCAGAAGTGCTGCTGCGCTGGCCCCACCCCGAGCGCGGCATGGTGTCCCCGGTCGACTTCATACCCCTGGCTGAAGACACCGGACTCATCCTGCCGCTGGGCAACTGGGTCATGGAAACCGCCTGCACCCAATTGGCACTGTGGGCCCAGAACCCACACCTGCAAGACCTGACCCTGGCCGTCAACGTCAGCGCACGGCAATTCAGGCAGCCTGATTTTGTGCCCTATGTGGTCGACCTCATCAGCTACACCGGCGTGAACCCGAAGCGCCTCAAACTCGAACTGACAGAGAGCCTGCTGGTCAACGACGTGGAAGAGACCAAGGCCAAGATGACCGCGCTCAAACAGCATGGTGTGGGCTTCTCGCTGGACGACTTCGGAACCGGGTATTCGTCGCTGTCCTACCTCAAACGCCTGCCACTGGACCAGCTGAAGATCGACCAGTCGTTTGTCCGTGACCTGATGACCGACCCCAATGACGCAGCCATCGCGCTGGCGGTCATCACCCTGGGGTATGCATTGGGGTTGACCGTCATTGCCGAGGGTGTCGAAACCCAGGCCCAACGCGACCATCTGCACGGCCAGGGCTGCGACGCCTACCAGGGCTACCTGTTGGGGCGTCCAATGCCGCTGTCGGATTTTGAAAACCAACAGAAGCTGTAATCCACCGATGAGCGAGAACACTTCCCAGCCAGCCGCCTCTGCGATTGCCTCTGTGGCACCCTTTGCGTTTGCGCACCAGGCCATCCTGGACCACAACCGCGCCGTGATTGGCTACGAGTTGTTCGACCGCTCGGTGCTATCCCATGGGCACACCGCTGCCAGTGATGCACAACTGCTGTTCAACGTGCTCAGTGCCATCGACAGTGACTCCCCCATCGGCAACAAAACCATCTTCATCAATTGCACGCACGACAGCCTGGCCGGGGGTCATCTGGATTTGATCGCTCCGCAGCGGGTGGTACTGGAAGTCCCGCCCCTGCCGGTGTCGGAGAGCGACCAGGTGCATAACCGCCTGCCCAACCTGCAGGACATCAAACGGCGCGGTTTCCGTTTGGCGTTTGACTATTCGGTGCTGACCCAGCCCTACGCCCCCTGGCTGGAACTGGCGTCGTTTATCAAATTTGACCTGTCGGTCATTCGCTCCCAATCCCTGGACTCGTTCGTAAAACTGGCGCAAGCCAAATCCAGTGCACAACTGATTGCCGAACGGGTGGAGACCCCGGGGCAGTACGCCATGTTGTCCGACCTGGGGGTGAAACTCTTTCAGGGCTACTGGTTTGCCAAACCGGTGTTGGTGCAGGGCCAATCGGTGCGGCCAGCGCAGGCCACGATCCTGCAGCTCATCAACCTGGTGCGCAAACAGGCCAGCACCGCGGAAATTGAAGAGGTGTTGAAACGCGACCCCACGCTGTCTTTCAACCTGCTGCGCTTCATCAACTCCGCCGGGTTTGGCATGCGCTCCGAGGTCACGTCGTTCAAGCACGCCGTCATGCTGCTGGGCCTGAACCGCCTGTTCAAATGGGCCGCCCTGTTGTTGACAACGTCACACAACGGCGACATGCCACCCGCCGTCGGTACCACCGCCGTGGCGCGCGGGCGCCTGATGGAGTTGCTCGCGGCAGAACTCTTGCCCCCCGAAGAATGCGACAACGCCTTTGTGGTCGGGGTCTTCTCGTTGCTGGACACCATGCTGGGTATGTCCATGGAAGCCGCCCTGGCCACCATCACCCTGCCCGACTCCATCACCCAGGCACTGCTGCACCGCACGGGCCCACTGGCACCATTCCTGGAATTGACAATAGCCTGTGAAACCGGCGACGACGAAGCATTTGCCCGCACCGCCAACCAGCTGGACCTCAACAACGCCCAGGTCAATTGGGCCCATGTGCAGGCGCTGGTCTGGGCGGAGACCATTGGTGTGTAGTGCCAAACGCCAAATCGTTTTCCGTCAACGACCCCGCACAAACACCTCGAACGCATCGACGGGCAACGGACGGCTGAACAAATAGCCTTGGTACGCATGGCAGCCGGAACCGGCCAAAAACACACGCTGCGCGTCAGTTTCCACGCCTTCTGCGATCACGCCCAACCCTAGGTTCTGTGCCAGCGCTACGACGGTTCTGGCGATCGCGGCATCGTTGGGATCGACGAGCACGTCGCGCACAAAAGACTGGTCAATTTTCAACTGGTCCAACGGCAATCGCTTCAGGTAAGACAGCGAGGAATAGCCGGTGCCAAAGTCATCCAGCGAAAAACCCACCCCTTTGGCCTTGAGCGCAAACATCTTCTCGATGACATCCTCAATATTGCTCACCAACAGGCTTTCGGTCAGCTCCAGTTTCAGTTTCTTCGGGTCGACACCCGTACGGCTAAGAATCGCAAAGACCTTGGAGACATAGTCGTGTTCGCCAAACTCCCGGGCACTGACATTGACGGCTACGGTGAGATGGGCCATCTCAGGTTGACTGTCCCAAAGTGCCAATTGTGCGCAAGCGGTTTCCAGCACCCATTGGCCCAAGGGAAGGATCAGCCCGGTCTCTTCTGCCAGGGGGATGAAATTGTTAGGCGACACAAGGCCCCGCTCGGGATGCTGCCAGCGCACCAGGACTTCGGCACCGGTAACGCGACCGGCATCAACCACCTGTGGCTGGTAATGGAGCACAAACTGATGGTCCTCCAGCGCCGTGCGCAGACTCGCCTCCAGCGCGGCGCGTTCGATCAGCAAGGTCTGCATGGCTGGATCAAAAAAGTGCAGCGCGTTGCGCCCGGTCTGCTTGGACTTGTACATGGCAAGATCGGCCTGTTTCATCAGGTCGTCGATGCTGGCCAGATGGCCTTTGAACAAGGTGGCACCAATACTGGCGCTGCTTCGGTATTCTGTCGCGTTGAGCAGGTACGTGCCGTTCAGCGCGGCCAGAACTTTTCCGCCAACGGCTTCTGTTTGCGTGGCGGCTTCTTCAGGGTGCTCGCTCAGGCTCTCCAGCACCACCACAAACTCGTCACCGCCCAGGCGCGCCACCGTGTCCCCCTCGCGCACACTGGCCGAAAGACGCTGCGCCACCCGCTGCAGCAGCAAGTCACCAATGTCATGCCCCAAGGTGTCATTCAAGGTTTTGAAGTTGTCCAGGTCAATGAAAAGCAGTGAGCCATAGCTGGCGTTGCGGGCGCCCGCGGTCATGGCCTGCCTTAGCCGGTCCAGCAGCAGCGTGCGGTTGGGCAGTCGGGTCAACGGATCAAAGAAGGCCAGTTCATTGATTCTTTCCTCCGCCGCCTTGCGTTCGGTGATGTCCTGGTGGGTGCCAACGTAGTGGGTGACCACACCGTCATCTCCCACTACCGCAGAAATGGTCAGCCACTTTGGATATTCAGTGCCATCCTTGCGCCGATCCCAGATCTCGCCTTGCCACCCTCCAGTAGCCTTGATGGTTTCCCACATGGCAAGGTAAAAACTTGCATCGTGTCGACCTGATTTCAACAGGCGCGGCGTCTGTCCAACGGCCTCTTCGGCGGTATAGCCGCAGCTTGCCGTGAAGGCCTTGTTGACGCGCAGGATCACGCCGTCCGGGTCGGTGACCATCATGCCTTCCTGAGATTCGAAGGCGGTTGCAGCAATGCGCAGCTCCGCCTCCGCGGCCCTGCGAAAACTGATATCACTGATGCTGCCGATGAAGAACCGCGTGCCGTTGATCAGCGTTTCAGTGACGCCCAGCTCGATCGGAAAGCTTGAGCCATCCTTGCGCCGGGCAACAATATCGCGACGCTGGCCAATGACCTTTTGGATGCTACTGCGCAGATAGTCTGCCAGGTAGCCGTCATGCGCCGATTGATACGGTTCGGGCATCAGCATGTTGACGTTGTGGCCGATCACTTCCTCTGCGCGGTAGCCAAACATCTGCTGTGCGGACTGGTTGAAGGATTCGACGACGCCATCCTCGGCAATCACGACAACGCCGCTCTGCACGCCATTGAGTACAGACCGTAACCGGATTTCGCTGGCTGCGAGTATCTGATCGGCCCGTTTGCGCGCGCTTATGTCGGTTGCATACGCAAGTATGCAGGACCTGCCATTGAGCTCGGTCACCTCGGCTGACAGACTGACATGGCGCCGCTCACCATTCTTGTGCATCCAGACGGTCTCGTAGTTGACCAGCCGGCCCTCACGGCGAATCGCCTCGACCCAGGTGTCGCGCGTCGCCCCGTCGGGCCACACGCCGACCTCGACAGACGTCTTGCCAATCAGATCGGCTCTGGTCCAGCCGAAATCCCGCTCGTAGTTCTCATTGACCTCGATGAAAGATCCATCGTCTGCTGTGGCAATAGAAGCCGCGACCGGGCATGAACTGAAGGCGGTAGAGAATTTTTGCTCGGATTGGCGCAGTTCCATGTCGGCCTTTTTGCGCACGCTGATATCCTGCACCAGGCCGGCCACACGCACCACCCGCCCGTTGTCATCGCGCTCGGGGAATCCCTTGACGAAGCAGGGGCGCTGCTCGCCGTCGGGTTGCAGCGTCATCAGCTCCAGTTCGTAGGGCGTGCCGTCCGACACGGCCTTGCCAACAGCATCAAAAAGCATTTGCGCGGACTGCGGCGTGTACAACTCGATCTGCCCCTGCAGATTCGGAATGCCAAGTGCCGGGTCACGCCCGAAAATGTGAAACATCTCGGGTGACCAGGTCACACTATTGGCATCGATGTCCCACTCAAAACTGGCCAGATGCACCATGTTCTCGGTGCGCTCCATCATGTTCTTACGGCGTTGCAAGGCTTGCTGTATCGCGTATTTTTCAGTGACATCACTGAACACCAACACCACCCCCACGATGATGCCAGTCGCATCACGAATCGGCGCTGCGCTGTCGGCGATCTGGTATTCGCAGCCGTCACGCGCCAGCAGCGCGGTGTGGTTGGCCAAGCCAACGACCTCACCGCGCTCCATCACCAATTGCACCGGGTTGATCGAGGGCAGTCGGGTTTGGGCGTTGATGATGCGAAAAACCTCGGTCAGGGGCCGGCCCAGCGCATCGGACCGCGGCCAAGCCGTCAGGCGCTCGGCAGAAGGATTCATGTTGGTGATGCGCCCCGTTGTATCGGTAGCAATCACCGCGTCGCCAATCGAATCCAGCGTGATGGCGAGGTTTTGCTGACTCTCACGCAGGGTGCTCTGCGCCTGGAGCCGCTCCGCCTGCATGGCCGTGATCAGCAGGCCGGTCAGCACCGTGCTGGCCATATAGGTCCACAACAGCAGGAGACTGACCTGGGGGTTGGGCAAGGCAAATGTGCCGTGACCCGTTGCAGTGCTCCAAGCCGCCACCGTCGAGAAGGCCATGCCCGCCAATGCTGCTCCGATAACCCCGAACCGCAGGGCCGCCCACGCAAACAAGGGCAAGGTCAGAAAGGCCAATGGCAACGAACGGCCAATCTGCACGTAGTCGTGCACAAAGGCAAACCAGGCCACGGGAATCGCAAACACCAGCCAGAGCATTAGTGCCCTGCGGTCGCTACTGAACTGGACGAGGGCTTTCCGTGTAAGGCTCAAGAGCAGGGACCCTGCCAGTAGCGCGCCGACGGTGTCACCCATCCACCACGATAGCCAGGCTGCCCCAACGGATTCGATCGGCAACACCCCAACCCCATACAGGCACGCGACGCCACCGGACGCGGATACCAGCATGCCTGTGGCAACAGCCACGGTGAAGTGGCCTACATCACGCTGGCGGTCAAACGCGGCGTGAAACCCGCGCCATTTGAGCCATTGGGCAGTCAGCAGCGGGCCCAGGGTGTTGCCCAGAGCAATTCCCGCAGCCGTTGGCCAAGCGGATCCAACGGACAGGTTTACAAAAAAAGCGGCGACAACAATGCCTGGCCAAACAGGACTGCCCCATCGAAAAAATGCCGCCACCGCGACACCCGTGGGAAACCACAGTAAAGTGATGTTTTGACCAACATAGGGCATTTGCAGCCCAAGCCAGCCGCAGACGAAGTAGGCCAAGGCCACCAAGATCAGTCGAATTGCCATTTTCGCTCTCAATGAAGAACTACGCTTTTGTATGGACCGACAAAACCTATTTCAACCGAGCTTCCAACGCGGTCGATATACCGCAGCACGGCCTTTCATTATGACCCTGTGGACCTCCCCGCCCGAGACGCAAAGTTCGAGACCATGGCTCCAACATTGCCACTGAAGCCATCGACTGGTAAGCTGACCTCCATTGGCGAAGGGGATCGATGATGTTTTTAAAAACGAACGACGCGGAGATTCTTGTCTCATCCAGTGGCAGCGCGACGAGGACGTTGCTCGCGCATGGTGGGTGGGTGGGCAGCGGGGAGCTGTGGGCCGCACCATTTGAGCAACTGAGCCGCACCTGGCGCACCGTGACCTACGACCATCGCGGAACGGGCGCGACCCGACACACCGCACCCAAGATTACCCTGGCGCTGCTGGTAGAAGACCTGTTTCGGGTGATGGACTCCCTTGGCATTGAGACCTGCGTACTCGCAGCTGAATCGATGGGGGCCATGGTTGCGCTGGAGGCGGCACTGCTCCACCCGGATCGTTTTACAGGCCTCGTGATCGTTGGTGGCCGATACGTAGGAACGCCCACGCCAGCCCGTGATCGATTGTTGGCAGGATGCAAAGTGAATTTTCCGGCCACGATGGATGCATTCGTCAGTGCGTGCACGCCAGAAGAAAACTGTGACGCAGAACGTGCATGGGGCAAGTTGATCGTCAATCGCTCCAACGGGCCTGACGCGGTGCAATTGATGGAGTGTGTCGAGCACGTGGACCTGACACCTCGCCTGAGCACTATTGCGTTGCCCACGCTGATACTGCATGGCCGCAAGGATGTCATCGTGCCACTGGAGTCGTCTGAGACGATGGCGAAGTTGGTGCCCAACTCCAAGCTGGTCGTTGCTGACGATGCAGGACACGTGCCGACGGTCACCCGCCCCCAATGGGTTGCCAGCCAGATTGATGCCTTCTTCACGCAGTGACGGGCCTTGCCTGCGCACCGCGCAGGCTACCTACCCCCGCGGATGGTGCTGGGCATGCAAAGAGGCCAGACGCTCCCGGGCAATGTGCGTATAGATTGTGGTCGTGGAGATGTCCGCGTGGCCGAGCAACAGTTGCACCGCGCGCAAATCCGCACCGTGGTTCAGCAAATGCGTGGCAAATGCATGGCGCAAGGTGTGGGGTGACAGCGGCACCCGAATGCCCGCCGCCAGGGCGTGTTTCTTGACCACCATCCAGAACATCACGCGTGACATCGCGGAGCCGGCATTCGCACCCCGTACCGTGACGAACAAGTCGTCCGTTTGCTTGCCCGCCAGCAGCTCGGGCCGGGCTGACCCCAGGTACTGGCGCAGCCACTGGCTGGCCACCTGACCGAAGGGCACCAGGCGCTCCTTGCTGCCCTTGCCCAGCACGCGCAACACGTTGTCGTTGAGGCTGACATTGAAGGTCTTCAACGTCACCAGTTCGGTCACGCGCAGACCGCTGGCGTACATCAGCTCCAGCATGGTGCGGTCGCGCACGCCCAATGCCTGTGCGGTGTCGGGCGCTGCCAGCAGTGCCTCCACCTGGGCTTCGGTCAGCGTCTTGGGAACGCGCAGCGCCTGCTTGGCGGACTGCAGCTTCAGCGTGGGGTCGGTGTGCAACAGGCCTTCACGCAAGGCCCAACGAAAGTAGCGTTTGAAGACCGTCAGGCGCCGGTTGGCTGTGGTGGCCTTGGTGGCGGCGTGCTGCGCGGAAAAATAGGCCTGCAAGTCCAGCTCGGTGGTCTGTTGCAGGCTGCGCGCCTGGGTCTGCAGCCAGGTGGCATACAGCGTCAGGTCACGCCGGTAGGCGGCCAGCGTGTTGGGCGACAGGCCTTCTTCGAGCCACAGGGCGTCGATGAAGGTGTCAATGTCGCCCGCCCCCGACGCACCCATTGCGCTCATTCCAGGCGCAGCTTGGCGGAGTCCACCACCTTTTTGTACACCTCGAACTCCGCCTTGATCTGGGCCGCAAACTGCTCGGGCGTGTTGCCCAACACGATGGAGCCGGTGTCTTCAATGCGCTTCTTCACGGCCGGGTCTTCCAGCGCCTTGCGCACGGCTGCGTTGATTTTGTCGACGATATCCTTGGGCATGCCCTTGGGGCCGTAGATGCCATAAAACGCCATCCGGTTCACCGGCTCCAGCCCTACTTCTTTGAAGGTCGGCACATTGGGCAATTGCGCCAGCCGCTGGGGCGCCGCCACCACGATGGGGACCAGGCGGTTTTGCAGAATAAACGGCAGGGGCGATGGCAGGTTGTCAAAGGTCATGGGCACCTGTCCGGCCACCACGTCATTCATCGCCGGCCCCGCGCCGCGGTAGGGAATGTGCGTGATGAAGGTGCCGGTCAGGTTCTTGAACAGCTCGGTCTGCATGTGGCCAATCGTGCCCGTGCCCGAGGTGGCGTAGGAATACTTGCCGGGGTTGGCCTTCAGTTCCGCCAGAAAAGTCTTGAAATCCTTGGCCGGAAAGCTGGGATGCACCGCAATGATGTTGGGTGTGGCAGCGATGTTGATGATGGGAGAAAAATCCGTCAATGGGTTGTACGGGTTCTTGGGATTGATGGCCGGGTTGGAAGCCACGGTGGACACGGTGGCCATTCCCAGCGAATAGCCATCGGGCGCGGCCTTGGCCGTTTCATTGGCGCCCACAATGCCGCCGCCGCCGGCCTTGTTCTCCACGATGACGCTCTGCCCCAGCGCCTTGCCCAGCGGCTCGGCGATGGTGCGGGCAATGATGTCGGTTGTGCCACCGGGTGCAAACGGCACCTGCAGTTTGATGACCTTGTTGGGGTAGCCTTGCGCCAGCGCGGCGCCAGCGGCAAGGGTAAGGCTCAGAGCAATGAACGGATGGGTTCGCATGGTCGCTGTTCTCCGGATAGTTGTGACGGTCACCAAACGCAAATAGTAACCGCAGCACCGCAGGCTTGCGCCCCGCGTTCGCTGGTATTCTCGACCGGTGAACTATGCCCAACTGCTCTTCCCCGATTTTTCCCTGATCCTGTGCGGCTATCTGGTGTGCCGCTACACCGCGCTG
>ERZ724516.1145-NODE-1145-length-15669-cov-6.047521_pt1 | contig 15669 bp, 13 predicted proteins | sample MGYA00376049_ERZ724516 | MGnify/ENA primary metagenome ERZ724516 (study PRJEB28724, sample SAMN07190886) | activated sludge metagenome | isolation source: activated sludge of sewage treatment plant in Hong Hong | place: USA: Christiansburg, Virginia | collected... | reverse complement strand
ATTCTTGGCTCGGGCGAGCCGTGGAAGCTGGTCGACTACCTCAAGTCCTTCAACTACCTCAACTATGACGGCGGCCAGTTCTCCACCTCGCAAGGCCGCGGCGTCTTCATGGACCAGGCGCTGTCGATCCTGCCGTCCGACTACTGGCGCTGGTGGCTTCTCTCTCACGCGCCGGAAAGTGCCGACAGCGAATTCACCTGGGAGAATTTCCAGGCCTCGGTGAACAAGGACCTCGCCGACGTTCTCGGAAACCTCGTCTCCCGCGTGACCAAGTTCGCCGTGTCGAAATTCGGCAGCGAAGTCCCCGCCGGGGGCAGCTTCGACCCGCTGGAGACCGCCCTTATCGCCGATCTCGGCGCGCGGATCGCCGACTACACCGCTTTCATGCAGCAGATGGAGGTCCGCAAGGCCGCGTCAGAGCTGCGCGCGATCTGGGTGATCGGCAACGAGTACCTGCAGGCCGCCGCCCCCTGGTCCGTCGTCAAGACCGACCCGGAACAGGCCCAGGCCATCGTCCGCCTCGCCCTGAACCTGATCCGCGTCTACGCGATCCTGTCCGCGCCCTTCATCCCGGATGCATCGGCGACGATGATGCAGGCCATGGGCTCGGACGACTGGACCTGGCCCGCCGACATTTCCGCCGCGATGCGGACCCTGCCCGCTCGTCATGGCTTCTCGGTCCCGGAAAACCTTTTCCGCAAGATCACCGACGAAGAGCGTACCGACTGGCAGAGCCGGTTCTCGGGCATCAGAAGCTAGGCGCCGTTCCGCCGACTTTCTGCAACTGCATCGTCCCGCTGTATTCCGATCCTGCCCGCACTGTTGCCCGGGGCCGGGCCGGAGACGCCGCCTGAAAGCCCGCCCTTCCGACGCCGCCCCGTTTAACCCAGCGTTGTCAAAGCCTTGCGCGCGAGTTTCCCGACCGAGCGAATCGTGATTGTCACGCGCCTGTGCGCCGCAGAAAAAGGTTCGTTTGCAGCCGCAGAAACGGCAGAATGCCGGGCGGATATTTGCCAAACCTACCGCCCGGAAGGAAGAAATTCCGCCTATCCGCAAAACTTCGGAAACCGAACCACACGCAATGGTGGTAGTGTCCCCGCATCGGACCCGAGTCGCTGCCACCTCAGGAGAGCCCGACATGACACATGTTCTGCCGTCGCGTACCCGCCCTGCCAGAACCTATGCTGCCGTAGCCCTGTTCCTTGCCGTGTACGTTGGCGTTCTGGTTTTCGTCTTTGCGCCCAAGGACCTGATCTCTGTCCAGTCCCCGACCGCGCTGCTTGAAACCGACTGACCGTCGTCAGATGATCGCGCCTTCCACCAGCGCGCGCCCCTCGGCGATGCGTCCATAGTGAAACTCGGTCATATCCAGCGTGCGATAGCCGCCATGCACGATCAACTCGGCGGTCGCTCGGCCCATCGCGGGCGACTGCTGCAATCCATGGCCTGAAAACCCGTTCAGGAACAGGAAGTTGCCGATCTCAGGATGCGGCCCTGTGATCGCGTTCTGGTCGAGACAATTGTAGTCATACTGCCCCGCCCAATCGCTGATCACCTTGACCGCCTCGAAAGACGGGATGCGCGTGGCGATATTGGGCCAGATCTTATCCATCCACAGCCCGTAGTCCATGGCGAAGTCGTCGAACGCCACTGCCGGGTCCACATCGGCGTGCCCCCCCGCCATGTAGGTCCCGCCGCCCACCTCGCGCACGAAAACGCCCGAGGGATCAATGGTCAGCGGCAAGGGCCGGTCCAGTGGCGTTTCCGCCTGGATCACCCAGTTGAAGCGCTTGCGCGGCTCGATCGGGATCGCGATCCCCGCCATAGCCGCCACCTTCGCCCCCCGTGTGCCAGAGGCGTTCACGACCGTCCCGCAAGCCACCGTCCGGCCTGATTTCAGCCGGACCCCGGTGACTTTCCCACCAGACACATCCAGCCCCACCACCTCATCCGCCACATATTCCACCCCTGCCTCGCGGGCCTTGCGGCGGAACCAGTCGAAGACCGTCGATCCGTCGAAGTAGCCCTCGTCGACCGTGTTCAGGCTGCCCAGCACCAGGTCGTCTACCGTCATGAACGGAAACTCTGCCGCGATCTGGTCGGGTGTCAGCAACCGTGTCCCCGCCCCCGCCGCCACCTGCACTTTCTGGTTGGCGCGCAGCACATCGGCGAACCCCTCATCGTCGGCAAGATACAGGTAGCCGAAATTCTGGATCTTCAGCTCCGGCACCCGGTCATCGCCGCCCATCCGCTGCCGCAGGTTCTGCACGAAACCGGCCCCGAACTGCGAGATGCGGATATTCAGCTCGGTCGAGAACTGCTGGCGGATGCAGGAAAAGCTCAGCGTGGTCGCCGCCTGCTCGTAAGACGGGTCGCGCTCGACAACCAGCACCCGGCCGGTGAAGCCCATCTGCGTCAGCCACCAGGCCGTCGACGACCCCATGATCGCGCCGCCGATGATCACCACATCATAGCTGTCGTGCTTCGGTTCCGTCTGAAATCCCTGCATGTCTGTCCGCGCTCCAAGCTCTCGCCGGAGGGTCTATCCCAGCTTCCGGCAAGGGTAAATCACTCCTGTGCAGGCGGAACGTCGACCGAGGGCAACCAGGGCTTGATGTCCAGAAGCGGCGTCCCGTCGAAGGCGTCGAGCGCATCAAACTCCAACATGCCCGCCGTCTGATCCAGTGCAAGAAGCCGCACCACCCCCACGGCGACAGGATTGGGCCGCGCGGGCGAGCGCAGGGCAAAGACACCTGTCGGTCCGTCGCGATGCGCCGGGCTCTGCAGGATCAGATCGCGCCGCGCCAACCCGGTCCAATACAGCACCATCAACGGCATACCCGGCGCCAGCCCCTGCAGCCCGGGCCGGAACGGCGGGTCGATCTCCGCCCGAAAATCACCCCCCGCCTCCCGCGCCTCGCGCAGGTTCTTTGGGCAGTTGCCCCGCGACCAGGGGCTGCGAAGTCGACCGATGAACCGCAGATGCGCGTCGTCCGCCACCCGGGCGGGATCGAAGCTCAGCGCAACCTCACCCGGACGCGCGGCTATTCCCGGCGATGCCTCGCTCATTCCAGCCACCCCCGACCTGCCTCGGCGCCATGCTGCGGCAGGTCGGGCGCGTGCGCAAGCCTCAGCCGCCCGAGCCTTCGCCCATGTCCATCGTGGAATGGTCCATGTCGCCCATGTCCTCGCCCATCGGCGGGTCGATCATGAACTCAACCTCCACCCGGCCCGCATGCTCGAAGATCAGCGTCACCTTGCGCATCTCGCCTTCGGTCAGCGGACCGGTCAGGCCCATGAACATGATGTGATAGCCGCCATGCTCCAGGTTCACCGTCTGGCCGGGCGGGATCTCGACGGCATCGACATGCTCCATCGTGCCGACGCCATTCTCGTCGACCTTGCTTTCATGGGTCTCCGCCTTGGCGGCGAAATCCGCCTCGACCCCGATCAGCCGGTCGGCCTCGGTCCCTTCGTTGCTGATCGCCAGGAATCCCCCGGCAGCCTTGGCCGAGGCGGCGGGCTGCGGGATATTGGGGTGAATGATCTCCAGGTCGCCGACCTTCACCTCATGGGCAAGGGCAGGAACAGCCAGCAGCAGCGAAGCTGCGAAGGTCAGGATGCGTTTCATCGGTCTACTCCGGTTTGAGGAAAGGGAAAACATCAGTTCACCAGCCGCTTCAGGGGCGGCAGGGTAGTCAGGACCACAAGGTCCAGCACGATCACGGCCAGCAGCGTCAGGCCCAGCATCGGGAAGGCCAGCGACAGGGCGAGCATCACCAGGATAGCCCCCTTGGCATAGGGAATCTGGGTGGGCCGGGGTGGAGCCCCAAGTCGCGCGCCCGCAGGACGACGCTTCCACCACAGCACCAGGCCGGAAACCGCCATCAGGATCACCGATAGGCAGAAGCCGGTGTTCAGCGCGATGTTCCACAGGCCCAGGTCGCCTTCGTGGAACGCGACCCCCCAGGCCATCAGCCTGGCGTAAGGCGAATAGTCGGCATAACGCACATCGGCCAGAACGTTGCCGGTATAGCGGTCGATGTGGATCGTCCGGTCGGCCGTCGGGTCAGGCCCGTCGTTCGACATGCTGTCATGGCTGATCGTGAAGACCCCCGTCTCGTTCGCGGGAAGGTTCAGCTGGTAGCGCCAGGCAAAGCCCAGCCCGTCGGCGAAAGCCGCGACGCTGTCCACCGTCACCGGCCCATGGATCGCCATGGTTCCAGCCAGCGAGCCCGATTCCGGCATCGGCGTCTGCTCCAGGCCCCAGGGCACTTCCTTGGCGGCGCCGTGGTTCATGCTGGCATGGGTCGCGTCCGACAGGGGCACCGCGTCCCATTTCTCCGCCGGAAAGGTCGACCAGGCCTGCACGAACTTGGTTCCCCAAAGCCCGGTCCAGCTCAGGCCCGAGATCAGGAACAGCACCATAAGCAGGCTGACCCAGAGACCAAGCGCCCCGTGCAGCGATTTCCAGAAGGCCCGGCCCCTTGCCGCCGTCTGCACCGTCAGCGCCTTGCCCCAGCCCTCGCGCGGCCAGTGCAGGTAGATGCCGGTGATGGTCAGCAGAAGCCCCAGGCTCGCGGCCGCCTCGATCATCCAGTCGCCGACATCGCCGATCAGGAGCGAGCCGTGGATGTCGGTCAGGAAGTCGTACCACCCGGCCCGCCAGGGAAACTGGTTCAGCACCTCTCCGGTGTAGGGGTTCAGGGTGACGCCGGTGCTGGTCTCCCCGGCGGCCACGGCGACGGCAGCGGCATGGTCGGGCGACAGCGGGGCGACATACTGGGTGGCCGTCGATCCGGGCACGGCGGCCTCGGCTGCGGCGGTCAACGCGCTGACCGGCAACAGATGGTCGCCGCGCGGGATGGTCAGCTTCTCGTCGCCGATCCCGGTAAGGACGGCGATCCACAGCATGATCAGCCCGGTGGTGGCGAGCATGATGAGGAAGGGGATGACATAGAGCCCGGCATAGAAGTGCCAGCGCCAGACGGCGAAATACAGATGGTTCGGGGATTGTGTCTCGGTGGACATCGGGATGCCTTCGGTTCGCGTGGAAGTACACAAGGCGCTAGCGCCTGCATGCGGCACGGGAAGGCGGCGTCGATACGGGAATGGGCGCCGCCGTCAGGCGGTAGGCGGACCCTGCGGCAGGCGGCCGGGGTCAAGCACCCGCGCCAGCGCCCGGCTTTCCCGCGGGACAATGCTTGTCGCGGCAAAGGTCAGGTCATGGTCGATCTGCAGTTGCACTGCGCTCGGCAGGTCGGAACCGCCGGTGATCTGGCAGGCCAGGCAATGCAGGCCCGTCTTCGCGGCGTCGCCCGGCATGTCGCCGCAGAAGTCCTGTGCCGTCAGCCCGTTCGCCAGCGCGAAGGCAAGGGCTTCCTCCTGGTCGGACGGCAGACGATGGCCGAACCCCGTCGCGACCAGCGCGACGGCAAGGGCGGCGACCAGCGCTGCCCGGTGCAGGCTGAGGATGGCCTTGACCAGCATGCGCCCGGCATGGCGCAAGTCGCCCCTGCCGTCAACCACCTGACCGCAGATGCCCTGTCGCAGATGCGCCCGGCTTGCGAGCCGCCAACAAACCGGATTGACTGCGCCCACGCGGAAGGAGCCCCGACATGTCTGATCCCGTTACCGTCTTCGATGGCCACAACGACATCGTCCTGAAGATCGCCGCCGCGGGCGAAGCGCGCGACAGGCTCTGGTTGCAGGGCGAAGGCGCGGGCCACCTGGACCTGCCCCGGATGCTGGCCCACGGCTTCGCGGGCGGCTTCTTCGCGGTCTACATTCCCTCGCCCGAGGTGGAAGGCATGGACCTGCTCCATGCCGCGATGGACAATCCGCCCTATGACCTGCCCCTGCCGGACCTGATCGACCACGCCGCGGCCCAGCCGGTTGCCGTGGAAATGCTCGGACATCTTCTGTGGATGGAGCGTGCCTCGGAGGGCCGGTTCCGCTGGTGCCGAACGGCGGGCGAAATCCGCGCCGCCATGGGCGAGGGCGTCGTCGCCGGGGTGATCCATTTCGAGGGCGCCGAGCCCATCGGGCCGAACCTCGACGCGCTGCATCTGTTCCATGCCATGGGCCTGCGCTCGCTGGGGCCGGTCTGGAGCCGCCCGACCATCTTCGGCCACGGGGTGCCGTTCCGCTTCCCCTCGCAGCCCGACACCGGGCCCGGCCTGACGCCGCTTGGCCGCGATCTCGTTCGCGAATGCAACCGGCTGAAGATCATGCTCGACCTCAGCCACCTGAATGAGGCCGGGTTCCTCGACGTGGCGAAGCTGACCGACGCGCCGCTGGTGGCGACTCATTCGAACGCCCATGCAATCACGCCTTCCAGCCGCAACCTGACCGACTGGCAGTTGCGTGCCATCGGCGAAAGCGGCGGGATGGCGGGGCTCAACTTCGCGACCTGTTTCCTGCGCCCCGATGGCCGCGACAATGCCGACATGACGCTCGACCCGGTCAAGCGACATATCGAACACATGCTGGCACTGGCGGGCGAAGACAGCGTCGGGATCGGCTCGGACTATGATGGCGCGACAACGCCGAAAGACATCGGCGGGGCCGAGGGCCTGCCCGTCCTTATCGCCGCGATGCGCGGCATGGGATTGGGCGAACCGCTGATCAGGAAGATCTCCCACGGCAACTGGCTGCGGCTCCTTGAACGCACATGGGGCGCATAGCGCCGTCGGTCACTTCGCCGCCAGCCCCTCATTCAGCCCCGCGGCCAGTTCGGAATAGCGGTCCGACAGCGGGTCGCTCCGCCGCCAGACCAGACCCAGTGTCCGGCGTGGGCTTGGGTCCGGCAGACGGTGTAGCGCGACCGGGGCCGAGCGGCCCTCGACCTCGGCCGCCATCTCCGGGATCAGCGTCACCCCGATCCCCGCGCCCACCATCTGAACCAGCGTCGCCAGCGACGAGCCCTCCATCGCCTCGCCCATCGGGCTCGGGGGCAGCTTGCAGACCGCGATGGCCTGGTCGCGGAAACAGTGGCCTTCCTCCAGCAGCAGAAGCGGCATCGCCGGAAGCTCCGTCACCGGTGGAATGGGCAGGTGCGCATCCAGTGCATTGCGGACCAGCAGGAATTCCTCGTCGAACAGCACATGCTCGATCAGCGAGGGTTCCGAGATCGGCAGGGCCACCAGCGCAAGGTCAAGCCGCCCCTCGGCCAGGTCGCGCATAAGCTTCGGCGTCACCGCCTCGCGCGGGCGCAGATCCAGCTCGGGATAGCGGTCCGAAACTGCCCGCATCAGCCGAGGCAGAAGGTACGGAGCAACCGTCGGAATCACCCCCAGCCGCAACCGGCCAGACAACGGCCCGGCCGACGCCCGGGCAAGGGCGCCCAGCTCGTCCACTGCCCGCAGGACATCGCGCGCGCGCAACGCGAATTCCTCGCCCAGGCCCGTCAGACTGATCTGCCGCGCCCCCCTCTCGACCAGGGCCGCCCCCAGAAGCTCCTCCAGCTCCTTGATCTGCAAGGACAGCGCCGGCTGCGAGATCGACGAAGCCTCGGCGGCCCGCCCGAAATGGCGGTGCCGGGCCAGCGCGTCGAAATATCGCAGGTGCTTCATGGTGATCTGTGCCATATGTTTTTCATATCGCGACGATTGGAAAATGAAAATTCCGATTATCGTCGCAGGATGCTAGCCATGATCCACAAGGAAGACGCACGAGTCGCCCACCAGGTCCGCACGGACATGGCGGGTGCCCCGTTTTCGCCACCGCATTCAGCCAGACGAGGAGAGCAAGATGGACGGCAATGACACGGGACGCACCGGCAAATGCCCGGTGATGCACGGGGCGATCACCGAAACGGGGACCACCGTGATGGACTGGTGGCCGAAGTCGCTGAACCTCGACATCCTGCACCAGCATGACAGCAAGGAGAACCCGCTGACCGGGTTCAACTACGCGGAAGAAGTCAAGAAGCTCGACTTCGAGGCACTGAAGCGCGACCTGACGGCGCTCATGACCGACAGCCAGGACTGGTGGCCTGCCGACTGGGGCCACTACGGCGGGCTCTTCATCCGCATGTCCTGGCATGCCGCCGGGACCTACCGCATGGCCGATGGCCGTGGCGGGGCCGGAAGCGGCAACCAGCGGTTCGCGCCGCTGAATTCGTGGCCCGACAACGCCAACCTCGACAAGGCGCGGCGCCTTCTCTGGCCAATCAAGAAGAAATACGGCAACCGCCTGTCCTGGGCCGACCTGATGGTCCTTGCCGGGACCGTGGCCTACGAATCCATGGGCCTGAAAACCTTTGGCTTCGGCTTTGGCCGCGAAGACATCTGGGCGCCGGAAAAGGACACCTACTGGGGATCGGAAAAGGAATGGCTCACCGATCTTCGCTATCCGACCAAGGAAGACCGCGCCTCGCTGGAAAACCCGCTCGCCGCCGTGGTCATGGGCCTGATCTACGTCAACCCGCAAGGCGTGGACGGCAAGCCCGACCCGACGAGGACCGCCCTCGACGTGCGCGAAACCTTTGCCCGAATGGCGATGAACGATGAAGAGACGGTTGCCCTGACCGCCGGGGGCCACACTGTCGGCAAGGCGCATGGCAACGGCAACGCCGCGCTGGTCGGCCCGGACCCGGAAGGCGCCGATCTGGCCGAAGGCGGGCTTGGCTGGATGATCAACTCCACCCGTTCGGTCGGCCGCGATACCGTGACCTCGGGCCTCGAGGGCGCCTGGACGACGCACCCGACGAGATGGGACAACGGCTACTTCGACCTCCTGTTCAAGTATGACTGGTGGCTGCAGAAATCGCCCGCCGGTGCCTGGCAGTGGCAGCCGATCGGCATCGCCGAAGAGGACATGCCGGTCGACGTGGACGACCCCTCGATCCGCCGGATGCCGATGATGACCGACGCCGACATGGCGATGCGGTTCGACCCGGCCTACCGCAAGATCGCCGAGCGTTTCCGCGACGACCACGCCTATTTTTCGGAAGTCTTCGCCCGCGCCTGGTTCAAGCTGACCCACCGTGACATGGGTCCGATCGAACGCTACCTCGGCCCCTGGGTGCCGCAGGAAGACCTGATCTGGCAGGATCCGGTTCCGGCGGGGTCGACCGCCTGGGACGTGGCCACCGTCAAGGCCAAGATCGCGGCATCGGGCCTTTCGGTGTCGGACATGGTCACCACCGCCTGGGATTCCGCCCGCAGCTTCCGCGGCTCGGACAAGCGGGGCGGTGCGAACGGTGCCCGGATCCGGCTCGCCCCGCAGAAGGACTGGGAAGGCAACGAGCCCGCCCGTCTGGCGCGCGTGCTCTCGGTGCTGGAACCCATCGCGAAGGCCGCCGGGGCCTCGGTCGCCGACGTGATCGTGCTGGCCGGGAACCTGGGCGTGGAACAGGCCGCGAAAGCGGCGGGCTTTGACGTGATCGTACCGTTCCATGCCGGTCGCGGCGATGCGAGCGACGCCCAGACCGACGCCGCCAGCTTCACGGTGCTGGAACCCCTGGCCGACGGCTTCCGCAACTGGATGAAGAAGGACTATGTCGTCTCGGCCGAGGAAATGCTGCTCGACCGGGCGCAACTGATGGGGCTGACCGCACCCGAGATGACCGTCCTCATCGGCGGCATGCGGATGATCGGCACCAACCACGGCGGTACGAAGCACGGGCAGTTCACGGACCGCGTCGGCGCGCTGACCACCGACTTCTTCACCGGGCTGACCGACATGGGCCTGAAGTGGGTGCCGAAAGGCGCGAACGAGTATGAGCTGACCGACCGCAAGACCGGCGCGGTGAAATGGACGGCCACCCGTGCCGACCTGGTGTTCGGCTCGAACTCGATCCTGCGGGCCTATGCCGAGGTCTATGCCCAGGATGACAACCAAGCCAAGTTCGTGACGGACTTCGTCGCGGCCTGGACCAAGGTCATGGAAGCCGATCGCTTCGACCTGCACGCCTGAGATCACAGGGGGGCCCGGGGAATACTCCGGGCCCTTCCGAACTCCGCAGATCGGGCGTCAGTCCAAGTCGGGATCGTTCAATCGGTTGGCGCGGCTTCAACCGTTCATCCCGAAGGGCCATGGCAAACCGCGCGTCAATGACGCGGGTCCTGAGCGAGATAGTCTTCAGCAATCGCTATGGCTTGCGGTGGTGCGATGCGCCTGGCGAGTATGGCGCGCCGAAGACGCATTGCAACCGCCGGAAGCGAGCGAGCGACAAGAGCGTCTTCGCCCGGAGAATGGAAAGGCTGGCCTCCGGGACCGCAACCCCGGTAGAACGTCCGGCAAGCTATCCCCGTAGGATCAATCGCAAAGCCTTGTACCATCCGGCAGGAGCCGGACGATGAAATCGCTTTGGCCGTTGGCTTCCAGGCTTATTGCGCCAAGTCGGTGAAGGGCTCGAAGGACCTCGATCAACCCCGGTCCCGGAGCGGGAGGCGTCCAGCCAAAGTGGTGCGACAGAAAGCGGGTCAGCGCGGTGACTGATGCCTCGCCTCCGAATTCGTCGATCAGGGCGCCCAGCACCAGTCGCTGCCGAACCTCGATCCCGAGGGGCACGACCTCCTGGCCGCCATTTTCATCCATCGCGGTGCGCAAGGCCAAACGCAGAGGCGCCGGGTCGACACGGCGCAGGCGGGGGCCACTATCCCGATTTGCCCTTGCGGAAGTTAACAAGGTTCTCTCCTCGCATACCATGCACCCGACGTCGGCAACTTGGTCCGTCACGTCCGATCTTGAGGATCAATGTGGCCTCAATGCGTCGGGGATGGGGTGAGAACGCGATGCAGCGCTCACCCTTGTCCGGGATCGACCCAGGCAGGTCAGTCCGGGCGGAAGCGGTCCGGGGCAAGATGTTCGCGGGCGACGTCCAGCACCAGGTTGCCGAGCCGGCTTAGGATTTCGCTCGACTGCATGCCGGCCTGCCAATGCAATGCGACGCTGACCTTCTTGCCAGGGCTCAACTCCACCAGTTCGCCCCGTCTGATGTAGGGGTTGCCCGCAATGCTGGGCACGAGCCCCCATCCGGCGCCGTTCAGGCAGCAGGAAAGATATCCTTCATAGGACGGGACGTAGTGCGTCGAAAGCGGAACCGTCGCCCCGAAGCAGAGCGCCATCCACTGATCCTGTATCGTGTCCTTGCGATTGAAGGCCACGCAGACGGAATTCCGCAGCGTTTCAAGGGAAACGCCGGTTGCGAAATAATGCTGAAACAGCTCGGGCGAGGCCACTGCCACATAGTCCATCGACCCCAGCGAGATGATCTTGCAGCCCTGAACCGGGGTCTCCAGCGTCGTTATGACGGCCAGTGCGTCCCCTGACCTGAGACTGGATTCGGTGTGTTCCTGATCGTCCGGCAGGATGTCAAAGCGGATGCCAAGCTCCTGCGTTGCCAGCTTGATCAGCTTTGGAAACCAGGTTGCCAAGCTGTCGTTGTTCACCGCGATGCGGATCGTGGCGGCAACGGTCTCCTCGCCTCCGACAAGGGCGCGCATGCGCTCGGCCAATTCCTGCTGCAGGAGGCTCACCTGTTCGACGTGACGGAAAAATTGCAGACCGGCTTCCGTCGGCACGCAGGGTCGGCCCCGCGCGACCAGCACCACGCCGACCTTTTCCTCCAATTGCTTGATTCGCTGGCTCACCGCGGATTGGGTCACTTTCATCGACTTTGCCGCCGCTTCGAAGCTTCCTTCGCGAACCACAGCCGCCAGGATCGTCAGTGAATCATAGTCAAAGCGTTGCATTCTCGCCTCTCAGCATAAGGAACGCTTATGCGCCACAATGCAGTATATCGCACATGCCCCTGCAACGCAAAGGCGAGCGCTGATTTTGCATTAGCTGCGCTCATGTGCAGTAGCGAAGCGATAAACAATTGGGCGAAACCATTTGGTTTGTTCAACAATCTCGCTAGAGTTGAGGCAAAATTCAGGGGGGCGCATGTCTGGTCAGGTCTTGAGAAGAACGTATATCCGGCGGTTCCTTGGTCTGAAGCGCTACTCCCGGATAGTCGCCTGGTCGATCGTTTCTGCATATGTCGGTCTCATATTTGCGGCGATCCTGCTCGGCAGCCATCTGCTGTCACTTCCGCTTTCGGCCTGGACGGTGGCGGCCATGGCAGCCACAGCGACCTTCATCGGGACCCGGCTGCGGGGCATCAACAACATTGTCCATGAATGCAGCCACGCGACCTTCGCCGAACAGCGGCGTGACAATGTGACGATCGGGCGCTTTTGTACCGCGATCCTGATGAAATCCTTCCGCAAATATCGCGACGACCATCTGTCGCATCATGCGAATAACGGCGACTACGAGAACGATGCGGAATTCGGCCTGATCGAGAAGTTCGGGCTGCATGATCCGATCAGCCCGCGGACGGTCCTGCGCCATCTCATCGTCCCGCTGACCGGGCGACATCTGCCGCTCTACACCAGCATCAACCTCTCGGCCGAGGATGGCCGGCTTTTCCTGGGCATGCGGCTCTTGCTCCTCGCCTTGATGGCCGTCTATCTGTTTTTCGCACCGCTGGCCGCGCTGATCTTCGTCATCCTGCCGTGGTTCTACGTCTATCCGACGCTCAACTTCTGGACCGACTGCCTGGACCATGCCGGGCTGGTCGGCGCGGAAGACGAGCTTGAGGCCTCGCGCAATGTGTTGGCACCGGCGATCGTGCGCCTGCTCTTCTTTCCGCGCAACGACTCCTATCACCTGGTTCATCATCTCTTCCCGCAGATCCCGGCCAGACATCTGCACACTGCGCATCAGGAACTGAGCAGGGATCCGAGCTACCGGCGAGTGCCCTCTGCCGTGCGCGCAAACGATCGCCAGACCGTTGAACGGGCACTGGATGCGTCCTCGTAGCTCCTGGCCGATCGCAACGTGGCACCGGATTGCCCGGGCCGGTGGCGCGACTCGCACCAGAGGCAGGGAAAAAGCAGGCTCAGCGCCTGCACCCTCCAGGTAGGCCCGGCGCCGAATCGGAAACAATACACGGCCGACGCGCCCGTATTGGGTGGATGCAGGAATTGTCACTTGTGCCAGGACGCGAACAAACCGTTTCGCTAGGCGAGTAATATAAGTGTTGCTAATCGTGCATTAGTTGCATAACTTTGGTCATATGAGAAGTAGGTGCTATGTAGTTAGTGTATGTTCGCCAAGCGGGTTCTGGCCGCGTTATTCCCCTTCCGCGGCTCAGAATTCCGGCTTTGCGTGCCGGAGCGACGAATTACAGCGTCGCCTCACGAAAATTGGAAAATCGTTTACAATCCAAGGGTTGTCATGCGTCCTTTGAGACGACCTGGTCTTGCCTGACGGTCGTTCGTGGCAAATTCCTGCGAACGGCCGGTCGGCGTCTGGTCACGGCCAAACGCCCTTCTGGAGGCCAGTGTCAGGATCTGAGGCTTGCCCGCAATGCGCCAGCGTGGCGCCGACAGGACAGAGGATTGGGTATCCTCGGCGGGTTTGGAACCAATCTTGCGGTCTTTGACAGGATTTCAACGCCCCGATTTCGCCATCTTTGAAGACAAATGACTGGGGCTCCCGCTCCAAAGGTTTGTCCAAGATGCAAACATCGCTCCAAGAAATCGACATGCTGAAGACCCAGATCTACGAAGACTTCCTGCGATCCATCGCCTCTGTTCGTGCCGGGTTGAGTTCAGAGGTCGCATTCCGGGAGCACGAAATGCGCGTTCATGATCTGAGACGGAAAGTCGCGGTTGCGGAGGCCAGGCCGGTTCGACTGAGGCTGGTAAACTAGCCCGCGAGATCGATTGATCGGCAGGCTCATGGCTCTGTTGCACCAATGGGGTCCGGGGCCGTATCGCGTAAATCCGGGTTCAGCTGCGCGGCGTGAGCACGCCAACACCCCCGATCTGCAAGTCCCCGACCTGGCACAGACGCAGTGACGTGCTCCAGCGCGGGGGTTCGCCGACGATCTGATTCAATTCTTCCATAACGCGGGAGGCCCCGTCGATCGGCACGAGTGGCCGACAAGGCGAATGCGGCGCGGCGTCCGCCCAGGTCGGCCCGAGCATGAACGTGCCGTCTGGGACGCCACGGCGTCATCGTCGGCCGTCGTGCTGTCGCAGTCATGCCACCCCGCAAGAACGCCGGATACCGGAGGTCCTGCAGCGCACCGCGGGCAGTCACCTGCAACAAGTCCTTGCCCGCCCCCAAGCTCCTTGGCCGGATCGCCTTTCAACGATGGTGATGACCGGCTCGCCATCGGTTCAAGGGCAGGTCCGGACGATACCAACGCATAAGGCATCTCGAAACCGAGATGCATTGCTCAAGTTTGCTCGCTCAAGGATGCCAGTGAAGATCAGGTCATTGGCCTGGAAAGCCTCGGCCCGCATCATCCACCAAACGCGTTAGCCGCCTCGGCTTCGTCAAGGCAAAACGGGACCGCACGTCCCCCGCCACCCTATTTCCGGAAGATCGCTACCAGATCGCTCGCGCCCTCGGCCGGCCCGCTCAGCTCCAGATTCTCCTGGATCCGACGCAGATGAGCCGACATCAGCCGCGCTGCCGCCTCCGGATCGCGGGTGCGGAACGCCTCGAAGATCTCGTCGTGATCCTCGTCCCGGCAGTTCGACACGCCAGGGCTGCCGAAGATGCCGATGATCAGCGAAGTGCGCGTGACCAGTTCCTTCACCATGCGCAGCGTGACGGCATTGTCGGCAATCTCGGCCAGCAGGACATGAAATTGGCCCGACAACCGGATCGCATCGCGGCGCTTGTTGCCGTGGTGGGCCTCGTGCTCCAGCCGGAGATGCCGGTCCAGCATCCTCAGGCTCTCGTCCGTTGCGCGCTCCGCCGCCAGCCGCGCCACGTTCGGCTCGATCATCAGGCGGGCCTCGAATACTTCGCGCGCCTGCTCGGCCGAGGGCGAGGCGACATAGGCGCCCCGGTTCGGAAGAAGTTCCACCACCTCGCGGCTGGCAAGCAGGAGCAGGCTTTGCCGGATCCGCATGCGACCGACCCCGAACGCCTCGCAGAGCGCAGCCTCGGACAGTTTGGTGCCGGGTGGCAGGCGCTGGTCGATGATCGCCTCGAAAATTCGCTCGACGATCTCTTCCTCGCCAAGTTCGTCGTCGCGCGCGTCCTGTTCGGCGACAGTGCCGAGGGTGCCCATGCCAGATGCCCGTTCCAAAAGTGACCGCTTTCTACGCTACAGGGGAACAAGCGGCGCCTTCAAGGGGCACATCGTGAACCATGCATAACTTTTTTGTTGACAATTTTGTCAGCACGTTCGTCAATCGACCTGTCACGGACTCGCATTCCGCAGACCAACAACAGGGAGTCACCAGAATGAAGAGACGCAATTTCCTCGCAACGACCGGCTTGTCTCTTGTACTTGCCGTAGCGGCAACCACCTCGGCCTGGGCCGAGAATGCCAAGTTGAAGATCGGCTTCGTCGGCGTCACCTCGGGCCCGGCAGCGGCCTGGGGGATTTCCAACCAGCGCTCGATGGAAACCCGGGCGGCCTGGCTGAACGAGTTGGGCGGGGTCAAGATCGGTGATGTCACCTATGACATCGAGATCGTCCCCTTCGACGACCAGAAGGACCCCAAGCGCGCCATCGCGGGCATGGAGAAGATGGCGCAGGACGGCATCCACTATGTCGTCGGCCCGAACGTCGATGACGGCGCTGCGGCCGTCCGCCCGGTGGCCGAGCAGAACGGGATCATGTATTTCCCCTATGCCTTCCCGAAA
>ERZ724516.1140-NODE-1140-length-15699-cov-6.187100_pt1 | contig 15699 bp, 17 predicted proteins | sample MGYA00376049_ERZ724516 | MGnify/ENA primary metagenome ERZ724516 (study PRJEB28724, sample SAMN07190886) | activated sludge metagenome | isolation source: activated sludge of sewage treatment plant in Hong Hong | place: USA: Christiansburg, Virginia | collected... | reverse complement strand
ATATCTTTGCGGTTCAGTTCCACCCTGAGAAAAGCGCTCGCGACGGCTTGCAGCTTCTGCAAAATTTTGTCGAGTGGCGTCCGTAACCTGTTTTTTGCCTAGTTCCAATTCTTCTGAAATCTCATGCTGATTATTCCTGCTATTGATCTCAAGGACGGCCAGTGCGTCCGTCTCAAACAAGGCCTGATGGAAGAGGCTACTGTCTTCTCCGATAGTCCGGCTGCCATGGCGCGCCATTGGCTGGAGCAGGGCGCGCGTCGCCTGCATCTGGTCGATTTGAACGGTGCCTTTGCCGGAAAGCCAAAAAATGAATCAGCGATCAAGGCGATTCTCAAAGAGGTCGGCGACGATATCCCGGTGCAACTGGGGGGAGGTATTCGTGATCTCGACACCATAGAACGTTGCCTTGATGATGGCCTGACTTACGTCATTATCGGCACCGCAGCCGTCAAGAACCCCGGTTTTCTGCACGATGCATGTACCGCATTCCCCGGCCACATCATCGTTGGTCTTGATGCCAAGGACGGCAAAGTGGCGACGGATGGCTGGTCCAAGCTAACTGGCCACGATGTCGTTGATCTGGGCAAAAAGTTTGAAGACTACGGTGTCGAGTCGATCATTTATACGGATATTGGCCGCGATGGCATGCTCTCCGGGATCAATATCGAGGCGACGGTACGCCTGGCGCAAGCGCTGACCATTCCGGTGATTGCCTCCGGTGGCTTGTCCAATCTCGAAGATATCAAGCAGTTGCTGGCTGTCGAAAGCGAAGGTGTGATCGGTACGATTGCTGGACGCGCTATTTATGACGGTTCGCTCGACTTCAAACTGGCGCAGGAATTTGCCGCTGCCGGCCGCCGTTAATGCTCGCCAAACGTATTATTCCCTGTCTTGATGTCACGGCTGGCCGTGTCGTCAAGGGGACAAACTTTGTTGGTTTGCGCGATGCCGGTGATCCGATCGAGATTGCCCGCCGCTACAACGAGCAAGGCGCCGACGAAGTCACGTTTCTTGATATTACGGCCTCGTCCGATCAGCGCGACATCATCCTGCACATCATCGAAGCCTGTGCCGAACAAGTTTTCATCCCTCTGACGGTAGGCGGCGGTGTGCGCAAGGTCGAAGATGTCCGTCGCCTGCTGAATGCAGGTGCCGACAAGGTTTCAATGAATACCGCTGCGGTGCAGAATCCGGATCTGGTTTTTGATGCGTCAAGTAAGGTCGGTTCGCAGTGCATTGTCGTCGCCATCGACGCCAAACAGGTTGCGCCGGGGCTCTGGCATGTCTTTACGCACGGCGGACGCAACGACACCGGAATGAGTGCGGTCGACTGGGCAAAACAGGTCGAAAAATTGGGTGCTGGTGAAATTCTGCTGACCAGTATGGACCGTGATGGCACTAAAAACGGTTTCGATCTCGCTTTGACCCGTGCGGTTTCGGATGCGATCAAAATTCCGGTTATCGCCTCAGGTGGTGTCGGCAATCTGCAGCATCTGGCAGATGGTGTGGCCGATGGTCATGCCGATGCGGTGCTGGCCGCCTCGATTTTCCATTTTGGCGAATACACCGTGCGCCAAGCCAAGGAATACATGGCCAGTCGCGGTATCGAAGTGCGTCTGTGAGCGATCTGAATAACGACTTGCCTTGGCTGGAAGCCCTTAAGTGGGACGCTGACGGCATGATTCCGGCGATCGCTCAGGACGAAAACGGGCGGGTCGTGATGTTTGCTTTCATGAATCGCGACTCGCTTCAGGAAACAGTCCGTTGCGGCAACGCGGTATACTGGTCGCGTTCGCGCAAACGTCTGTGGCGCAAAGGTGAGGAATCCGGTCACTTTCAAAAAGTGAAATCGATACGCACTGATTGCGACGGTGATGTCTTGTTGCTGGCGATTGAACAAGTTGGTGGCATTGCTTGTCACACCGGACGAGAAAGCTGTTTTTTCAATGAATTGCAGGGGGAACGCTGGCTTCCCGCTGACCCGGTTTTGAAAGATCCTAAGGACATATATTCCAAAGGCTCATAGGGTCTCGCCATGTCTCATAAGTGATTGAATAATATAATAAAGCCATGAAATCATGGCTTTTTTTGTGTCTGTTTGTCTCACACAGTCTAGCTAGATATCAAGTGTTTTGTGTAGCTAGGTGAGTAGCTACATATTTTCCCTGTGTTGTAGCTACTCGGAGAGTGAAGTGGGCAAGCTGACTGACATACAAATTCGTGCATGGGTTAAAGCGGGTAAGCCATTGGCCAAAACTGATGGCGACGGGTTGACGTTCACTCTTTCAGCAAATGGAACTGCGGCTTGGGTGCTTCGCTTTCGTATGGGTGGAAAGCAGAGAGAGAAGACTATTGGTCGCTTCCCCGATATATCGCTCAAAAGAGCCCGAGAGCTTGCGACTGACAATAGGGCGAAAGTTCAGCAAGGGGTTGATGTTGCCAGAGAAAAACAGATTGCTATTCGAGATTTGAACTCAGCGTGGTCAATCAAGGAACTCGCAAGCGACTACGAGGAGAAAGTGCTGCCTAGTCTGGCGACATCTACAATCATAGGCCGTAAGCAAAAAATTAGAGATTATGTTCTTCCTGCAATAGGCAACCTGCATGCTAAGGAAGTGACGGGCTCTGATGTTGTGGAGATGCTTGAGCGTGTCGCCGATAAATCCCCCAAATTAGTAAAGTCAGTGCTTAGCGCGACCCGGCTAATTTTCGCTCATGGGATAGCAAAGCATGTAGTAGCAAGTGATCCAAGTGCAGGAATTTCGGTCAAGGCAATAGCTGGTTTTGATACAAAAACTGGCCAAGTACGTGTCATGCTATCCGATGCCGAGCTACGCGTGATATTGCCAAAGCTGGCAGATTACGGCCGAATCAATGAACTGGTAATTCGTATTTTGCTGCTTACTGCTCAAAGGATTCAAGCCTTAATGCTTACGGAGTGGGATCACGTAAGTTTCACTGACAAAACTTGGCTTATTCCTCCAGGAGATGGTCGAAAGTCTGATCGACAATTTACTGTCCCCCTCACCGATGTAGTGCTTGGATATTTTGCCGAATTGAAATTGTTGGCAGGGCTTTCAAAATTCGTGCTTCCAATTCAAAAGTTAATGAAAGGGAAGGAGGGTGATGGGCACATGAGGCAGCAAACGATAAATAATATATTGAACCGCTTGTGTGCTGATCTAAAAGGAAAAGTACGCCCATTTACTCCGCATGATTTGCGTTCAACTGCTCGAAGTCATTTATCTGTTTTAGGCGTTAATGTGGTCGTTGCAGAACGATGTTTAAATCATTCGTTAGGGGGATTACTCGCAGTATATGACGTACATGATTATCTAGACGAGCGCAGAAATGCTCTTGAACTCTGGAGTGCCAAATTGGCAATACTAGAAAAATAGTTGGTTTTTATTTAATGTGGTTATTATAATCACAGTGAAATTTATCTACGTTTTCTGTGGTTTGGACATGCAACGAATTCACTAATTGCCCTGACAATAGTGCTTTCTCTATCCACCAATGTTTTTTTATATTTTGCTTTCAAGGCAATGGCCAAATCATCCCTAGAGATTGTTGATTCATAACGACCATCAATTTTATTGTTTAGCAGGCCACGTATTTTTCCATATTTTGCAGCATCAATAATGCTGTCTTGTATCAAATGATAGGCCACTCGGCCAATGATATCTTTAATATCGCGTTTTTTCTTAACTCTGGGTGTCTGTCGTTTAGGTGGAAAAATTAACCAATGCGAAGTTGAGTTAATGTCTGCTGGGATTGACTCCGTTATTAAAAAACTATCGAGTGAGTAACTTTCATATTCAATTTTTTTGATAAAAATATTCAGCGACTTTTCACTTTTAGAAATCCCGTCGACTAACCGTATTATTTTTCGACAAGGCTCTTCAACTGATCTCTCGTGGCGCCAGCGCGCATATGCGTTCATGAAATTATTAGATGGATATATTCCATTTCTGAGCGCGGTGAAAGCAAAGCGTATCCATAGCAATGTATTCGCATCCTTGGTTTTTCTGATGGCTGGAGTTATTTCATATAGCTTGTCAATGATAGACAGGACTGTCTGTTTATCTTCCTGAGGAATATTTGGCCAATTTTCCGGCTTGTCCAATATGAGGGCGGTAACGCACTTCGCCATTTCGTCGAAAAAAGCGACATCGGTTTCCAGCTCCTCCCAGTCAGAAAAAAATATCCATAGTAGGGCATTCGATCGCGTCCATCGGTCAGCGTTGAAGTCGATCTGAAGACTCATGTTGTCCTCCTTTCCTCTCTTTGTAAGCGACCGCTGGTCACATCTGCATAAAGTATGCGCCCAAAAAATGTCGTTAGTTTAAGCGATTCCTCTTTTCCTCACTTATGCTCCGCGAGATGCGTTGAATATGTTTGAGGAGCAATTCTTGACGTGCCCAATTCCTCTTTTCCTCTCGTAGTGTTTCTGTTGCTCCGGCGAGATGCTGCCGAGTGCATCGTTCGATGCTGGCAGTGTCTGGGCCATGCAATCAGAACTGTCAAATCACCGTGAAAAGTACATACATCACGGCGATTGAGGAACAGCCATTGGTGAAGAAATCGAAACTGTAAATGAATGAAACGCTAATACAAGCGGCTTCTACATGGACAGTGAAATGACTAAGCGTGCAAGTGATAACTCAACAGTTGCAGTAACAAAATTCAACCAATTACCCGACATTGCACTAGTTCGTTTGTCGATGATTCTTTGTCTCTTACCCTGCTCGCGTGCAACATTTTGGCGTTGGGTAAAAAATGGTCGTATCCCCGCACCAAAAAAAATGGGCAGCAAAATTTCAGTTTGGTCTGCGGGTCAGATTCGGGAATTACTCAAGGCGATTGCTGACGGACAAGGAATCTAGAAGCAATAAATTGTAGCCCGAAGCGTTGAGTGCAAATGAGATGGTTTGAAACGGCCATCTCATTTTTTGTTCAAGTATTAGAGCTGGTTTTCTTTGACTCTAATAAGAGTGTGAACAGATCATTATTCAATACACAACTAATACTTGAATTGACGCTGTAAATTAACCGATATCCCTAGATATATCTATTAAACAAGCTGCGTCGAATTGCATCCAGCAGTCACTGGATTAACTGAGGTGCTGAGTATCTGCCTAGGGATCAAAACACGTTAATAAGTTTTGGTTGGATGCTGTGCCTCATTCTGCGCTGAGTGTAAAACTGTAAACAAACAGCACAACTGCCACTGACTTGTAATGAATCGCTATTTGCACTAAGCGTGTTTTGATTTTCGCTGAATGTGAATGCTACTGGGTAAGTGAATTCACCCGAAGTCATGTCGCAGATGTCGTTGATCAGTTCAACGGGTTCCGTATATAAATTCATAAGGTAAAAGTCATGAAAAATAATCTAAGGGTCAGTAATCCAATTGTCGACCGACTTGCATATATTCTTCAGTGGGGTCGTTCGTTATCGTGTGACCAGGAAACACTTCTGATTCCGGTCAGACGCCGTATAAAAAAGGGGATTGAATTGGGTGTCTGTGAGCGCGCATATTTGAAAGGGGCGCGCTACCATGAAAACTTTAAAATCCACCTTCCTGGTGGATCAAACGCATTAGTGCAGATTGGTGCTCTCCTGCCTGAGCGTCAGAAAGGAGGTATCCGAGTGGTTTTAAATCCGGCCCGATTTGAATCAGGAGATGCAAGTCGGCTTAATAAAATAATGCGTAATATTGTTGGGAAAAGCTATTTTGATTTGATGGAAGATCCGCTGATAAATCAAATTGATTTTGCGGTCGATATTTGGGGCGCTTCAATGGATCGAATGCTTGTGACTTATAAAAATGCCCAACGCTACACGGTTATTGCAAAGCGGATAAATGCACAGGGACATATTGAGGGCTACAACTTTGGTAGTGTTAGCAGTGACTATATGTCTGTCTTGTACGACAAGGGATGCGAGCGCAATCACGCAGCCTTGCTTCGATTGATAAAAAACGGCGCGCAAATTGAAGGTTTAAAATCAAACCTAGTTAAACAGTTTTCTATCGGGAAATTTGATCAACAGCGTGCTCGCGTTGAAGTTCGAGGCAAAAAGATGCGTGGTTTGCCACTTTATAAACTTGATAGATTGCCCAACCGCTTTGAACGGTTCCATTTTTGCGATTTAGACTCTGATGGAATTGAATTGCCACCTTACATTGAAGAGGCGTTCCTAGCCTTGTGCCGTCAGAGCGGCGTAAAGGCTGCGCTATCAAATTTCAAGAACACAGAGTGGGTTCGTAAGGTAAATGCTTACTATCGCACGCGGGAGGCAGGGTGGTGGCGTCCCGAACCGCTTTGGCAGGAAGCGTGCAATGCGATCCGCGAAATTGGTCTATTTCCTGACCTTGCGTTTGACGAACCAAAATTGCGGGGAGGTGATCAGGGTTTAGTTGATTATTTGTAGTCTGCTTGAGATCAATTTACGTGTATTGCTGAGTCTAGGTAGCGTATCCCGACTTTTTGGGGTACAAAATCTAGGCTCTATTTTTACAATAGTAGTTGCGTATAATGTACAAAATATTGCACAGATTGTTTGCTAGGAGATGGCTATGGGAATTTTTGCGAGTGATGTTGTTCCGTTGTCGCATGCGCGCGCTAACTTTTCTGAGTTGGCCGAAGCAGTCAAGGCCGGTGCTGAAAAGATCATCACCAAAAACGGTGAGAGCTACATCGCGCTAATCGACGCTAATCGACTCGATTACTATCATCAGCTTGAGCGTGAGCACATTCATCTGCTGTTAATTGATGAGGCCAGCAAGGGACTAAGCGATGTTATAGAAGGCCGAGTAGTGGATGCGCGAGCTACGCTTGAGGCGATCAAGCAACGCCGCTCTTCCTAACAGAACAGAACAGTTCCTGTGGCCAAGCAGCTTATCGTCCAACTTGCCGCGAATTTCGAGCGCAACCTCGAAGACATTAACCGGTTTCTGATTGAGGCTGATGCACCTCATGCCTACGATCTCCTGCTCGATGAATTACTGGGCAAGGTCATCCCCAATCTTGAACGTTATCCCGAGATGGGGCGGCAGTTTCTTGCCAGACCGCCATCATCAGTTGAGAGCACCAATGGACTTGAAAGCCTGCGCGTGAAATTATTGGCTCTGACCACTGATAGCACTGCACTGCGGGAGTACATTTTTGCCGACTATTTGGTGCTCTATGTGGTAAATGGCGACATCGTGTATTTACTTGCCATCAAACATCATCGGCAACTATCGTTTGATTTCGACGCCCAATGGGGTGGTCGGTTTCGATCATAGAATAGCCTTAGCCTTTAGCGATTTGATAAGCCAAGTCGTTTTCTTTACCCGGCAGTCCTCAAGACTCTGCAGGTGGATTGACCTTCTGAATCGGCTAGTCAAGTCAATTTATCCTCAAGCCGAAGACTACAAAATAACCGTAGATGAAGTCCTTGTTAGGTCGTACAATCAACAATAATTTGTTAATTAGTCGATTTAACGAGGGTTTATTGCCGTGCTACACAGCTACGCGTTCTCAAATTTCCAGTCTTTCCGCGAACGAGTTGAGGTCGACCTGACCTTGAACCGTAAAACGCGCCTGACCGATTGGATGGTCGAGGTGCCAACCGGTGAGCTGGTCTCCAAATTGATGGCTGTCATAGGCCCTAACGGTAGTGGCAAGACGGCTCTCCTGAAGCCGGCAGCGTTCATCGGCTGGTTTGTATCCGTATCGTTTCAAAGCGCCCCTGATGCCGCTATCCCGGTTGCGCCCCATTTTGCAGCGACCGATCAGCCCAGCGAATTTGAGTGTGTATTCGATTTCGACGGCAAGTTGTGGCGCTATGTGCTTCGGTGCACGTCACAACGGGTACTCCATGAGGCGCTGTATCAAAAGCGGGATCGTTATAGCTACGTCTTCGTCCGTGATTGGGATGAGGCTGCCAATAGCTACACCGTGAAACAGCAGGACTTCGGCCTAGCTTCGCAGGAGGCCAAAAAGGTTCGACAAAATGCCTCGCTGATTTCGACTGCCGCCCAGTACGGCGTGCCATTGGCAACGCGTATGGCCGAACATTACGTGATAACCAACGTCAATTTCTTGGGGCGCCGCTCGCTCGATGACAGTGCCGTGCTGACTGCAGCAGAGCACTTCGCAGCCCGCCCTGAACAATCTGCGCAAATGAGTCGTCTGCTGGCTGCTTGGGATCTTGGTTTGGCTGGTGTTGAACTCAAAGAAATAGCGAGTGCAACCCAACAAAATTCCTCCCGAACGGTCTGGGTGCCGTTCGGTAAACACCAAGGCCGGGAGTCAGAGGTGAGCCTGCCCTTTGCCTTCGAGTCCAGCGGCACGCGCGGTGCATTTGTCCTGTTGTCTCACTTGTTGCAAGTCTTGGAAATTGGTGGCTTGGCCGTCATTGATGAATTCGAGAACGATCTGCACCCGCATATGTTAGAACCGATCCTTGATCTGTTCGCAAATCCGCGTACCAATCCGCATGATGCCCAACTCATTTTTACCTGCCACGCCGTCGAGGTGCTGAATATGGTGAATAAGGCACAAGTGACCCTTGTGGAAAAAGATGAGCATTGCGAGAGTTCAGCTTGCCGATTAGATGCGGTTGCGGGCATCCGCAACGACGACAATTTCTACGCAAAATACATGGCGGGTGCTTACGGCGCTGTGCCCAGGTTTTAACTGGGATACGGCGATGAAAAAGTGGCAAGCACATAAAACGCTGTTGGTCGTAGGGGAGGGCTACGACGAAGTGGCGTTTCTCAATCACCTGAAACAATTTCCCGGTGTGTGCGGAAAGGGTGTCGAGATCACAATTAAAAATGCGCGGGGCAAAGGGGCTGCCGGCGTGATTGATTGTGCAATCAAACTGAAAGCGAATGCTGCCTTCGACAAGGTGGCTGTTTTGCTGGATACCGATACGGATTGGACGCCCGCCGTTGCGAAACTCGCCAAGCGCAATAGCGTACAAGTTTTGACCTCTGAGCGTCACTGCCTTTTACGGTCGATAAGCGGCTCAATCGACTTTCGCTCCTTAAAAATCACAACATGGATAAAACAACTCTCCCATTGGCGATCCGCGCTCAGGATGCACCGCCACGACTAACCCCTTCAAATTACCCTCTGGAATTCAGGGATAGGGTGGCAGGTCGCCATAAACAGCCGCTGGGCAACTTGTTTGGAATTCAAAATTTTGGAGTCAATCTGACACGCCTTTCTCCAAAAGCAGTGTCTGCGTTGCGCCATGCCCATAGCCGTCAGGATGAGTTTATTTTCATTCTTGAGGGCTCCCCAACGCTTATCACTGATGCTGGCACGACGGAGCTTTCGCCAGGCATGTGTGCCGGCTTCAGAGCAGGAATGGGTGACGGGCATCAACTCATCAATACGACCGATGCTGACGTCGTTTATCTTGAAATCGGTGATCGAAGTCCGGGGGATACGGCCACTTATCCGGATGACGATATCCAGGCCCATCTTGGCGATGATAAAAAGTGGTATTTCGTTCGCAAAGACGGAGCCCCATACTAAGTTTTCCCAAGTTGCTGCGGGTTCGCAGCAACTTGACCGCCGAATTGCATCGCTGTTGACCACCTGAAATCATCTCCCTGACCGACCCTAAACCGGCAGATTGACATCTGCATCCGGCGTCACTCATAATGAATTTTATGCAAAACGATTTTGTGCCCTTATTAAGCAGGAGTTATGGCGTGAAAAAAATTATTTCATGGGCTTTGGTGCTTTCAGGAATGTTTATGACGTCCTTAAGCTCGGCACACAACATTGGCTACATGATCATGCAGGGCAATACGCCACTTCTGGAGCACGTACTTGACAGCGACAACGTTAACAAAGCCGTTGACGGCATGACTCCGCTTAATTTTGCAATCGCACTGAATAAGCCTGTCATCGTTAGGCTCCTCTTGGCCAAGCAAGCGGACATAAATCTGGCCAATCCCAATGACGGCATTTATCCTCTCGAACGGGCCATCCTAATGAGTGGGCCAGAAGTTCAGGGGGACTTGCTGAATGGCGGAGCAAATGTCAATCAGCGATCGAAGAACGGATACTATTATTTGCAACTAGCTATCGGTATGGGTAACACCGATCTTGCAAAAATATTACTTGACAAAGGCGCTGAAGTTAATTCGGTTGGAAATGATAATACCACACCTATCATTTTGGCCGCGTCCCGAAACAATCTAACTGTTGTACGGTGGCTAGTGTCAAAGGGAGCGCCAGTCAATGGAGAAGATTCATTGGGCAACTCACCCCTCTCTTCTGCAGCTTCTGACAATGTCGAACTAATTAAATTTCTGATTGAAAAGGGTGCTGATCCGGCCTATCGCAATTCGGCGGGTCGGGGCATAGATGAACAACGTGCCTTTCTGGCTGAGGTTATAAAGCGAGCTACACCCGCACAGAAATAGCATTGTGAATTCTTACTTGGACTCTTATTGATGATTTCCAAACTCTCACCCTGGCTACAATGCGTGGCATTGCTTTCGATAGCTCTAAGTTTTTTGGACTACTCTACAGTTGTAGCTGCAGAGCAACAAGCTCATTTACGTCAACATTCAAAGTCTTTGTTTGTTTTGGTCACTTTGGAAACGCCACCTTTAGCGGACAGGTTGGAAAGCTTGAATGAAACCAAGCTTCCGCAATGGACAAACAGCATCAAACAAGAGCTCCAGAAAACCAAAGTCTTTGCCGAGTTGTTCCCTGAGCCCGGTGCTGACTACACACTGAAGGTATCAATCAAAAAGGTGCCGGTGATTGGCGGATGGCATTTCAACCCTTTTTCAGCCATGACTTTGGAAATGGAGTCCGAGTGGACGCTGGTGGCCACGCTGACGGATAAGGTTGTTATGAAAAGGACAATTAAAACCGTGCATTCTGATGGTGCGAGTGTTTGGGATGCCTATGAAAAGCATCAAGTAACTAATCGAGGCTTGATCAGTAAAAACATTTCTGAAGGTATATTGGCTCTATCTCTTTTAAATCTTGACTGAAAGCATATCCACCACACAATTCCAAAGGGATTTCAATTGCGTTTGCTCGCCTTCGTCCTTGCTCTGGTGCTTCTTCCATTGAGTGTCCTTGCGCAACAAGAAATTGAGATATTTGTTCAAAAAGGCCATTCCGGTCTAATTCAGTCAATTGCTGTCAGCAAAGATGGCGCACATGCGCTGACAGGTGGAAGTGAAAAAAAACTGGTTTATTGGCGTATCCGCGATCGCAAAGAAATTCGTTCTTGGGATCACCATTCCAGCAGTGTTGATGCAGTTGCAATCAGTCCAGACGGTCAGACGGCTATCTCAGCAAGCAACACCACGGTAAAGGTATGGAATCTTGGAACCGGTAAAGAAATTCGCACGTTACCTAACCTGGGCTCAGTAAGTTCTATTGCATTTAGTCCGGATGGGCAGCATGTTCTGATGGGCCATAGAGCTGGCGCGCTGACCCTGCTGTACGTTTCCAATTGGCGCCCGACCTTTCAGTTCGATACTCAGAGCGGGGGGGTCTGGACCGTGGCTTACAGTCCTAACGGAAAGTTGGTCGCCTCAGGCCACAACGATTCGACGATCAAACTTTGGGACAGTAAAACTGGCGATCTGATCCGAACCTTCGCAGGACACAAGGGCCGCGTAGCGCGTGTGGCCTTTACGCCGGATGGGCAAAAGCTGGTTTCCGGCGCTGCGGACAAGACGGTGCGGACATGGGATGTCGCAACAGCAAAAGAAATCCGAACTTGGGTTGCGCATGACAACAGGCTGACATCGGTAGAAATAAGCCCTGATGGTCTATACGTTGCCACTGCAAGTTTAGCCAATACCAAAGTACGCATTTGGGATATCAATACCGGAAGGGAAGTCCGGTCGTTTGACGGAGGACAGGAGCGTCTGTATTCAATAGAGGGAAAAAACCTAGTCAACTCCTTGGCCTATACACCAGATGGCAAGGCATTGCTGGCTGGAAGTCTAGGGGCTACAAAAATATGGGATACATCGACTGGCATAGAGGTGGGTGTTTTGGCTGGCTCAGCCTCTGGTAATTCCTCAATGTCGCGCAGCCCTGATGGAAAGTTTTTAGTAAATGCTTCGTGGAGCTTTAACGAGCGGCCGTTATTTCATCTATGGTCGTTAGAAACAGGACGCGGAGTCCGTACCTATCAAGGGCATGAGAATCCAATTAACTTCGTCACGTTCAGTCCCGATGGCCAGCGTCTGTTGACCGCCAGTGATGACAAAACTCTAAAGACATGGGACTTCGGTACAGGGGCAGAGCTGAAAAGCTTCGTTGGTCACACGGGTGTTGTACTGAGCGCAGCCTATAGCCCAGATGGTACAAAGATTATTTCCAGTTCCAGACAAAAAAGTGTTGGGACTATGAAGTTGTGGGATGCCAACTCCGGAACTGCCATTCGCGACTTCACCGGCAAACACATGAGTGACGGATCGTTACCGTCTGCCTTTTTGCCCGATGGGAGGCAAGCTATCGCCGCATCGCAGTTTTTTCAAGACTTTGCTCAGGATGGAGCCAAGTATATTGATTTAGCAGGCAATGACATCACTTCAACAATGATGCGGCATTCGCTTAATTTATATGACATTAACAGTGGGTCCAGCGTTAACACGTTTTACGCCGGCCGTTCGGCGAGTGGATATTTATTTGACATCAAAACGGCTCACGGGGGGGCTGTAACGGCAGCAACCATTAGCCCTGATGGGCAATTCGCCTTGACCGGAGCTTTGCGCTCGTCGTTGAAAAATGACAATAGCATTCGCGTTTGGGATATAAAATCTGGAAAAGAAGTGAAGGGGTTTGACGGTCACGTTGGTTATGTAACTTCGCTCGCATACAGCCCAGACGGTCTTACCGCTGTCTCTAGCGAAGGCTATCAGGGTGGCGCAAGTGAACTGCTGATAAAACATTGGGACATCGCCTCTGGTAAGCTATTAAACAAGTTTGCGGGTCACACCGACAACATCAACTCCGTTGTTTTTAACCGTTCAGGCTCGCAAATTATTTCCACTAGTATGGACACCACCAGTAGGGTCTGGGATGTTGCCAGTGGGGCTGAACTGGTTCAACACATCAGATTTAGCGACGGAGAATGGATCTCATTGACACCGAGCGGCTACTTCGTGACGTCGTCTGTAGAAGCCTCTAAAAACGTGAACATCCGGATTGGCATGTCTGTTTACGGCATTGACCAGTTTTATGACGTGTTCTACCGACCAGACATTGTGGAAGCCGCCCTAGCTGGCAAGGACACATCGAGCCTCATCACCTTGACCATTAATCAGGCAATCAAAAACCCGCCGCCGGTGATTGAACGGGTGGAAGCCCCTGTTTCAAGTGCATCGAATGCCGTCAAGTTTATTTACCGCATCAAATCAACCGGTGGGGGTATCGGTGATGTGCGAGTATTCCACAATGGAAAATTGGTGAAGTCCGATGGCGTTTCCCGCCAGATTCCTGACACCTTGTTGGGCAAGAAGACCACGCAGATCACTGATGATTTACTGGTGGCACAGATGCGCAATCTTGCTGTCGAAGCGATCAAGAACGAGTCCTTGCGTGGTGCGGTCACCTCGAAGCCCAAGCCAGATGTGTACGAATCATCGGTCGAGATTGAACCGGTTCCCGGAGAGAACGATATTTCAGTGGTCGCTTTCAACGCCCAGAACTCTATTCAGTCGATTACGAGTACCACCCAGTTCATCTCCAGAAAACCGCCGGTAGCGCCGCGCCTCCATATCCTGGCAGTCGGTGTTGACCACTATAAGGACAAGTCGGCCAGTCTGGTTTTTGCCGTAAAGGACTCTCAGGACATTTCGGCTCGCTGGAAGGCGCAGGCCGCCAATATCTACGGGGCGCAGAACATCTTTGTCGAAACGGTCTCTGATGCGCAGGCGGGTCGGGAAGGTATTCTGGCCAAGATCAACCAGATGGCCGCACGGGTGAAACCGACGGATCACTTTGTTCTTTTCATTGCCAGTCATGGCGTGCTGCTTGGTGACCAGTACTACATGGTCACCAGTGATTACGACGGCAAGTTGCACCCCTCAAAACTGATTGGTGCCAACGAGATAGTGGATGCCTCCAAGCGTATTAAGGCGCTGTCGCAGCTTTACATCCTTGATACCTGTCACGCCGGGGGCATAGGCGGGGTGGTCAGCGGACTGTACGATGCGCGGGTGAGCGTGCTGGCGAAGAAGATGGGGTTGCACATTTTTGCCTCGGCCAGTTCCTCGGAAGAAGCTATTGACGGCTTCGAGGGCAATGGGTTATTCACCCACACCTTGCTGACAGGGTTGAACAGCAACAAAAACCTTGATCTCAACCTCGACAAGAAAGTCAGCTTGATTGAACTGGGTAGCTTCTCCAAAGATCAGACCCGGAAGATCGCAAAAACACAGAACCACAAGCAAGACCCATTGATCATCAACTTCGGACAAGACAATCCGGTTTATCTGTTGCAGTGAGCTGACAATGGTTCACCGGATGAATCTCGTGGGTGGCGCGGTGCTGCGATTTTTCCTCGCCGTGGTGGAAAGATGCTTGCACGAATCCCCGATTGCCCCGTAACCGCAAGAATCGGGATGTTCGCCTTTAGCAACCGGTTCGGCTTATCTCAATGGCCTTGTATATTGGTAAGCTGACGCTCATCATAAGGAATGTTCAGCAATGCAACAGCATAACGAGTGCCATTGCCGTACCGGACTCCAGTGACCGCAACCAGTCGATGCTGTTGAAAAACTCGCTTTCTGGCGAAACGGGTACTCGGGCTGAAAATATCGACTTCACAGTCGCCCCATATTCAACGATCTCGTAGCAGGGAAGGTTTCGCCATACCCTTAAAAAATCTGGTTTTGAGTTTTTCAACAGAATCAGTCTGGAAGAGTCATTGATTCTTTGTCCGGGTTGGTTCAAGCCTGAATTAGTGCTTCAGACTGACAAAGGACGGTCAAATTCTCGTGACCACCGGCAAGTTCGTGCACCCAGCAGACCTTAACATCCAAACCTGCCGCCATTCACTGGCTAATCAATATTGTCATTGGCATATATTTACCAACTCTTCTTCCTCCCTAACACCGCTAACGGAAAGTCTGTCACCTCCTGTGGCGCAATACTGGTCGGCGACTGCGCGCCATTGGTGACACCCTGATATTTCAAATCATCCCGAATAGCCCCCTAAGATTGATTGTCGGTTTGACTTGAAAGGGTAGCTATTTGCTTGACCAATATTTCCACCTGCAGCCCATCTAGAATAGGTTCGCCGATCCCTGCCGAGATTGGATAACTGGATACTTCCCCGGCACGGGCATAGCCACGGCGCTCGTAGAATGCGATCAGCTCGGTTCGGGAAGATAAAACGGACATTTTGAAGGTTGTAATGCCGAAGTGCTTCAAGGCGTACTGTTCAGCGCAATTGAGTATCTGCTTAGGGGTACCCCATTCCGAAGCGAATTGACGCCAAGAACCGAGCGGACATGAATCCCAGCAGGGCCGAATACTTCTACTAATAGGTCCGAGGCTCCATCCAGCACCATTGCGTGTTCTTCAAATTCAGGAGGGGCATTTATCGCGCCGTGTAGTTCGACAAATCGAGCAACCTTGTCGAGTGAGCCTAGCTGATGCTTCAAGACGGCGAGCAAATCAACGCATGCAGAACGGGCAAGATCGT
>ERZ724516.1139-NODE-1139-length-15699-cov-8.796983_pt1 | contig 15699 bp, 14 predicted proteins | sample MGYA00376049_ERZ724516 | MGnify/ENA primary metagenome ERZ724516 (study PRJEB28724, sample SAMN07190886) | activated sludge metagenome | isolation source: activated sludge of sewage treatment plant in Hong Hong | place: USA: Christiansburg, Virginia | collected... | reverse complement strand
ATGATGACCGGCTACCACGGCCAGCCCGAGAAGACGCGCGAGGCCGAATGGTTTGCGCCGGACGGCAAGCGCTTCATCCGCACCGGCGACGTCGGCCGTTTCGACGCGGACGGCTTTCTCACCCTGTTCGACCGCAAGAAGGACCTCATCATCTCGGGCGGCTTCAACATTTACCCGAGCGACCTTGAGGCCCAGCTCGTTGAGCACCCGGCGGTGGGAGAGGCCGCCGTGGTGGGCGTGCCCTCGCTGGAATGGGGCGAGACGCCCGTGGCCTTTGTCGTGGCCCGCGACGGCCACCCGATTGCGGCTGAGGCCCTGAAAGACTGGCTGAACGCGCGCGTCGGCAAGACCCAGCGTCTGAGCGCGCTGCACCTCGTGCCTGAACTGCCGCGAAGCGCCATCGGCAAGGTGCTCAAAAGGGAGTTGCGCGACCGATACTCCGTGAGTTCTTGATCCCTTCGGCGGCCTTAACTACTACGCGGGGACGCCCAATATCCGCCACCGTCCGGCCCATGCCGCGCCCGCGCGAGGACGGCCCAAAAGGTGCAGGCGGTGGATTGGCAACCTTCGATATACGGCCTTTGGAAGGGGCACCGGTGCGCGTGGCCGATGACCGGAAACGATTCAGGCGCCGCAGAGGTGAGCCAATGCCGCCCCTCTCAATTCAGGTCAATGTCCTTGTAATACTTCGTTCCCTTGGCGGTCAGCTCCAGCGCCAGACCGTCTTCCGTGAGTTGGTAGAGCCAGACCCCGGGCGACACCGAGACCGCGCCTTGATAGGCACTGCCTTTGTCGCCACTTTTCGCAGCGGCCGTGGCCTGAGCACCGATTTCCCAGCCTGAATTCACGAATTGATTCAACGCCTGGGCGGTCTCAAACACCCACACGAGCTTGAACTTCTTGACGCCAAATCCGATGCCCGCCTGGATCTCGGCCATCTTCATGTAGGTCGTCGCCTTGGTCTTGTTGTTGACGGCAATGCCCTTGCCGGAGCCGCCTCCGGCAATCAGGATCTTCATGCCGAAATTGCTGAAGGCCGCGTAACCGGCAGCGGACTCAACGGCCTTGCGCGCCGAGGGCTGCGCCTTGTAGACCGCACTGAGCGCCTCTTGTGCGGCCTTGCGCGCCTCGGCCTGCGATTCCGCCTTGCTGGCTGAGGACGCAATGCCAGGCACTGCGAGGGTGCATGCGGATGCCCATATCAGGGTGCGACGTTTCATGATGCCTCCTGTCGGATAGATGCTCCGAAAACAGAGTCCATGGTACTCCCCAGTGGACCGGTCGAAAGTTGACTTGGAGCAAAATCGGTGCTCTCTGTATTCGCCGGCCGTGCAGGTGCCGGGCTCACGGGCACCATCCGAAAACGACGGTCCGGCACGCCACAAAGCCATGTGCGTGGGCTGCTGTGTTGCACGGGAACGGTGAAGTACAAATGTCCGCGCAAGGAGCCCGCGAGACCATTAGGATCCCCGCACCCCTATGGCAGAATGAAAGTGTCCAGCCCGGCATCGGTGCCGGTGCCAGCCAAGGGGATTTCATGCGCAACAAGCTCACGATCCTGATTGCCATTGCCGCTGTCGCTGGGGTGCTGGCTGGCTATCTTGCCAACAACCTGGCCGCCGATGCGGCGGCGGCCGCCAGCATTGCCGGTTATTTCTCGATCCTCGCCGACATCTTTCTGCGGCTGATCAAGATGATCATTGCGCCGCTGGTGTTCGCCACCGTGGTTTCGGGCATCGCGGCCACGGGCGACACCAAAACCGTCGGCCGCATTGGCCTGAAGGCAGTGGGCTGGTTTGTCACCGCATCCCTCGTTTCGCTGACGCTGGGCATGATGCTGGCCAATTTCTTTCAGCCTGGCGCCAATCTGGGATTGCCGCTGCCCGACGCGGGCCTCTCGACCAACCTCAAGACCGGTGGCCTGAGCCTGAAGGAATTCATCGTTCATGTCTTCCCGCGCAGCATCTTCGAGGCGATGGCGACCAACGAGATCCTCCAGATTCTCGTGTTCTCGATCTTCTTCGGCGTCGCGCTCGCGTCGCTGAAGGACAAGCCCGCGCTGACCGTGACGCGCTTCGTCGACGAGTTGGGACACGCGATGCTCAAACTGACCGAATTCGTGATGATGTTTGCGCCGGTGGGCGTGTTCGGCGCCATTGCCGCCGCCATCACCACGCAAGGCATCGGCATCCTCGCGACCTACGGCAAGTTCATCGGGACCTTCTACGCAAGTCTGGCCATTCTGTGGGTGGTCCTGATCGCTGCCGGCTTCGTCTTTCTGCGCGGGCGCGTCTTCACCTTGATCTCCATGGTGCGCGAGCCGATGCTGATCGCCTTCACCACCGCCAGCAGCGAGGCCGCCTATCCCAAGCTCATGGAACGGCTTGAACGCTTCGGCGCCAAAGAGCGCGTGACAGCTCTCGTGCTGCCGCTGGGCTATTCGTTCAACCTCGATGGCTCGATGGTCTACCAGGCCTTCGCGGCGCTGTTCATCGCCCAGGCCTACGGCATCGAGATGTCGATCGGCCAGCAGATGACCATGCTGCTGGTGATGATGCTCTCCAGCAAGGGCGTCGCGGGAGTGCCGCGCGCCTCACTGGTGGTGGTCGCCGCAGTGCTGCCCACGTTCGGCCTGCCTGAGGCGGGTTTGCTGCTGATCATGGGCATCGACCAGTTCCTGGACATGGGGCGCACCGCAACCAACGTCATCGGCAACGGTATCGCAACCGCGGTCGTCGCCAAATGGGAAGGTGAGCTCGGGCCGACCACGGCCGAACCCGAGGCGGAGGCTCCTGGGGAGAAACCGGCATGAAGAACGGGCTCGCCGCGCTGCTGGCGCTGCTGCTCATGTTCGGCGAGGGGCCGGTTGCCGCCGCGGATGGCGCCGCGCACTGGCCCGAAGCACTGAGTGGGCGCCTGGCCCACATCAAGGAGACCCGGCGCGTGCAGGTCGGCTACCGGGCAGCAGCTGTTCCTTTTTCCTATGTGGGCGCCGGCGGCAGGCCGGTGGGCTACTCGCTGGACCTCTGCGCAGCGATCGTGGCGGCCATCAGCGATGAACTGGGCGGCAAACCGCTTGCCATCGACTACGTGCCTGTCACGCCGCAAGACCGCATTGAACGCGTCGAATCGGGTGCCGTCGACCTGGAGTGCGGCGCGACCACCAACACGGCGGAGCGCCGGCAGCGGGTCGCGTTCTCGCCGGTCATCTTCATCACCGGTACGCGGCTGGCCGTGCCCCGTGGCAGCACGATCCGGCGCTTCAACGATCTGCGCGGCCAGGCCGTTGCCGTCGTGCGTGGCACGACCAACGAGACCGCGATGCGGGAGCTTGACCGACTGCACCGGCTGGGTGCGCGCTTCGTCGTCGCCCAGGACTATCGCGAGGCGCTGTCGTTGCTCGATTCCGGCACGGCGGTCGCGTTGGCCGCCGACGACGTGCTGGTGCGCGGGTTGCTGGTGGAGATGCGTAAGTCGGCCAACGTGCGCCTGGTTGGCGACCTGTTTTCCTTCGAACCCTACGGCCTCATGCTGGCGCGCGACGACCCGGCGTTCGAGGCCGTGGTCGAACGGGCGCTGCGCACCCTCGCCGAAAGCCGCGAGATCACTGCTGTGTACAACCGCTGGTTCCTGAGGCCGCTGCCCTCCGGTGGACGGATGAACCTGCCGATGAGCGCCCAACTGCGCCGCTCGTTCGAACTCATCGGCCTGCCGACGGACTGACCGGGTGCCCAAGTGGCCGGGCCGGTGCAGCCTGTACGGTCGTAGCGGCTCAGTCCTTTTCCCTCTTCCCGCGCGAATCCTTCTTCTCCCTGGACCCCTTCTGCTCCAGTGAATCCTTGTCGGCGCTTCGATGGCATTCGACGCAGTTTTCGAAGTCGCTGATGCCCTCCTCCTGGTGCTCCGAACGGATCTTGGCGGGCGTGTGCTCATGGCATCCGTAGCAGGTGTAGCGGCTGTAGTCGTTGCCGGTGTGACAGGTCACGCACGTGGCGTTGTGGTCCTTGTCCAGAACAAAAGACTTTTCATGGTCGAAGGTCGCGGGCTTCCAGGCCTTCTGGCTGTGGCACTGCTTGCAATTGCCGGTCAGCTTGCTGTGCAGCTTGTCGGCCGGCGCCACGTGGCAGCTGTCGCACTGCTCGCGCACCGCGGGGCGCAGGAGTTCGTGCGAGAACGGCTTGCGGCTGCGCTGCGTCAGCCGGGGCGCCTGGTGGTCGCTGTGGCAGGCCATGCAGTTCTTTTCGATGAGTTCCTGGTGAAAAGATGTCTTCAAGCCCTTGGTCTTTCGGGCCAGCGGCACGCCCTTGCTGCTGCGCAGGCCGATGTCGGGCAAGGCGTGGCAGACGATGCAGCGCTCGGTTGACGCGCCGCGCAGCGGCGCGTGGCAGGCAAAGCAGTCGGTATTGAGCTCGGCATGGGCCGCGACCACCGGCCCTGGGCTGACCATCAGGTGCGGATAGATGAATACCAGCGCGATCAGCACCGCCAGGTTGGCAGATATGAGGGCCATGAGCCAACCGCGCTTCATTTCCAGCCCCAGAACAAGAACACGGCCACGATGTGCGCCAGAGAAAAGACGCCAAAGGCCAGCGTGATCGGAAAGTGCACCGCGCGCCACTGCTTGACGGCATCGAAGGTCAGGCTGTCCCAGTAGGTGCTGTCCTCCAGCTCCGCAGCTGTGAGGCCTTGCTGGCGCATCCGTTGCCGGGCCTCCTCCAGGCGTCGGCGCGACCGGTCCAGCAGGAACTTCCCGGTCAGCCCGCTGGCCACGTTGACCAGCATGGCCAGCACCGCCAGCCAGCCCAGGATCGCATTGAAATGAATGCCGGCATGCACCAGCACCAGCAGCGAACCGGCCCAGGCCATGCCCTCGTGCCAGCGCAGGAGCTGCACCGGCCTGCCGGAGCTGATCAGCTTGCGTTTGCGCAGCGAATAGCCGAAGGAGCCGAGGATGAGCAGGACGCCGGGGATCCCCAGGTAGCGCCCGATCCAGACCAGGTTGAAATAGTGCAGCAAGGCGTCGCACAGCACCGTGACCACCGCGAGGGCCCCGAGCGCCAGATAGAACGGCAGGACTTCGCGGCTGAAGAGGCGGGCTTTCAGGGACATCACGCCTCCAGTTCCAGTGCAGACGTGGGCGCTCCAACGCACAGCAGGCAGTGGCCCGCCGCCACGTCGTGGTCGGGCTTGCCGGCATAACGAACGGTTCCGGAAATCATTGGGGTCTCACACGCCCCGCAACCGCCCGAGCGGCATCCCGAATCCACTTCCACGCCGTGCCGCTCGGCAAAGTCGAGCAGGTTGTCGTCCTGCCCATCCCAGGTCAGGGTCCGACCGGAACGACGGAAATGCACCTCGACCGGCGCGTCCAGAGGTGCCGCGACGGCGCCGCCACCTGGTTCAGCCAGGCGCACCGACGAAGGCCCGAAGGCCTCAAAGTGGATGTCGCCAACCGACACACCCCAGGCGGCCAGCGCCGGAACCAGCGACTCCATCAAGGCCGCCGACCCGCACACATAAAACGCGTGGCGGCCATGCGGCAACACACGCCGCAGCAGGTCCACGTCGATATGCCCGCTGTGGTGGAAGTCCCTGCCTTGCACATCGTCCGCGTCGGGGCGACTGTAGACCACGTTCAGATGAAAGCCGGCATGCGAGGCCGCCAGCGATTCCAGTTGCTGCTTGAAAGCCTGTTCACCCCCGTGGCGCACGCCATAGAAGAGATGGATCGGGCGCCCTGGCTGCTGCGCAAGGCACCAGCGCAGCATGCTCATCATGGGCGTGATGCCGATGCCTCCGCCGATCAGCACGGCGGGCAGACTGGCATCCATGTCGATGTGGAAATGGCCGGAGGGCGCCTTCACCCGCAGCACGTCACCTTCGCGGACCCGGTCATGCAGATGGTTCGAAGCCAGCCCGGCCGGCAACCCGGCTTGTCCGGTCGGGGGCGGGGCGCGCTTGACGGTGATCCGGTAGCTCGCCTCTCCCGGCCGGTCCGACAGCGAGTAGCAGCGCGTGAGGGTCCGCCCCGTGCCTTGCGCGGCCCCCTCGCCGTCGGTAAGCTGTAGCTGAAAGGTCAGGAATTGCCCCGGTTTGAACGCAGGCAAGGTGCCGCCGTCGACGGGTTCGAGATAGAAGGAGCACTGCGTCTGCGCGCGGTCTTCGAACACGCGGCGCACCACACGAAACTCGCGCCAGCCGGGCCAGGCGCCCGTTGGAGCCCCTGCGGCGGGCGCCTCTGTCAAGGCGTTCGGTTCGCCGGAACGGCTCCGTCGCCGCCACAGCCCCACGCCAAGACCGACGACGACCTGGAACAGCAGCGCCAGACTGATGTAGGTGAATAGCAGGGGAACGGTCACAAACTTTTATCCTGAGACAAGGCGCGGATCATCGTAGGCCCAATGGAACCCCCTGTAAGCCGCGCATCAACACCAATGCGCGTCAAGCTGACCTGGATCAACGTGCTGACCTTTAGCGTGCGGCAGCTTGACCGTGCGATGCCTTGAGCTCGCCGAATTCGCGCCGCCCTCCCGGCAGGAGGACAAGGTGTCTGGAACCTACGATCCAAAGGAAAAAGCATGCTTATGCGGTCCATCTAAGATCAGGTTCGGCGACCCGCCGACATCCGCTTGACGCCTTCGAACCACAACAACCCGGTCAGAGCGACACCCACCCCTGCGACCAAAAGGAGCGGCGTCGGCGTTGCAAACGCAAACAGGCGGCTGATGACGGGAATACCCAGCACGCTACCCAGCAAGGCCAGGGTCGCCAATGTGATCCACCCGAACGAGCTGTTGGATGCGCCAGGACCACGCCAGGACACAAATGACCAGGAACGGTTCACGTAAATCAGCGCCAGGTTGGACAGCACCAGCACCGTGAACGTCAGCGCGCGCGCCACATCGTCGGATTTCGTGACGCCGCGCGCACCCGAATACACCGCCAGCAACAACGCCAACAGTCCGATGCCTTGCCACAGGCCGCGGCCGATGACGGCCGCATCGAACAGACGGGCATCGGGTGCGCGTGGCGGCGCCGCCATCGCATCCGCCTCCAGCGGTTCGGCCTCGAAAACGACCGAGCAGGCCGGGTCGATGATGAGTTGCAGGAACAGGATGTGGACGGGCATCAGCAGCATCGGCCAGCCCAGCAGCACCGGCACGATCGAGAGGCCCACGATGGGCACGTGCACCGCCACCACGAAGACGATGGCCTTTCGAAGGTTGGCGAACACCCGTCGGCCATAGCGCACCGCCGTCACGATGGACGCGAAATCATCGTTCAGCAAGACCAGTGCGGCGGCCTCGCGCGCCACGTCGGTTCCGCGTGCACCCATGGCCACCCCGATGTGCGCCGCCTTGAGCGCCGGCGCGTCATTGACGCCGTCGCCGGTCATCGCCACAACCTCACCTCGTGCTCGAAAGGCCTGCACCAGACGCAGTTTCTGCTCGGGCTGAACCCGGCAAAAGACATGGGTGCCGGGCAGACGCGCCGCCAGTGCCTCGTCACTCAAGTCGGTCAGTTCAGCGCCCGTGATGACCGCGCCATCCGTCGGCAGGCCGACCTGCCGCGCGACCGACAAGGCGGTGGCGGGATGATCACCCGTGATCATCACCACGCGGATCCCGGCCGAACGGCACTCGGCGACGGCCTGTGGCACATCGGGACGCACCGGATCTTCCAACCCGACCAGCCCGAGAAACTCGAATTCGAAATCGTGCTGGTTGGCGGGCAATGCGTCCGCGGCGAAGACGGCGCGCGCCACGCCCAGCACGCGAAGCCCGTCGTTGGCCATGGACGCGACCTGACCCCCCGATCTGCTGGTGACGCGCGGCGTCGAGGTGGCACAGATCGGCGATGGCCTCCGGTGCACCTTTGGCTGCAATCATCCGCTCGCGCAGGTCCGGTGACTGCCAGACCCGCGACATCGCCAGCATTTCGCCGGACAACGGGTAATCTTCGACCAGGGTCCAGTCGGCGTGCAGGTGTTCGGTTTGCGCCAGCAGGCGCTGTCCGGCATCCACGATCGCCGACTCCATCGGGTCGAAGGCGCGGCGGTGGCTGGCCAGCACCGCATACTCCAGGACTTCGTGCAACGCCTCGGGCACAGGGCCGATGCCAGCTTCCAGTGTGTCATGTGCGGCCGAGGGGGTCCACAAGCGGCGCACCGCCATGCGGTTGGCCGTGAGCGTCCCAGTCTTGTCCACGCACAACACGGTCGTGGCCCCCAGCAGTTCAACCGCCGGAATGTTGCGGGCCAGCACGTTTTCGCGCGCCAGCCGCCACGCGCCCAGGCCCAGGAACAGCGTCAGCACCACCGGCAGTTCCTCGGGCAGGATGGCCATCGCCAGGGTGAGTCCGGCCAGCAAGCCATGCAGCCAGTCCCCTGACGCCATCCACCAGGCCAGCGCAAGTCCGCTGGCCAGCATCAGGCCGACGACCGCGATGCGCTTGACGATCTGCGCCGTTTCGCGCTGGATAGGCGTGCTCTGCGTACCCATCCCGGCGAGCGACTTGCCGATCAGGCCCAGTGCGCTACGCTCTCCGGTCGCCATGACCAAGCCGCGCGCCGTACCGCGGGTCACCAGCGTGCCTGAAAAGACATGGGCGGGATTTGAATCGCCCGGCGCCGGCAAAGCGCCATCGGGTCCATCGCCGCCATCAGGCAGCGGTGCGGCCTGCTTGTTCACAGGAACCGACTCTCCCGTCAACAGCGATTCGTCCACGGCCATGTTGGACGACTCCAGCAGGCGCATGTCGCCCGGTACCCTGTCGCCCTCCACCAGCAACACGATGTCACCACAGACCAGTTCGCGTCCCGCGATGCGACGCATCTGCCCGCCACGCACAACCAGGGCGCGCGGACTGGACAGATCGCGCAGCGCCTCCAGCGAGCGCTCGCTGCGACGCTGCTGGAAAAACGTGATGCCCATGACGACAAAGACAAAGCCCAGCAACATAAGCGCTTCGTGACGATCGCCCAGCGCCATGTAAATGGCGCCGCAAGCCACCAGCAGCAGGAACATGGGCTCCGAAACCACGTCACGCAGCAGGCGCAGGACGCCTCGCGGCCTGGACACCGGCAGCTCATTGGCGCCATCCCGGGCCAGACGCTCGCTTGCCTGTAATTCGCTGAGTCCTTCGTGCATGGCGTTTGCGTGGGGGTGCTCGCGGCTTGTGGGTATGGCGCTCCCTCAGCCCACCGTTGAGCGGGAGGGTGCGTGATCCAGGTCCGGTCGGCGCCACGGGTCCACATGGGTCATCAGGTTCAGCACGCGGTGGCGCTGCAGCACGCGCTGGCGCGCCTCGACGGCGATGTCGTGCCCGGCCTCGACGCTGATGTCGGCATCCACCTCGATGTGGGCATCCACCACGATCATGTCGCCCATCTTGCGGGTGCGCACGTCGTGCACATTGCACACGCCGGGGGTCTCGGTCAGGGTCTGGCGAATGGCGGCGACTTCCTGCTCGTCCACCGCGCGGTCCATCAGGTCGTGCAGCGCATCCCAGCTGAAGCTCCATCCCATCCGGGTGACCATGAAGCCCACGATGGCCGCGGCGATCGGGTCCAGGATCGGGTAACCCGCCAGGTTGCCGATGATGCCGATGCCGACCACCAGCGAGGACGCCGCATCCGAACGCGCGTGCCAGGCGTTGGCCACCAGCATGCTCGACTTGACGCGTTTGGCCACCGCCAGCATGTAGCGAAACAGCAGCTCCTTGGCGACCAGCGCCCCGCCGGCCACCCAAAGCGCAATCACATGGACGGTCTGAACGGTTTCCGGCGACTCCAGCTTGCGTGCCGCAGACCACAGCATGCCCAGGCCCACGACGAGCAGCAAAGTGCCCAGGACCAGCGATGCGGCGTTCTCGAAACGCTGGTGACCGTAGGGATGGTCTTCGTCCGCATCTTTCTTGCTGTGGTGGCTGGCCAGCAACACCACGAAGTCGGCCACCAGGTCCGACAGCGAGTGGATGCCGTCGGCGATCAAGCCCTGGGACTTGGCCACGATGCCGATGGCAATCTGGGTGATCGTCAGGACCACATTGACGCCGACACTGACCCAGGTGCTGCGGGAGGCGGCGGCGATGCGCTCGGCGGGGCTGTGCTCGGCGTCTTCGGGGTCGTCGGCAAGTTCGGTGTATTTCATTCGTCAAGGCCTGTGGGTCATGTCGCGCTGGCGATGGGGTGACTGAGGGGAAGTCTAGGCCACAAGACGCCGGGGCTCGGCTCAGGTCATGTGCTGGCCGGCTGACACGTCCGCTGCACGTGCTTCGCCGGGATGTCCGCCCAGATTGAAGGGGATCGTCAGAAAGGCGGCCAGGGCCACCGGCACCAGAGCGGCGACAACAACGCTGAAGAACGGCAGGACGATGGCGCGCAAGGACGGTGTCATGAAGGAGCCTTTCGGGGTGAGGTGAATCGATGTCAATGCGGCCATCTTCGTCCCGCAAGCTGAAGCGCGCCTGAAGGGTTTTCGTCCACGGGCAAGTTTCCGGGCCCGATGCGCCTGTGCAAGAATCAACGCCATGCCGGAGGGACGACCCGGCCAGGAGATGAAATGAACCGTGCGGTTTCAATACGGCGACTCGGACTTGCAGGGATCAGCGCCCTGTTTCTGTCGGCCTGCGCGGGATACAGCAGCAGCGCGCTCACGCCCGGCGCATCGACACTGCCGGAGGTGGTGGCCACCATGGGCCAGCCCGCGATGACCTGGAAGAACGCCGACGGCAGCCAGCAGCTGGCCTTTGCGACCGGCCCGGGCGGCACCCAGACTTTCATGGTCTTTGTCGCACCCGACGGCAAGCTCCAGCGCATCGTCGGTGTGCTGAACGAAGGCTTCTTCGGCCTCATCCAGGCCGGCATGACCCAGGACCAGGTGCTGCGCCTGCTGGGTCCGTCCAGCGTGCCCTCAATGCCCTATCGGCGCACCGACACGCTGACCTGGTCCTGGCTGTACTGTCAGAGCCAGAACGTGCAGCAGTACTTCGATGTGAACTTCGATGCAGGCACCGGCCGGGTCCGCTCGATCGGGCAGCACCAGTGGACGCATGGATACATGCCCGGCACGCCGCCTTGCGTGATGCAGAACATCGACCTGCCCTGACGCGGCCCCTTTTTGATGAACTGGGACTACGCCAATCCCTTCACCCGGCCGGCCATGCCGCGGCCCGAAGACATCGACGGCCTGAACCACACCAACAATGCGGTGTATGTGCAGTGGTGCGAGAAAACCGGCTGGGCGCATTCCGAGGCCCTGGGCCTGAGCCTGCAGGACTACCAGCGGCTGGACCGTGCCATGGCCATCCGCCGCGGCGAATACGACTACCTGCTGCCCACGCAGCTCGGCGAGGCGCTGACCCTGGCCACCTGGCTCACCGCCAGCGACGGCAAGCTGACCATGGAGCGGCGCTTTCAGCTGATTCGCGACCATGACCAGGCCACCGTCCTGCGCGGGCGCTGGGAGCTGGTCTGTATCGAACTCTCCAGCGGACGGGCACGGCGCATGCCCTCGGAGTTCTGCCAGGTCTATCTCCCTGTGATGGCGACCGGGTCGGTATCAAGTCCATAGCACATAAGGACCACCCGACGCTGGGAAATGGCCGAAAAACATTGAAATCAGGGACCGCATGCCCGTCAGGACCGGCAAGGCGCCCCCGCTTCTTGCAAGAGCGGTTCCTCTAATAGTTCTCCAGGTGACAGCCCCCCCGGCCACACGGGTAGAGAATGTCTGGATCGCGCAAGGCGCCAGCGGAAGCGCGGCGCGCAGAACACAGGCAGGAGACCCATGAAATCCAGGAAAACCGTCGCACAGCAGAAACTGGTCGATCAGGCGACCGACTACAGCACCTGGCGTGCGCAGTCGATGGTGCTGGACACGCTGGAAGGCCTGGACGGCTGGAAGAACAACCCGGTCTCTCGCAATTACCAGCACAAGCTGATCCAGCAGCGCCTGATCAATCTGCGCGCCTGGCGCAAGGCCGGCGACTGGCCGCAGCTGATCTTCAGCCTGCGCGAGGGCTTGCACCGCAACCTGGGTAACCTGGCCAATCCCGAGCTGTACAAGCATTCGCACGTCGGCACCAAGCTGCTGATCGACGACTACATCTCCGAGGTCACCTCGCTGCTGAACCACCTGTGCGACCACGACATCCCCGAACTGCCCTATGCCCAGAAGCTGATGTTCTTCCGCCATACCGGGCAGAGCTTTGGCCGCTCGGCGCTGATGCTCAGCGGCGGCGCGAACATGGGCATGTTCCACTTCGGCGTGGTCAAGGCCCTGCGCGAGCAGAACCTGCTGCCGCGCGTGATCTCGGGCTCCAGCGCCGGGTCGGTGGTCGCCGCGTTCCTGGGCACGCACAAGGACAGCGAACTCGACGCGCTGATCCGCGGCGAGAACATGGACCTGCACGTCTGGCGCCGTCTGAAGCCCAGCGAGATGCTGCGCCAGAAGTCGATCATGGACATCCGCGAGCTGGAGCGTTTCCTTCGTGAGAGCCTCGGTGAAACCACCTTCGAAGAAGCGTTCAAGCGCACCAAGCGCATCATTAACATCACGGTCTCTCCGGTGGACAAGAACCAGCATTCCCGGCTGTTGAACTACCTCACCACCCCGCACCTGCTGGTCTGGAGCGCGGTGCTGGCCTCGTGTTCGGTGCCGGGCCTGTTCCCGCCCGTGAAGCTGATGACCAAGGACCGCCTGGGGCACGAGAAGCCGTACATGGCATCGATCCGCTGGGTCGACGGGGCGATCGAGAGCGACCTGCCGGCGCAGCGACTGGGCGAGCTGTACAACGTGAACCACCGCATCGTCAGCCAGACCAACCCGCATGTGCTGCCCTTCATTTCCAACCAGACCCGCAAGGAGGGCTGGCGCCTGTTCCTCACCGACATGGTCAAGGGCGAGGTCAAGTACCGCAGCAAGCAGCTGATGCAGCTGGCCTCCTACGGCATCGACCGCGGCATCGTCAAGACGCTGCTCGAAGGCGCGATTGCGGTGGTCGAGCAGCAGTACTACGGCGACGTCACCATCCACCCGCCGGTGCGCCTGCGCGACTACCAGCGTGTGCTCGGCGACCTGTCGAAAGAAGAGTTCCAGCAATGGGTTCGCGCCGGCGAGCGCGCCACCTGGCCCAAGATCGCCATGATCCGCGACCAGACCATCATCGGGCAGACGCTGGAAGACTGCATCATCCGCCTGAAGAAGCAGCGCGGGCGCGCCATGGGCGCAAGCGACGCGCCGGCGCCGGTGCGCCGCGTGGCCTGAGCGCGCCGCAGCGCTTGCGCAAGTGCGCCTGCGTCGCCGATGATGCGGGTTCCGTGGAACCCACGACCCGGCGGCAACGCAAGCCATGTTTTCCAAGAGAACCCCGAAAAAATTCAAGGCCCTGGAGCCCTTTGCCGCCCAGGTCCGCAAGCCTGACGCCGCGCTGGCCGACATCCGCAACGGCGACCACGTCTTCGTCGGCACCGGTTGCGCCGCGCCGCAGACCCTGCTGAAGGCGCTGGACGCCTTGCCGGTGGTGCCGGCCGACCTGGAGCTGCTGCACTTCTTCACGATCAACGCCTTCGAGCGCAACGCGGAAGATCACATCACGACGCGCTTTCGGCACCGCGTCTTCTTTGTCGGCACCGACATGCGCGGCGCCGTGAAGCAGGGCCTGGTGGAGTACGTGCCGATGTCGGCCGCCCGCGTGCCGGAGATGATCGAGCGCGGGCGCATCCGGGTGGATGTGGCGCTGATCCAGGTCTCCCTGCCCGACGAATTCGGCTACGTGAGCCTGGGCGTTTCGGTGGACATCATCCCCGCCGCCGTGGCGCGGGCGCGGCTGGTGATCGCCGAGGTGAACCCGGCCATGCCGCGCAGCATGGGCGACTCCACGCTGCATGTCAGCCGCATTCACCACCTGGTGCCGGTGGACGTGCCGGTGACCGAGCTGGGCCGCGAACCGGCCCAGGAGGAGGCGGTGCAGCGCATCGCCCGCTACATCGCCGGCATCATCGAGGACGGCTCCACGCTGCAGGTCGGTCTCGGCAAGCTGGCGCACGAAGCGCTGCAGTACGTCACCGACCGCAAGGATCTGGGCATCCATTCCGAGGTGGTGTCCGACGCGATCCTGCCGCTGCTGGAGCACGGCTGCCTGACCGGCGCGCGCAAGACCAGCCAGCCGTTCAAGATCGTCACCAGCATGGCGCTGGGCTCGCGCGCGCTGTACGACCTGATCGACCGCAACCCGCTGTTCGTGTTCCAGCCGATCGACGTCGTCTGCAACCCGGCCACCATCGCCGCGCAGCACAAGATGGTGTCCATCGGCCAGGCCTTTGCCATCGACCTGACGGGCCAGGCCTGCGTGGACCAGTTCGACGGCGAGTTCTATGGCGGCATCGGCGTGCAGGAGGAGTTCCTGAGCGGCGCCTCGCGCTCGCGCGGGGGCAAGCCGATCCTGTGCATGACCTCGACCACGGATGACGGCGCGACCTCGCGCATCCGTGCGGCGCTGCTGGCGGGCGAAGCCGCCACCATTGCGCGCACCGACGTGCATTACGTGGTCACCGAGTACGGCATCGCCTACCTGTTCGGCAAGTCGATCCGACAGCGCGCCACGGCGCTGATCGAACTGGCGCACCCGAAGTTCCGCCCTGAGCTGTTCGCGCAGGCGCAGGCACTGGGCTACCTGCCGCCCGAGCAGACGCTGCAGAACCTGCGTGCCTACCCGGTCGAGGAGGAGCTGACCATCACGCTCAAGGACGGGCGTGTCGTGATGCTGCGCCCGGCGCAATCCAGCGACGCGCAGGGCATTCGCGAGCTGTTCCACCACCTGAGCGAGGCCGACGTGTACACGCGCTTTTTTCGCGGGGTGCGCGGGCTGTCCGACATCGAGGTGCAGCGCCTGTGCAACCTCAACTACGAGAACGAGGTGGCTTTCGTGGCCACCACGGGCAGCCGCGAGGAAGGGCAGATCGTGGGGCAGGCGTGCTACTTCATCAACCCGACGACCAACCTGGGCGAGACCGCCTTCATGGTGCACCCCGAGTGGCAGGGCTGCGGCCTGGGCAGTGCGCTGCAGGCGTGCATGACGAACCATGCCAAACGACGCGGGCTGCGCGGCTTCGTGGCCGACATCCTGCCCGGCAACGACCGCATGCTGCGCCTGGCGCGCAACGGCGGCACGCGGGTGCAGACGCAACGCGACCGCGACTCGGTGCAGATCACGACGCTGTTCTGACGCGCCGGCTCACCCGTTGCGGATGCGGCTCACCAGGGCCTGCGTGAACTGTGCCGTGCTGGCGCTGCCGCCCAGGTCGCCGGTGCGCACCTGGTCGATGTTGAGCGTCTGGTCGATCGCGGTGCGCAACCGGGTGGCCTGCTGCGTCAGCTTGCAGTGGTCCAGCATCATGGCGGCGGCCAGCATCAGCGCGATCGGGTTCGCGATGCCCTTGCCGGCGATGTCCGGCGCCGAGCCGTGCACGGCCTCGAAGATGGCCGCGTCGGCGCCGATGTTGGCGCCCGGCGCCATGCCCAGGCCGCCCACCAGCCCGGCCACCAGGTCGGACAGGATGTCGCCGAACAGGTTGGTCGTGACCAGCATGTCGAACTGCCAGGGGTTGAGCACCAGCTTCATCGCGCAGGCGTCGATGATCACGGTGTCGAGCTCGAACTGGCCTTTGTACCGGCGTTCGTACAGCTCCAGCCCGGT
>ERZ724516.1137-NODE-1137-length-15714-cov-13.713328_pt1 | contig 15714 bp, 15 predicted proteins | sample MGYA00376049_ERZ724516 | MGnify/ENA primary metagenome ERZ724516 (study PRJEB28724, sample SAMN07190886) | activated sludge metagenome | isolation source: activated sludge of sewage treatment plant in Hong Hong | place: USA: Christiansburg, Virginia | collected... | reverse complement strand
CTTATTTACTTAAAATTTTAATTTCAACTCGTCTATTTAAACGTCTATTTTCTTCGCTTGTTTCTTCAACTAATGGATTTCGTCTTGCAAAACCTCTAAAGCTCATTCTATCTTTATTAATTCCTTTGCCAATTAAAAAATCGTACACTGCTTTTGCTCTTCTAACAGATAAATCTTTGGTGCCTGTATCTAAATCAGTTCCATCTTCATTGGTTTCTTGGCAACATATATGTCCTTGAATATCAATTTTTAAAGTGGATATTTCGTTCATGGCTTCATACAATTCTTGTAATGCAACAAACGATTCTTCTAAAAAAATATGTCTACCGCCAATAAAATTAATATTCTTTAAAACTAAGTTATCACCTTGTTTGGTTGCAGTATCTTTAATGGTGGTTGTTAAAGTTGTTTTGGTACTTTTTTTATCTTTTTCTTCAATTTTTTCTGGTTGTTTTGGGGTTATAATTACATCTTCATCAGGCTCTACTGTATAATTTAGTTGTATGGTTACTCTTCTGTTTAATTGCTTACTTTTTGCATCGGCCAAATTGGTTAAAAGTTCGGTTTCTCCTTTTCCTTCAACAATGGTTATTAGATTGGCATTAATTCCGTTGGCAATTAAAAATTGTTGTACAGTTTTTGCTCTTTTGTTAGAAAGTTGTTGATTGTATTTTTCAGATCCAATTTGATCTGTATGACCCAATACCATTACATTTTGAATTGTAGCAATTTTGGGTTGAATGCTGTTTAAAATTTTGGCTTGTTCTTGTGTAGATATTGTAGCTTGATTGGTTGAAAAATGTACTACAATGGTTGTATCATTTGCAAAAATAGGGCTGCTTAAAAAAAACAATACAAGCACCAATAAACATTTCAATTTTTCCATTTTGTGGGTTTTAAAATTTCATTCAAATATACTTTAATAGGCTTGGTAAAAAGAATTTTACACAGTTGTGGAATGTTACTTGCATAAAAAAAATAATTGAACGCCTATATTTGTTTTCAAACCTAACTTTTTGGCATGATACAACCATTAGGAAAACTAATTGCAATTGGAGGAGCAGAAGATAAAGGCACCGATTTAGAGAAAGGTGAAATACATAGAAACAACCTCAACTTTTTTGAATTGGGCATATTAAAACGTGTTGTTGAGGAAATTGGCGGAATAGAAAAAAGAATTGAAGTAATTACTACAGCATCTACAATACCTTATGAGGTTGGCGAAAATTATTTAAATGCTTTTGGCAAAATTGGTTGTACCAATGTTGGTTTATTGCATATTAGAAATAGAGAAGATGCATTTAGAGAAGATTATTTAAAAAGAATTGCCCAATGCGATGGTGTAATGATGAGTGGTGGCAACCAAATGAGGCTTTCAACAACCTTTGGAGGCACCAATTTTTTACACATTATTAAACAACGATATCAACAAGAAGCGTTTATTGTTGCTGGTACAAGTGCTGGTGCAATGGCTATGAGCAATACCATGATTTACGAGGGCAATGCTGCCAAAGCTCATTTAAAAGGTGAAGTTAAAATTACTACTGGTTTGGGTTTTATGAGCAATGTAATTTTTGATTCGCATTTTGAAAAACGTGGTAGGTTTTCAAGATTGGCTCAAGCTGTGGCTACCAACCCTAGTTGTATTGGTATTGGTTTAGGTGAAGATACTGGCATGATTATTACACAAGGCAATAAGATGCAAGCAATTGGCAGTGGACTGGTGATGATTGTTGATGGCCACGAATTAAGACATTGCAATATTGCCGACATTCCAGAAGGCAATCCAATTAGTGTAGAAAATTTAAAAGTACATTTTTGTGAAAACGGAAATGGTTATTTAGTGAATGAACGTAAATTTATAGTTGAAGTGAATGAAGGTGCTTTAGTAAACAAGCAAGTAGAAGTTGAATAAAATAGTACAGTTATGAAAACAAAATTTTTAGTTAGTAGTCTAGTGGTAGGATTGGGGTTATTGGGTTGCCATAGAAATGCCATTACCGGCAGAAATCAATTGAGCTTAATTTCTGAATCTGAAGTGCAAACAATGGCCAAAACAGAGTACAAAACTTTTCTTACCCAAAATAAAGTTGTTGGAACTTCTACCAGTAAAGATGCAGCAATGGTTGCAAGAGTTGGAAAACGTATTGCTACTGCAATTACTAAATATTACACTGAGCAAGGTTTAGCCAATGAATTGGTAGGGTACGAGTGGGAGTATCAATTGGTGGATAGTAAAGATGTAAATGCTTGGTGTATGCCAGGTGGTAAAATTGTTGTTTATACAGGCTTGTTGCCAGTTACAAAAAATGAAGATGCTTTGGCGGTTGTTATGGGTCATGAGGTTGCCCATGCTTTGGCACGCCATGGCAACGAAAGAATGAGTGAAGGTTTAATACAACAATTGGGTGGTGTTGCATTAAGTGTAGCCATTGCCAATAAACCACAAGAAACACAAAATTTATTTTTAAATGCTTATGGCATTGGCAGCAATATTGGTATTGCTTTACCACATAGTAGAAAACAAGAGCTTGAAGCCGATAAATTTGGGTTGCGTTTTGCTGCTTTAGCAGGTTACAATGTTAGAGAAGCAGTGCCTTTATGGCAAAGAATGAGTGCATTGAGTGGGGGGCAAAAACCACCTCCTTTCTTAAGTACACACCCAACAGAAGAAAAAAGAATTGAAGAATTGAGCAAAATAATGGACGAAACTGTTAAAAATTATTACCGTCCTGCTCAATAAAATAACTGATAACCAATTATTTATATCATTAAGCCATCAAGAATTACAACTTGATGGTTTTTTATTTGTGGCTTGTTGCCTTTAATTTTATAACTTTGCAATTCTTTTTTACATCACCTGAAAAACTGATTTTAGGCATGTCTAATCAAACATTATTTGAAAAGTTAGAATTGCAAGATGAGAAAAACCTTTTAATACAAGGTCTTCCATCGGGAATAGAAAAACAATTTGTAAAGTTATCTTACGCTAAAAATGTAACTCCTTTATTAAAAACAAAGAAAATTGATTTTGCTTTGGTTTTTGCTGTAAACCAACATCAATTAAACAATGTTTTAAAGGATATTTTTGGAGCCTTGCATGAAAATAGTAAGTTGTGGGTGGCTTGCCCCAAGATAACCAGTAAAATTGTAAGCGACTTAAACAGAGAAAGTAGTTGGGACATTTTAAAAAATAATGGCTACGAAAAGCTAGATACAGTTGCTTTAGACCATATGTGGAATGCCATGCGTTACAAACGCAATATGGCAATGCCAATAGTTGTGGTTGAAACAAAAGTTGAAATGAAAGCCGATTTTGAAAAAAGTTTAATGCACTTACCGGTTGAGTTGGAAAGAATTTTTGCTAAACACAAATCGGTAAAAGAATTTTTTGGTTCGTTAACATTAATCAACCAAAAAGAATATGTTACTTGGATTCAAGGAGCAAAACGATCTGATACAAGACAAAGACGTTTAGATGCAGTGATTGAAAAATTAATGGCAGGAAAGAAAAATCCTACAGAAAAATAAATAAAAAAGCCCCAATAATTGGGGCTTTTTTATTTGAGGTATCTTTTAATTTCTTTATCGGTATCTCTTTGTTTAATGGTTTCACGTTTGTCGTAGTTCTTTTTTCCTTTGGCTAAACCAATTTCTACTTTTACAAAGTTTTTATCGTTTAAAAATACTTTTAAAGGAACAATGGTGAGTCCTTTATCTTTTAGTTTGTTCTTTAGTTTATTCAGTTCACGTTTGTTCAGTAACAACTTTCTATCGTGTACAGCAATATGGTTGTTTACAGTGCCATGCGAATACTCAGCAATGTATAAACCACGTACCCAAAGTTCACTGCCTTCAAACATGCAAAAGGCATCGTTAAAGCTAACTTTCCCTTCACGTATGCTTTTTACTTCGGTACCCAATAAAACTATTCCTGCATCATATTTATCTTCTATGAAGTAGTTATAATATGCCTGCCTATTGTTCATTTCTTTTGCCATCAACTAATTGTATCTAACTAAAAAGCACATAAAATGTAAATATTTTATGTGCTTTACTATTTTAACAGAAATTATTTTCTAAATAATCGAATAATTTGAGCCAACTTTTCTTTTAAATTTTTTCTTTCAACAATAAAATCTAAAAATCCATGCTCTAATAAAAATTCACTTCTTTGAAAACCTGGCGGTAAATCTCTTTTAATGGTTTCTTTAATTACACGAGGGCCAGCAAAGCCAATTAAAGCCCCAGGTTCAGCAATATTTAAATCGCCAAGCATACCAAAACTGGCAGAAATTCCACCAAAAGTAGGATCGGTTAATAAAGAAATATATGGCAATTGAGCATCGCTTAGCTGCGAAAGTTTACCACTTGTTTTGGCCAATTGCAATAAACTAAAAGCACTTTCCATCATACGTGCACCACCACTTTTACTAATTACCAAGTAGGCCAATTTATGCTTAATGCAATAATCTACGGCTCTTGCAAATTTTTCGCCCATTACACTGCCTAAACTTCCACCAATAAACTCAAAATCCATACAAGCAACTACTAATCCCTCGCCATGTACTTTGCCTGTAGCAACACTCATGCTGTCTTTTAGTGTTGTTTTTGCATGTATTTCATCCAAACGTTTACCGTAAGGTTTTAAATCTGTGAAGCCTAAAAAATCTTTACTCACAACTTCATCGAATAAACGAGTGTACTCATTGTTATCAAAAATGTATTCAAAATATTCATCGCTACCAACTCTATGGTGGTAATTACATTTAGGACAAACAAATTTATTTTCTTCTAATTCTGTTGTGGGCTGTATATAATTACACTCAGGGCATTTGTTCCATAACCCTTCAGGTGTTTCTTTTTTATCAGAAGTTTCGGTAGTAATACTTTTGTTTCTTCTTTGATACCATTTGGGCTTTACTTCGCCACTACTAGAAATTGTAGTTGCTTCTTCGCCTGTTAGGTTTATTTCTAAATCTTCTTCTTTTTCTTTTTTCATTTATTTGTTTTTTAAGCAGGGGCTATGCTTATCACTTATCAAATACACAAAAACCAATTTAGCCCAATTTCAAATGGGGTGGCAATTTAATACAAAAATAATGTTGCAAACTTTATTCTATGCTTTTAGTTCGGTATAATTCAATACAAGATTAATTCTTTTTTAAAAGATATTGCCATTTTGAAATGTTTAGTTTGAATACTGAATAAAATGGAACTAAACAAAATACCCTATACTGAAAATATATAGGGTATTTTATGATTGATTATTCAATAATTATGCGTTTCTATTGATGCAATTTAAATCTTCAAAAGCTACTTCTAAACGCTTGATAAAGCTTTCTTCACCTTTGCGTAGCCAAACTCTTGGATCGTAGTATTTTTTATTTGGCTTATCTGCACCTTCAGGATTGCCCAATTGACCTTGTAAAAAGCCCTCTAATTTTTTGTAATTGTCTAAAATTCCTTCCCAAAATGCCCACTGTAAATCTGTATCAATATTCATTTTGATAGCTCCATAACCAATGGCTTCTCTAATTTGATGTTGAGGAGAACCACTGCCACCATGAAATACAAAGTAAACAGGCTTAGGGCCAGTTCCAAATTCTTTTTCAATATAATCTTGGCTATTTTTTAATATTTCAGGTCTCAATTCAACATTTCCTGGTTTATAAACACCATGTACATTACCAAATGCAGCTGCAATGGTAAATAAATCGCCTACTTTTTTTAACTCGTTATAAGAGTATGCAACTTCTTTAGGTTGAGTGTATAATTTATCGTTTTCAACATCGCTGTTATCAACGCCATCTTCTTCACCACCTGTAACACCCAATTCAATTTCAATACTCATGCCCAATGGCTGCATTCTTTTAAAAAATTCTACTGAAGTATGAATATTTTCTTCTACTGTTTCTTCAGATAAATCTAACATGTGAGAACTGAACAATGGCTGTCCTTTTTCTTTATAAAATTGTTCGCCTGCATCTATTAATCCACTTACCCATGGTAACCATTTTTTTGCAGCATGATCTGTATGTAAAATTACTGGTACGCCATAAGCTTTTGCAACATTGTGAATATGCAATGCTCCAGAAATTCCACCTAAAATATTGCCTTGTAAATTATCGTTGGGCATTCCTTTACCTGCAATAAATTGTGCACCACCATTAGAGAACTGAATAATTACTGGTGAATTTACTTTTGCAGCAGTTTCTAAAGTTGCATTTATGGTATTTGTACCAATTGTATTAACAGCTGGCAACGCAAACTGATTTTCTTTAGCATCTTGGTATAAGGCTCTTAATTCTTCACCAAACAATACCCCTGGTTTGTACTTTTTCATTTTATGCAAGTTTTTTATTAGTTAAATAAATAATGTTTGTTTTGTTGAAAGATACGGTTTGTATCTTTTGCAGCAAAATTAAGAGAACGTTACTTTAAAAAAACTGCTTTTGGTTAGTTTAATAAACTTTCTATTAATTGAATGCAGTATTTAGGAACATACAATAATTTGCTACCATACCAACTAAACATTTCACCATCCACAATCTGTATTTTACTATTGGGTAACTGAGATTGAAGTTCTATAATATGTTTCTCTTTAAAAGGGTAGGGTTCGGTTGATAAAAAGATAAAAGTTGGTGCAATTTGTTGTAGTATTTCTATATAAATTATTGGATAACGTTTTTCGTTTGCAAACACATTTTGTAACCCACAAATTTGTAATAAATTGTTTATAAAAGTATCGCCACCAACTGTCATATAAGGTTCTTTCCAAATTAAATAAGCAACAGTTGCGTTATGTAACTTCTTATTCCATTGTACTAACTCTTTAAAATTTAGTTGAATATTCGCCACCAATTCATGAGCTTTATAGCTAGTGTTGGTGATTGCACCAAGTTCTTCAATCATTTGCAAGGCATCTTCTAAAGTATTTACATTGGTTACTACAACAGGACAAATTTTTGATACTTGTTCAATTTGTTCTTGTACATTTTCTTCAAAATTGGCAATAATTAAAGTTGGGTTTAATGCTTTAATCATCTCAATATCAATGTTTTTAGTTCCACCAATTCTTGTTTTAATTCTAAACCATTGGTTAGGATGAATACAAAATTTTGTTATCCCAATAACCTCATTATCTAAACCCAAATAATGCAACAATTCGGTTTGAGAAGGCACTAAGGAAATGATTCTAGTGGGCTGAATATTTTGTAAACTACTATTGTTTATAATGGTACAAACTGCTTGCAAAAGAATTTAATTAGTGGTGAAAAATCTGGTCGTTCTTTAAATATAGCATAAAAAAAGGATGATATTGCTATCATCCTTTCCACAGTTTATTAAGCCCTATTTTTTTGTAGGCTTTGCTTTTTTTGAAATTAGTTTTTGTATTTTATTTATACGAGGTCAATTTTATTAATAGAAAAAATCATCTAGTAAAATTTGCCTTTTTTCAAAATTATTAACTCCTTGTGGAAGTGCTTGAGTAATATTTTCAACTTTCTGAAACTTAGTTGCACCCCCAATAAACATATCATTACCACTAAAAATAAAAGTAAATTTTTCATTAGGCAATAAGCTAGAGGAAGCAATTGAAAATACTGGTTTTATTTTTCTAGTATATGGATTAAATCTCGAAAATGTTAAACCCGATTTAAGCCATATATAGCCATCAGTTCCATATTTGGGTGGGGTATTTTGATTGTGTATTCTATTTGAAAAATGATGCTGCAAATATAATTTTTAAAAATGTTACCACTAAGTTATTTTTTCACTTTCTAATTTGACTAGATAGTAATACAATCAGCCGTTTATGAACTATGAACTACAATTTTACTTTGTGCTTCAATTTTTTGAATATAGTAATCATAATTTTTATCTTCATAAGCAGCTTCAATTTTTTGATTATTTATAACAATATTATGCCCTTTATTGCTCACAAAAGTAAAATCTGTAATATCAAATTTGTTTTCGTTTTTTATGGTACAATCTCCATTTGTTGAATAACTAATGAACACATTTTGTAGTGCAATGTTATACGCTACATATTCACCCATATTTGCATTCCATACGTCTTTTGATTCTACTTTTTCTTGTAAAATATTTAAAAAGTCAATCCAATTTTTGGCAAGTTTTAACTCTTGATTATTTTTTTCAAAAATTGAATTGATATAAGGCAAATCGTTTAAAATATATGTGTGTCCAATATGAGTTCCATTTTCATCTATCAACTTTTGTAAACTTTTTTTATTATAAATATCAACCAAATGTGTTGTTTCAAAAGTGTAAAACATTAATATATCTTGCTCAGAATATTGTGCAAAAGGAATTCTGTCTTCTAAATACAATGGTTGTGCATATTTAAGTACATCAATATTATTGTACGGTATAACTTCTTTATTTCTGAATTTATTGAAATGTAGAATCTTTTTAAGATATGCTTTACAATCTTTTAAAAATGTACCTTTTCGCTTTTGAAGATTAATAAAAATTGATTTTGTATTACCTAATGAGTACATTAAAAAATCACTAAAAATACTTTTACTATAATTTCTATGAATAATAGTTCTAAAGTAATGACCTGCAATCAAAAATTTTCTAGCGAATACATTTTTACCAATTTGCTTAATTAATTCTGTAGGAAATTTTTTTGAGGTAGTAAGAATATTTAGGGTTTGGTTCGCATCAATATTTACATCGTCAAAAGACCAAAGATTATTGTAGCCTAGTTGTTTCATTTTTTCAATTAACAAAAAATCGGGGTTTTCTTTACTTCCTTGACTGTAACAATATTTTATATAGCTTCCATGATCAATCCAAGTTTGAGGTTTGTATTTTTGAGCAAATTGATTAAACGTAGTATTAAATACTTCTTTTGTTAATTGTCCAGAATGTTTAAGTGCATGATGTACAATTTCACTTCCATCATTATATAATTCATCGATTAGGCTTGAATAAATTTCACTTTCTAATGAATCTGATTTTTTAGTTTCTCCCTCAATTGGGCCTAACGCAAAAACACCCTTTGTAATTTTTAAACCTCTATTTAGCCAGCCATTGTTATTATTGCCATATAAGAATATTTTTAGTTTTTCAGTAGTATCAAAATCGCAATGATCGGTTAAAATAAATGCCGATTTATAACCATTTGGATAGGGGAATTTTTTTATAGCAACAATTCTTTTTTCTTTTTTAATTTCAATTAAATCAAAATCAATTTTATAATATCTATTCTTGTTAACTATTGGATTTGCTGTTGAAAATCTTTGTCCTTTAGAGTAATCCCAAGCAGGGTGTAAAAAAGGTGCATCAATTATTATGTTTATATCAATTGTTCTAGATGTATGTTTAAAATTAAAAGAATATGCTTTTTTTAAAGAGTAGATAAGTTTTCTGCTAGAAGTAGTAATTTCTAATTGATCTGGTATGAAATATTTAAAATTTAAATTTGGTAATAATGATTGAACGGTTTTAATTACTTCATCCTCATTAAAACTAATTTGTACATTTAAAATAGCATCAACTTTTGTATTATCTAACAAATTCATTTGAAAAGAATAGATATTACCATTAGTATCATTTTCAATTGTGCATTCAAAAATGTTATCACAATTAACTAGTTTATTTAATTCTAATGATTTCTCTTGTACTAAATGAATATCGTTTTTGTAAATGATTTTATAGAGAATATTCATTATTAATTAAAATTTTTTTGTGTAAAGATTAATTCCTAAAAAACGGTACATTATAAATTGATATAATTTATGAAATCCGGCTTTTTCTATACCTTTAATTGAGGCAATATTATTTGGTTGAACAAAAACAATTAATGTATCGTTTTTAAAATCTATTTTAATTTTTGTAAGAGTTACAGGATAAATACCTTGACCTTTATAGATGTTACTAGTTACACATTCACCAATTGTATAAGCATTTTTATAGCCTAATTGTTTGGCTAATAAATTATTTTTAAATATACAACTTACGTGAACAAATTTATTACCATCTAAAACAACATAGGCCTTAAAAAATTTTTTACCATCAACATGTGCTATATTGGTTTTATATCCTTCATCATAAATTTTATGAGTGTACTTAATTTCTGGTAATACAATTAAGTCATTTGGTTTATTGATATATATCAATGATTCAATTTTTTTAAACTTAAGTTTTTTTAGTAAATGTTTCATGCAGTTATTTTGTAATTGAACGTATAAACTTTCTTACTTTTTTTACATTCTTTAAACTCAATGCTCTAAAAATTGATGTTGCCCATTTGTTTGAAATAAATGTATAATAATCTGGCATATCTTCAACCTCTGGATTAAATGAAGATTTAAATTTATATACATCTGAATCGGGACCAGAATAACTAATGTTATAAAACATTTTATCTTCTTTTTCAAAGCAATCTTGCATTGCCAAGTAATGTAATTTAGCAGATGGACTATTTTTTGATTCATAACCATCAACAATTAAACCACCAGATAAATAATTATAGTAGTTTTTATCTTTTACAATAAATCCTGCTGCGATAATTTTTGTATTTAGCAAAGCAATATAAACAGTACACAAATCATGCTTTTTGCCATTATCATAAATTTCTTTATAACTTTTATAAGCTCGGTACTTAAAATTTTTTTTATTACCAACTTTTGTAAATAAATCATAAACTTGTTTCAGCTCTGTTTCTGTTTCTACATATTTATAAGTAAAATCCACAGCTTCAGCATGTTTTATTTTTCGTCTGCACATTTGATTAAAACTTGCTAATAAATCTTCTGTTGGTTTATTACTAATATTAAAATTTTTGTTTTGAGACCCTTTGTAATAAGGGAAATAATCTTCTTGAATGAATACATTATTTTCTGATAAATATTTGTCTATTTGTGCTTCATTTGGATTAATTCTCAAAAACATATATCCAGCTTGTTTTGCATATTGTTGCAACCCATTAAATAATTCATTCAAATTAATATTATAATCTATTAATACTGGTCCTCGTATAATTAATCCAACCTTAAATGGCCAAATTCCAATTTCCATAATTGTGCAATAGGCTGCTACTGAATTACTAATAGTATATTTAAGATAAATAGATTTTGAACGAAGAATATATTTATACCCTTCTGCATAATAAGGGTATTGAAAAAAAGAAGCATTGGTTTGCTTCAATGCTTCATTCATTTCAAAATATTCATTTCGGAGTATTTTTTTCCAAGCCAATTTAATTATATTAAGGGTTAAAATTTTGTAAAAACTTATTAGTTTACGAAGATACAAATATGTGGTTATTAATGTTTTACTTATAAATAAAGAATAATTTAATAACAGATCACTATACCCACTATACCTTATTATGAAACACTTTATTCACATCTTCATCCCGTTCAATTCTTTCCTTTCTTAATTTGGCAATTCTATCTAAAAGGTTTGTATTATCTGTTTGTCCAAAACTTAACACTACACTACAACAAAAAACTAAAAGTAATAGTGTTCTTTTTACTTGAAAAATCATAAGTAGGGTTTAGTATAAAAAAGAAATGTTAGGTTCACATATTTATATGTGCATTATAATAAAAATAATTACAACTAAATATAAAAAAAATGATCTTGGGTATATTTAGAAAAAATGTCTTTTCAAACTATTGAAACTAGGGTTTAAAATGGTGTTATTAAACCCTAGTTCACATTATTAAAGAGTTTATTAGCCCTATTTTTTTGTAGGCTTTGCTTTTTTTGAAATTAGTTTTTGACCAGTACAGTTGTTGTTTACATACACTACACTTTGGCTACTGTAACCAACAGCATTACAAGCTGTACTTGTAACTTTTAATCGATAATACACTACCTCGTTAGCAATTGGAGGTTGGTAAGTAGCTTGATTGGCATTCGGAATGTTTGTCCAAATTGGATTTGTAAAAGTGAACTTTTGCCATTGATAACTAACAGTACCATTGGTATAGTGGTTGTTTTGACTAATCGATATTACTTTAGGTAATTGAGTACTATTGCTACACAAGGTTTGTTCAATTGGTAAAACTAATCCTCCAACAATTTCAGGATACATATAAACGTTCACCACGTTTGAATAAAGTGTAGTAGCACAACCACCATCGGTTACTTTTCGTCTAAATTTAGTATCTGAACTTAGATTTTGTATAGATAAGTTTACCGAGTTTGCATTTGGAATGTTTGTCCATCCTTGATTATTTGTATTTATTTCCCACTGATAATGAAGTGAGTCTAAACCACCACAAGCTCTTAAATTATCATACAAAAACACATCATTAATGTTAGGACAAACTACTAATGGTCTTGCAATTAAGCCAGCATGTAAAATAGAAGAGATCACTTTAATATCTAAGGTATTTGAGTAAATACTATTCCCAATAGCATCGGTTACTTTTCTTCTGAAACTTGTATTTTCTGTAATATTTCCAGCAAAAAAATCAGCTACATTAGTTCCATTTATTGCCACCCAGTTTCCAGTTTCATTTATTTGCCATTCGTATGTATAAGGAAATCTTCCACCTGCTGCTGAAGCTGTATTGTTTATTGTTCCAATACTGCTTCCAATTACAACACAATTGCTATTGGCACTAATTGTTCCTCCTGTTAATGGTCCATTGTATACAGAAACAGTAATTATATTGCTAGCTGCACTCATACTACAAAATCCTTCTCTTGAAACTCTTTTGAAATAAGTTGTTTGAGTTAATTCAGTAGGTTGATAGGTTAGTGAATTAGCACCTGAAATAGTGGACCATATACCATTAATATCTGTGGCTTGTTGCCAATGGCTGCTAATGGTAACTTGATTGCCACTTCCATAATCTTCGTTTGTTGCACAAGTAGGCACAGCTGAATTTGTAATTAAACTAGGCGTTTGCCCTGCAGTAATTGTAGATGAAACAATATTTACTGTTCCAGGAATTATAGTTTGTAATCTTACAATTGCTTCGTTTGCGTATGCTACAGTGCTACAATAATCGGTTACTTTTCTTCTAAAAGTACCAACAGTTGTAACCAATGCAGCAGTTTGGCTTGCAGTTGCAAAATTAGTAGCTGTAGTGGTGCTGGTAGAAACATCTACCCAAGTACCACTTTGCAATTGTTGCCAAACATAAGCGTAAGGTGTAACACCACCATTTGCAGCACTATAACTGTCAATTTTTGCTTTGTATGTTATAACACAAGTATGATCTACATCTTCTGTTTCCCCACCAACTAAAGTACCATTAGATGCAAGAACAGTAATTGCTATTTCATTGCTATAAGCAAAAGCACCCAGTCCATCGGTTACTTTTCTTCTAAAAGTAGTATTTTCTGTAATGTTTACTTTTGGTAAATATGTTTCCGAATTTGAATTTGCAATGGTTGTCCAAACATTGTTACTAGCTAATTTTTGTTGCCATTCATAAGTAAAAGTTCCATTGCCACCTGTTGCAACAACATTGTTATTTATGGTAGTTATTTTAGTATTAGTACAAATAGAGGTACTTCCTGTATATTGAATGCCTCCACCATTTACTGGAGTAACAGCTGCTGCAGTTACAGTAACAGTATTTGAGTAAACAGCTAATAAATCAAAACATGAATTATCACCAACATTGTTGTAAAAATAAGGCTTTGTAGTCAATCTTATACTCATTTGACCAGCAGTTGTTGGAGAAGTTGTTGAAGCAGTAAGATATGGACTAGTTGTATGTGGGTTTGAAGCAACATTAACATAGGAGTTGCTTAATATTTGGTCCCATTGACCATATTGGTTTAAGCTTTCCCAAGTGTTTAAATATTGGGAATAACTACCGCTTATGGCAGTAGCACATGTAATATTTTGAAATAAAGCACCGCTTCCAATTATTACTGTTTGTGTTGCAGGTTGCAATACAGCTGCATTAGGTTTAGGCAAAATATTCAATTCCGCTATATTACTTGTTACCTCAGTTCCTACTGCATCAATGGTAACTCTTTTATAATGCATGGCTTCAGTAATAGTACCAGTGCTTAAAACATTACTATTTGAGTTGGGTACGGTTACCCAAGTATTGGATGATTGAGGTTTAGACAACCATCTGTAAGTATATGGAGGAGTACCACCTGAAGGATGTGATTCGGGTCTTAAAATAACTCCAATTTGGCCAATACAAGTTGAGAAAGTTGTGCTAGAATTTCTATCAAAAGCAATAGTTCCTGCAGTTAAATTTGAAACAGTAACACTAACTACATTTGAATAAACTGTAAGGTAATTAGCACATTCATAAGGAATACCACCAGTTGGGTATGTTTTAGATCTATAATATACAGTTCCTATTTGTTGTGGATATGACATCCGATTTTCCCAAGCATAAAGTGTTGGAAATAACTGGTCCGGGGCACCTTGGAATGGGTAAATGCTAAATAAATTATCTCCAGACGACATGGAACTCCAAACAGTTGAATTTAAACTCGTTTCCCAATAGGTAAGATAATATGGGTAATCACCACCAATTGGAGATAATGATGTAATGTTTTGCGGATAAGTATTGGTGCCAAAAACAATATTTTGCGTAGCTGGCTGAAATACAGGTGGTGTAGGTTTAACCAACCAATTGTAACTTATTGTGTTACTTGTTACAGATTGATTGTTAACATCTGTCATAATAGCTCTATAATGCATGGGCACTGTTAAAATACCAGTAGAAATACCATTAGGTTGTTGGGTAACAACGAAGGTAGCCCAAGTACTACTTGTTTGTGGTTTCGATTGCTAAGTATAAGTAAATGGTCCATTTGGGAAGTTAGTTGGAAAAACTAGTTGTACCAACAAGACACTATTCCCACAGCCAGCATATTCAGTTGGACCAGCATTTACGCCAAAACCTATAGTAAATGAACCTGCCTGACTCAAACAAAAAGTAGAAATTAATAAGCTTACTAAAAGCAGTTGGGTACGTTTGTATAAAAGTTTCATACTATAATTATTACAAAAATCTTTTGTATAGAAGAGATTTTTGAAGTTAAGGTTGCATCAAATTTATTCATACTATTTCAACCTACCTAATAAAAAATGGGGCATTTCTGTTGAAATGCCCCATATAGTCATATTTGTTTTTTTGCTTATGCCATATTGTGAAAAACCTTATTTACATCTTCATCTTGCTCTAAACGTTCAATTAGCTTAGATACATCTTCAGCTTGTGCATCAGTAACAGGAACTGTGGTGGTTGGAATCCACTCCAATTCGGCACTTATTGGCGTTAAATTTTTTTCTTCTAATTCTTTTTGCAAGTTGCCAAAATCAACCAATGCACAACGTAATACTAAAATAGGGTTGTCGTTATCATCTACACTTTCACCCAATTCATCCAATCCATGATCAATTAATTCCAATTCTAAATCATCCATATTTAAGCCTTCAGGTTTTAATTTAAATACCCCCATTTTCTTAAACTGAAAACTTACACTTCCACTATTACCCAACGCACCACCACCTTTATTAAAACATGCTTTAACATTAGCAACTGTACGTACATGATTATCGGTTGCAGTTTCTACCAACAAAGCAACACCATGAGGTGCATAACCTTCGTACAAAATTTCATCGTAATTGGTAGTGTCTTTACCCATTGCACGTTTAATGGCAGCCTCAACACGGTCTTTAGGCATACCAACACTTCTTGCATTTTGAAAACATCTACGCAATGCAGGGTTTGTAGCAACATC